>ERZ795043.938-NODE-938-length-17948-cov-24.791371_pt1 | contig 17948 bp, 13 predicted proteins | sample MGYA00375127_ERZ795043 | MGnify/ENA primary metagenome ERZ795043 (study PRJEB30172, sample SAMN05518447) | compost metagenome | isolation source: Feedstock adapted compost from Newby Island compost facility, Milpitas, CA | place: USA:Newby Island compost facility... | reverse complement strand
CCCGGGCTGGTGGCTCATCGTCGGCGACGAGGAGCCGGTGGTGCACCACGGCTGCCGCGTGGACGTCTCCGCCCAGCGCACGATCATCGAGCTGTCCGGCCCGGACGCCCGCGAGATCCTGCTCACCGGCTGCCCGATCGACCTCCACCCGAACGTGTTCGAGGTCGGCCAGCACGCCCAGACCCTGCTCGGCCAGGCCCCGGTCATCGTGCAGCGCACCGCCGACGACACCTACCGCCTGTACGTGCGCGCCTCGTACGCCGCCTACCTCGCCGACCGGCTCCTCGACGCCTGCCGGGCGGACACGGCGGCCACGTCCTGACCGTGCCGCGCGGCCCCGGCCGGCGACGGGGCCCGCGGCGCGGATCACCAGGCCTCGATGAGCGGGGCGTCGTGCTCTCGCCTGGCCCACATGGCGCTGAACCGGCCGAGCCGCGCCGGTGCGGAGACACCGCAGGCGTGCACGATCCTGCCCTCGTGGGTCTCGAGGACGAGGACGCTCACCACCCGGTCGCCGATCGCGGCGATCAGGGCGGGGGAGCCGTTGGCCACACCGGCGTACAGGGCGGGGGAGCCGCCGATGAGGCGGCGTTTGCGGTCGCTCGGCTTGAACAGGCCGCGGATCGTGGCGGCGAACCGCTCCGGGCTCGGGAACACCAGCGGCTTCCCGCCGAGCCCGCCGGCATCCGCGATCCCCGTCGCGTCCGCGGTGAGCAGCGCGACCAGCCGCTCGGTCCGGCCCGACGCGGCGGCGTCGAGGAAGGCCTTGACGACGCGCCGTGCCTCGGCGTGGTCGACGACGTCCCGGCGGCGGCCGGTGGCGACGCGCCGCCGGGCCCGGTGCAGGTGCTGCTGGCTCGCGGACTCGGTGATGTCGAGGATGCCGGCGATCTCCGCGTGGCTGTAGGAGAACGCCTCGCGCAGCACGTACACGGCGCGCTCGATCGGGGAGAGCCGCTCGAGGAGCAGCAGCACGGCCATCGACACCGATTCGCGCTGCTCGGCCGTGTCCGCCGGGCCGAGCATCGGGTCGCCGTCGAGCAGCGGCTCGGGCAGCCAGCCGCCCGCCGTACGCTCGTGCCTCGCCTGCGCCGAGCGGAGCCGGTCGACGCACAGGTTCGTGACGATCTTGGTAAGCCACGCCTCCGGCACCTCGATCCGCTCCCGGTCGGCGGCCTGCCAGCGCAGGAACGCGTCCTGCACGACGTCCTCGGCGTCGGCGGCCGACCCGAGCAGGCGGTACGCGAGCGAGGCCAGCCGGGCCCGGCCGGCCTCGAACCGTGCGACGGCGGTGGCGTCCACGCGGCCGACTCTAGACAAGGGCCGCTTCCGCGGAGCGGTCGCGTCCGGCGGCCAGGCGACGCCTCCGGGCGGGCAGGCCGAACGTCGGGTGACGCATGTTCCAGGCGGCGCTCCGCAGCACCAGATCCTTCAGCCACGCCCCCGGCCGGCTCCGCAACGACCAGGAGTACGCCCGGAGGTCACGGTCGACGAACTGCCAGATCGCGTCCCGGCGCCCGAGGCTGATGTGGTTGCCGAAGTAGACCAGCGGCGCCGGCCTCACCCTGCGGCCGGTGAGCCGCCCGACGATCGCGTTGGTGGCCTGCATGCCGGTGACCCCGGCGGTGAAGCACGTCATCGGCAGCGGCCTGCCGTTCACGCCGATGACGAAGGCGCTGTCGCCCGCGGCGTACCCGTCCGGATGCGACACCGACCGCATGTCGCGGTCGACGATGATCTGCCCGGTCTCGGCGACCTTGAGGCCGCTGTCGCCCGCGATCGGCTGGACGGCGAACCCGCCCGCCCACACGGTCACGTCGGCCGGGAGGACGGTGCCGTCGGCGGCGACCGCCCGCGTCGGCTCGACGCGTTCGATGACCGTGTGGTCGTGCACGGTGATGCCGAACCGCTCGAAGGCCCGCCGCAGGTGACGGCGCGCGCCGGGGGAGAGCCGGTCGCCCGGCTCACCCCGGGCCGCGAGCGCGACGTTCAGCCCGGGGTGCGACTCGGCGATCTCGGTGACCGTCTCGATCCCGGTCAGCCCCTCGCCGACCACCAGCACGTGCGCGCCCTCGCCCAGCCCGTCCAGACGCTCACGCAGCCGCAGCGCCGCCGCCCGGTCGCAGACGTGGAAGGCGTGCTCGGCGACCCCGGGCACGCCGTGGTCGGCGACGGTGCTGCCGAGCGCGTAGAGCAGCGTGTCGTAGGAGAGCTCGCCGTCATCGAGCGTCACGGTCCTGCGCTCCACGTCGAGCGCCTGAACACGGGCCACCCGCACCCGGACCCCGGTCCCGGCGAACATGTCCGCCAGCGGCACCATCCTGAGGTCCTGCCCGGACGCGAGCTGGTGGAGCCGCGTGCGCTCCACGAAGTACGGATCCAGGCTCACCACGGTGATCTCGGTGTCGGCGGGGTTGAGCCGGCGGGCCATGTTCCCCGCCGAGAACGCCCCGGCGTAACCGGCACCGAGGACGACGATGCGATGCTTCATGACCTGCTCCTGTCCGTTCGCTCGACCCTTGAGCGAGACGGCAGGCCGATCCATGACAGGACATCGCCGTGACCTGCGTCACACATCCGCCGTCGGTGTGGCGCGGCGGCGTCCCACGCCCGGACAGCGCGGCTCGGACCGCGTTGCCGGCGAACGCGGGTCATTCGCCGAGGAGCAGGTCGGCCCAGACCGCATGGCCGTACTCGGGGGTGCCGCGCACCCCGGTGCGGGCGGCGAGCTGTGCGACGGCGCGCAGGCCGTAGCCGTGCTCGGCGTACGGCAGGCCGGGCGCGGCGGGCGTGAACGTCGGCCTGCCCCCGCCGCCGAGGTCGCACACGGTGAGCCGGGCGAGGTGCCGGGTACGGCGCAGCTCGAGCACGTACTCGCCACCGGCCTCACCGGATCTGGTGTGGCGAACCGCGTTGGCGGCGAGCTCGCCCACGATCCAGGCGGCGTCGTCGGCGAGCGGGGTGTCGTCGAGGAACAGCCCGGCCAGGCGGCGCGCCTCGGCCACGCGCTCGGTGGTGCCGGGAAAGATCTTCCGCCAGGTCACGGCCTCGCCGGGCCGGCAGGCGGCGGCCCAGATCAGCTCGGGGCACGGCTCGGGAAGCTCCACCCGGGCCATGCCGATGCCACGGTCGGGGAGAGAGGACATGTGGCGGCTCCTTGCGTCGATCGCGATGTTGGCCGCCACAACGGTGGCGTGGGCCCGCCGCCGCGCGGAGATCCACATCCGGGCGGTGACCACCCGGCCCGGCGGCGACGGTGACGTGCGAAGACGCCCGCCTGCCCGGATGCGCCACTCCGCGGCGGCCGACCGGATCGCCATACCGGCTGCACGTAACGTGACGTTCGCTATACGATCCGTGCGTTCATGCAGGTGAAGGCGGGCTCGCGGAAGGAGCGGCCGATGTCCGGTGAGGGCTACGCGATCGTGCTGCGCTGCCGCTCGTGGAGCGAGGCGCTGCGCGCGAAACGCTTCACCTGGGACCAGATCGCCGACGTCATCGCGCTCGTCCACGAGGTCGGCCCGCTGCGCTGCTATCGGCTCGCCCATGGCCGTACCGCCGTCGACGTGGTCGACGAGCTCAACGCCCTCGACCCGGCCGGTACGGCGACGCTGCGCGAGGGCCGCCTCTACGACTTCGAGGCCTGGCCCGCCGCGGGCCGCCGCCCCACCGCGCGGGTGCTCGCCCTGCTGGCGCAGGTCTACCAGACCCGGGCACGCAACCTCCTCACCGACGAGGTTTTCGCCACCTACAGCGCCCACGACCGGGATGTGATCGATCGGGCAGACTTCCGTCACCTCGACCCGTTTCAGCCGGTCGCGTCCTGCCCGATTCCACAACAGCGTGTCAGCATGGACGACGAGGCACACCCGGGAGGACCGCGCCGGGTCACCGCCCGCAGTGCCGCCGAGGCCGCTGCCCTGAGCGTGGAGAGCTGCACGGCGCTGTTCCGCGCCGTCAGCGCCGAGGAGGCCGACATGAAACGACGGGAGCTGCTGCTCGAGCTGTCCCTCGCCCTGGGCGGCGCGCCCGCCCTGGCGCTGCTCCGCCAGCTGGATCCGGACGAGGAGGCCCGGCTCGCCCGCGTCGTCCGAGCCCAGGGACGCGTCGACGCCGAAACCGTGGCGACGATCGAGAAGCTCATCGCCCGGTGCCGCCGCCTCGACGACACCTACGGCCCGGCCAAGGTCCTCTCCGTCGTCGAAGCCCAGCGCAAGCTGGTCGCCCGCCTGCTCGGCACCCAGTCCCTGCTCCCCGGCCTGCGGGCCCGCCTCGTCCACGCCTACGCCGAACTCGCCCAGCTCGCCGGATACCTGCACTACGACCGCCTGGACTACCCGGCCGCCGAGCGCGCGTTCGACGCCGGGCTCGAGGCCGCGCACGAGACCGGCGACGCCGTTCTCGTCGCCTACATCCACCACTGGCACAGCTGGATGGCCGCCTTCCGCGGCGACGCCGGGACCGCCCTGGACCACGCGTTCGCCACGCAGGGATGGACCCGACGCGGCGGCAGCAACCTGGTCCGGGCGTGCAACGCCGTCTCCTCGGCCTGGGCCCACGGCCTCACCGGCCAGGCCACCGAGGCGCTGCGCGGCCTGGAAGCCGCCAAGAGCTGGGCGGACAGGCCGACGTCGATCGAACCTCCCTACCTCTACTGGGTCAGGGAATCACGAGGCATGGAAGGCGCCTCCTGCTTCGTCTACACCGCCCTCGGCAACGCGCGGAAAGCCGCCGACACCGCCGCCTCCCAGCTCAAGGCCCTCGGCTCCGGCTACACCAGGGAACGGGCGTTCGGCCTGATCCACCACGGCATGGCCTTGATCCAGAGCAAGGAGATCCCGGCGGCCACGGCCAAGCTCTCCGAGGCGGTGACCATCATGCGCACCCACAGCTCTGCCCGCCTCGCCCACATGCTCACCCAGGCCCGCCAACGCCTGGAGCCCTGGTCGGACAACGCGCACGTGCGAAGCCTGGACGAGAGGCTGCGGTCCGTCGCAGTGGCGTGAGCGTCGGCCTCGGCGTGGCGGTGGGTTGGGCTTACGAGTGGACCGTTGTCGCTGTGGCGTCCTGCTGATTCCTTCTGATGACGCATTGCAGGATGACAAGCCGCATTTGATCATCTTTCAGGAGCTGCGGCAGGTTGCGGAGTTCGCCACGGCCAGGGACGAGGCGAGGAGGTCCCGGTCGAGTGCGGCGAGGACGGCTTCGATGGCGTGTATCACGACGGCTTCGGCATGACCATCGTGTTCGAGCCCCGCAACGGCCGTTGATCAGCGCGTCGCGGAGCCGTCGCAGCCGGGACAGCGGCTCGACGCGGTGCTCGGGCGTACCACCGCCACTGATTACCGTCCTGTCCGCATCACTCTGGGGAACTCATCGCGGCGAGTTCTTCTCCTCTCGGCTCCGCAGTAAATCGGTGACGGACCAGAGGAAGTTCGCGTACGTCTGGTGGTTGGTGATCACCGTGTTCCATTCGTATGCGTACCGGCGGGCCGCACGATTCGCTGTGTGAGGCCGTCCGAGATAAGTCGGATCAGATCCTCGCCCATGGCCGCCGCGTGGCGCAGGTCGCGGCCGAAATCCGTCAGGCGCCGGAAGGCTTCGCCGTACGCGCGCTGCTCCTCGATGGGCAGCAGCGGGATCTCGGCGCGGCGGATGTCGGTGAACAGCCTGCTGCCGGTTCCGGTGTAGTGGCGGACGTTCGTCGAGCCGCTGACGAAGCCGGCGAGGAAATGGGGGTCGAGCCGTTCGGGGTCCGGTCGCAGCAGGGTCACGCGAGGGCCGGGGACGACGCAGCGATTCGCCACCACTAGGGCGATCAGCCGGGTTGCGTGCTGCGTGACCAGCACGTCTCCAGGCTCGACCGCGATCACGTGCTGGGCCAAGACAGAGGGCGGCGCGACATCGTCCGGTCTCTTCTCGCCGAGCAGTTCCTCGAGCGTGAAAAAGGGGAGATCGCTGAGGAGAAGTGAAAAGTTGGCCGCGGACATGCTCTGGTGGATGGTGAGCATGCCGCGCCGTTCGAGCTCGGCGAGCGGGACCGTGGGTAGGTTGCCCGATTCGCCAAGGGCCTCGACGGCTGGGATCAGGTCGGCGGTTGCGCGGAGCAAGGTGGCGATCTTCTCGCCTTCGGCGGTGATCCGCTCGGGAGTCAGGTCCTCGGCGGGTGGGACGAGGTAGCGGGCGGGGGTGAGGTCGACGGCGTCGTCGAGCAGCTCGACGACCGGTACGGCGGTGCTGACTCCCGGCTCGTCGGCGTGCTCGCCTCGGTCGAAGCGGGCCCAGGCGTCGGCCGCGACGCGGGCGAAGTCGACCGGGCGGGTCGCGGTGTCGACCATCAGGACGTGCTCGGGGGCGCGGGCGTCGGCAGGGCGGCGCAGCACCCACAGCATGAGGGCGACCGCCATGTTCGGCACGGCGCCCTGCGGCAGGGCGATCACCGCCCGTAGCGCGCCGCGGCGGATGAGCTGGCTCCGGATACGGCGGCCGGACCTGCGATTGGCGGCGGCCGGTGGCATGACCAGTACGGCGGTGCCGCCGGGTTTGAGGTGGGCGAGGGCGTGCTGCACCCAGGCGAGCTCGGATTCCATCCGCGGCGGCAGGCCGTACACCCAGCGGGGGTCGGCGGTCAGCTCCTCGTATCCCCAGGCGCGGTCGTTGAACGGCGGGTAGCACACGACCGTGTCGACGAGCACGTCCGGGAAGGCGTCGTGCCGCAGCGAGTCGCCGGCGGCGACCTTCACCCGCGCCGCGCCGAACGCCAGGTGCACGGCGGTGAGGCGGGCGGTCGCGGTGTCGATCTCCTGGCCGAGGAGCAGGCCGGGCGGGCCGTGCGGGCGGGAGCGGAACGGCTCCAGCAGGGCCCCCGTGCCGCAGGCCGGATCGAGCACCGCCTCGGCGTCGAGCCCGGCGAGCTCGGCCATGAGTTTCGCCACGGGTCCGGGAGTGGCGTACGTGCGCCTGCTGTGCAGCTCGAACCAGCGGTCGCGGAGGAAGCCGAAGGTCGCGGCCGGGCCGTCCGCGTCGGCGAGATCGGCGAGGCGGCGCAGCAGCGGCACATCGACCTTCGCCAGGGAGTGCGGTTTCGGCGGGTCGTCGAGGATCTCGGCGCACGTCGCGTGGACGCGCCGGGGGAGTTCGGCGGCGACGGTGGCGCCGTCCGTCGCGGACAGTTCGGCCCAGTCCGCCCGGTTCCGGTGCAGGTAGACGAGGAAGGCGCCGAGGTCGGCGATCAGTTCCGCGGGATCGTCCGACGCGGTGCACGTTCGCAGGTCCTGCCAGAGCCATTCGCGTTCGGGCAGCTTCTTGCCCTCGGTATGGGCGAGCAGCCACCGCCGCACCTCGGCCAATGAGAAGACGGGGTTGACCGAGGTGCCGCCCACGGGCTGCGGGAAGTCGTCGTGCCGGCGGCGCCAGTTGCTCACCGCGGCGCGGCCGACACCGCCCAGCCGGGCGATATCGGCCACGGTCACCTCGACGTCCTTGGCCACGTCACTCCTCCGCTTCGGTGTTCGGCGCGACCATACAGCAACCCGTCACTTCATGCCAACGTCTCGGAAGTTGTTGGTCGATGGCATCAACACGTGTTTCAATGGGTGGCATCGGCACGCCGTACCCCGCTGGAAAGGGAAGCCCGCTCATGCCCCCTACCGTCTGCCCTGCGGCATCCCACCGGTCCCGCACCCGCACGCGGAGGCGCAGGCGCCTGCTGCGGCGCGGGCGTGGCATCCACCTGCTCGACATCGAGAACCTGACCGGCTCGCCCAGCCCCACCACCGTGCAGGTCACCGCGTTCATGAGCCGCTACCGCGGGCTGGTGCCGGTCGGCCCGGCCGACCAGTTCGTCGTCGCGGTCAACCCCCGCGCCGTGCTCTCCGTCGGGATCGCGCTGCGCGGCATCCAGTTGCTGATCCGCTCGGGCCCGGACGGCGCCGACCGCGCGCTCACCGAGTGCGGCTACACCGACCGCCTCCCGGAGCGGTTCGAGCGGGTGGTGATCGGCTCCGGCGACGGCCACTTCACCGACCTGGCCGCCTGGCTCGCCGGACACGGCATGCACGTCACCGTCGTCTCGAAGCGGGGCTCGCTCAATTGGCGCCTCTACCTGGCCGCCCCCGAGGTCGTCACCTTCGAGCCGCCCGTCGCCCAGGCCGCCTGACGGCGGCGTACCCCGCGGCCCTGCCGCGGGCCGCAACCGCCGAACACCCCGTCTGCCGGTCGCACGTCCCCGGCAGGCAACGACTTCCCTCTCCCTCGGCCCACCCGTGGAGGTAGCAATGGGTCAGGTCGACCGCGCCGCCGTCATCGCCGAAGAGCAGCGCGAAGTGGACCGCATCTACGCCTGCGCGGACGAGGATCAGCGCTCCGTCGACGCCGTCCGCACCAAGCTGCGTTCGGACTGCCCCGATGCCGGGCTCGCCCCCGTGCCCGACGTACCCGCCGAGTTCGGCCTCCGTGAGGATCTGGGCGGGCGGTCCCTCGTCATCTCCCGCGTCGACCTCACCGAGGATCCCGACGCTCGGCTCACCTGGTATCTCGGCCGCCGGACCGTACGCGACCGCAACGGCGACCTGGTGCTGGTCAAGTGGAGCAGCCCGCAGGCCGTGCGGTGGCAGGCCGCCACGCCCGGCGACCCCAGGGGCGTGTGGCGGCTGCGGAGGCTCCACTGCGAGGAGCGCAAGGTCCTCGACTACAGCGACCGGCTGATCCAGCCGCCCCCGGAGTCCGCGGCCGTCGCGTCCCCGCCGCAGGCGGATGCCGGGGCCGAGACCACCGCAGGCGTCGATCCCTTCCTGCTCGCCGAGCTCGACCGGGCGCGCGACGGGTCGATGCGCGACATCGTCGAGACCATCCAGCGCGACCAGCTCCTGCTCGTCTCCGACGACCGCAAGGGACTGCTGGTGATCCAGGGCGGCCCCGGCACCGGCAAGACCGCGGTCGGGCTGCACCGCGTCACCTGGCTGCTCGACAACGGGCGCTTCACCCCCGACGAGGTGCTCGTCGTCGGCCCGCACCGGGAGTTCCTGCGGTACGTCAAGGACGTGCTGCCCCGGCTCGGCAGTCGTGGCGTCTCCATCGTGGAGATCTCCCAGTTGTGGGAGGGCGAGGTCCGCGGCGCCGACTCGCCGGAGGCCCGGCCGGTCAAGTCCGACGAGCGCATGGCCACGGTGCTGCGCAACGCCGTCGAGGCCTGGATCCGCCCCGACCGGATCACCGAGGACCTCGAGTTCGTCTTCCGCGGGGTGCTGCTGAGGATCGGCCGGGCGGAACTCGTCGACCTCGTCCGGGAGGCGCGGGATTCCGCAGGCCCCTACCTCGTGCGGCGCAGGCGCTTCATCGACCGCACCCTGGACCTGCTGCTCGAGCGGTGGCCCGCGAACCGGCGTAAGAGCATCGATCCCGGGTTCCGCTCCCAGGCGGAGCGGCAGCCGCGCCTTGCCGCCCTCCTCAACGCGGTCTGGCCGAGCCTCACCGCCGAGCGCGTGCTGCGTCACCTGTACGGCTCGGCGGAAGCCGTACGGCAGGCGGCGTTCGGCGTGCTCACCGACGAGGAGCAGCGTGCCCTGCTCCGGCCGCAGGCCCGGCGGACGGCCGACGAGCCGTGGACGCCGGAGGACCTCGTGTGCCTCGAGGAGCTGCGGGTGCTGCTGTCGGGCGACGAGCCACGACGCTACCGGCACATCGTCGTGGACGAGGCCCAGGACCTCACCCCCATGCAGGCCCGCTCGCTCGCCCGCCGCTGCCCGAGCGGATCCATGACCGTGCTCGGGGACCTCGCCCAGAGCGTCGGGAGCCGTCAGTACGACGTGTGGGGCCGCCTCGTCGGCATCCTCGCGGGAGGTGACGGCTGGCGCATCGCCGAGCTCACCGCCGGCTACCGGGTGCCGCGGGAGGTCATGGAGTTCGCCAGGCCGCTCGCCACCGCCCTGTCGCCGTCCACGGCGTTCCCGGAGCCGATCCGCCCGCCCGCCCCGGGCTCGCTGACCGTAACGCCGGTCCGGCGCGCCAAGCTCGTCGCGGAGACGGTGTCCCGCGCCCTCAACCTCGCCATGCGCAGCGAGGACCAGGTGCGGTCGGTCGCGATCATCACGCCGGACGACGGCGAGCTGCTGGACGGGATCCGCGGCGAGGTCGCGGCGGCCCAGGAGTCGGCCCTGCCCGGGCTCGATCGGCAGATCACCGTCCTGCCCGCGAGCATGGCCAAAGGGCTGGAGTTCGACCACGTGATCGTGGTGGAGCCGCAGCTCCTCGCCGAGCAGGGCCCGGTGGGGTTGCGCAGGCTCTACGTCGCGATCACCCGGTGCACCCAGACGCTGACCGTCCTCCACTCTGCCCCGCTCCCCGCCGAACTCGGCGGCCCGGCAAAGGGCACCGGCCAGAAGGCCGTTGCGGCCGACGCCGCGCCCGAGGCCCCCGCCGCCACCGACACCTCCGCGACGTACGAGAGCCGCGACCGGCTCCTCGCGGGGCTGCGGGAGCAGGCCTCCGCCGACCACAGGCAGCACGGCCACGGCTACCTCCGCCACGCGCTCATGGCCGACCTGTACAAGAACGAGTTCGACCCGATCGAGGCCGACCTCGGCTACGTCGCCCGCAGGACCGATCGGGGAACCACGATCTACGTGGTGTCGGCTCGCGCGGCGCACACCTACGCGGAGCTGCGCGCGGCGGCGGTACACGCCCGTGAGATCGGATGGGCCGGCAGAGACCGGGTGGGCGAGATCTTCCTTGTCCTGCCCGTGGAACCCTCCGACACGTGGGCGGTGGACGTGATCCACGAGATCCTCGACGTGTCGATCATCTGGAAGACGGACACGGGTTGGGGAGGCCATCGCGTGGAAACCGCCCTCGGCGGCGATCCTGACCGGAATCCTCCTGAGACGGAGTGACCAACACAGATATCGCCGGTGAGCTTCGGCGCCGGGTTCGGAACAGGACCCGATTGTGATCCCACCGGCCACGGACTCGACCGGACCCACCGGGATGCGGAACGATCCCGGTGCGTCCGGCCCGGGTGTCGCCTTCCCGCAGACGGGCGCCAACCGCCTCACCGATCGGGGTACGGCCTCGGCGTTCTTGCGGTGCCACACCGCTCATGGCTGCCCGATCGGCGACGGACATCTCCACGGGTGGCCTGATCGAATGCTCTCCAGAGCGACACCAACCGGGACGTAGGGCCGAGTTGATGCGCCGGTCAGCCGTCTCGGATCGAGTGCGGGATCTCCCGCCTGATGGATCCGAGCTGGGCTTCCAGGTCGGCGATGACGTCGTTGACCGCCGTCTTGAGCAGATTCCGGTAGTGGGCGAGCCCGTCGCGGAACGCTCTCGCGGCCGGCCCGACCCAGACCGCGCGGGAGGTGAAGGCATCGAACGCGGGATCCAAGGCGGCCTGCAACCGTTCGCCTCGTGCCCGCACCGTTGCCAGGGCGCGTTCCAGCTCCTCATAGTGAGGATTCGGAACGAGCTTCTCCATGAATTCCTGTCCGTCCGTGTTGCCGAAACGGTCGGCACCGAGGTGCGCATTGGACACTATTGGATCTGCACCATGTCGACCAGTGATGGACGAAGATTCGTATGACGTGTCCAGCCGTACAGTTCACATATCAGACGGCCTGCTACCTAAAGACCGGTGGTCGAGGGGGCCGGTGATGGCAAACTCGCTGCCCCGCATCATTTCGGTCATGTCGATTGCCCTGCTCGCTTTGGCCGGATGCAGCGATGCAGAGTCCGATCAACCCACCGCGGCCCAGGCCGGGGCAACGCTCAAGGAGCACATCACCCGGCTCGTGGAGAAGGTGGGAGCGTCCGATGTGAAGGTCACCGACCCGGGTGACAAAGAGATCCCCTGCGGTGACGGCAAGGCCAAGAGGACGTACGGTGTGACCGCTACCGAAGGCACCGGATCGGGTGATTCCGGAGCGATTCTCCTCGCTTTGGTCGGGGCCTTGGACGAGGTCGCCGAATACGACGCGGTGGGCGGGTCGAACGACGCGGCCAGGCGGGAGCTGGCGAACGGGCGTCACCATACGCGGATCATCTTGGAGTCCCCGGGAGATCGACGGATCGTGGTACGAGGTGAGACGAGCTGTCTGACGCCGTAACGCTCACTTGTAAGGGGAGATTGCGGGATCTTCCGCGTCGTCCTTCGCGCCACGAAAGATCAGGTCGAGCCACTTGGCCGCCTCGCCGAGTTTGGTCTTTGAGGTGCCGCCCGAGCCGTTGGCGATGAGCCAGTTGTTGAGGTTGCGGAGGGCCTGCTTGTCCTTGGCGATCTGGTCGAAGGGGAGCAGGCGGCCGTCCGGGCCGGTGATCGGCGGGTGGGCGAAGCGCGGGTCGGTGGCGGGCACGGTCGGTCTGAAGCCGCTGTCAATGAGGGCGTTGACCAGCCAGTGGCCGCGGGCCAGGGCGGCGAGCCGTACCTTGTCGTCGAGTGCCTGCAGCCGCGTCTTGTCGACCTCGGTGAGTTTGTCGAAGGCGAGCGGGGCGCCGGTGCTCAGGGCCAGCCACAGTGCCTGGCCCTCGAGCGGTACGACGATCCCGGCCACACCGAGGGCGAGGCCCAGTAGGAAGGATTGCCCTTTGCGTCTCGCCTCGTCCTCGGCGTCGAGGGCGCCCTGAACCAGCCGCTCGGCGGCGTACTGCATGCCGGAGACGTGGCCCAGGGCGCGCATGACCCGCTCCAGAGGTTCGATGCCGCGGGCGCCGTCGGCCGCGGCCCGGACGAGCCGGTCGGCGAGGTCACCCATGCCCTTCTCGAAGGGCTTGATCGTTGCAGGTGAGGTGGCGAACGTCTTCACGAACGCGAACGTGTCGGCCGGGCTCAGCCGGAAGGCCGGTTTGAGCCCGGGGACCACGGTCTTCACCGCGCCGAAGGCGCTGGGCAGGGTGCGGTTGGCGTCGCTGAGGTTCGCCCCCTCGGTGATCTCCGTGGCGTACGCCCCGGCGATCTCGGCGAGGTGCACCCTGGTGGGCTCGGCGATGTCCAGCTTCGGCAACGTCCTGATGAGATCGAACGCGAGCCTGGCGGCCTCGGCGCTGTGCGCGCCGTCCCGCTCGTCGTACGCGCCCGCCGCGGCGGCGAGCATCCGGCCGAAGGCGTCCGCCCGCGAGTTCTCCTTGGCCTGAAGGTGGTCCTGATGGGCGAAGCTGGACCGCACCGCGACCCGGTCGTTGAGCCGCCGGAGGAAGGTCTCCAGGGGGACGTCGCGGGTCGCCGCGGCGATCGCCGCGCGAGCCGCGGCAGGGTTGTTGCCGAGGGCGTGGAGGAAGCCGGCGAGGTCCTCGCCGCTGACGTTGCTGTCGGGGGCGAGGGCATGCCGGTTGACCACGCCGGCGAGCCAACCCGCGGGGAACTCGCCCGCGCGCAGCAGATCGCCGAGGCCGTGTTTGCGTACCGTCACGCCTCCGGCCTTGGTGAGAACGGGCCCGGCGGCGAGCCGTTCCCGCATCTGGGCGAACGCGCGCGAGCCGCCGCCGGAGCGGATCGCCGTGCCGAACGCGCGGCTGACCGTGTCGATCGCCTTGTCGGCGTCATCGCCCAGCGCGCCGCGCAGCCGCCGCCCGAGGTCGAGCGTGCTCTCCAGGCCGAGTTCCGCGAAGAACGCCGCGGTGAAATCGGGGTCGTCCTCGTGCTCGGCGAGCGTCTTGACGAACGTCGCGTACCTGTCGCGGGCGCCGATGGTGAAGGGGGAGACGTCGCCGATCGAGCGGGCGAGGGCGGCGCCCCGCAGCCGGGCCTCGGTCACGCTGACGAAGGCGCTCTCGTCGAACGGACGCAGCCCTTGCCCGCCGCCGGGCGTCCAGGACGGCAGCGCGCCGGTCTTGCGGGCCAGCTCCTCGCGACGCCGCAGATCCGGAAGCTGCCGCTCCACCCAGTTCGCCACGTCCTGGACGCGCAGCATACGGGTACGGTCGCCGCCGACCCGCGCCAGCTCGGCGAGTATCGCCCCCGTCTCCTCCCGCAGAACGGCCTGCGCCTTCTCCAGCAGCGCGACGAACTCGGCCATCAGGGCCGGATTCATCCCGGAGAAATCGGGCGACAGCGGCCCTGTTCCCGGGGGTACCGGGGGCGGTCGCTCCATTCTTCGCGCCTTTCAGACTCGCTACCTGGGACCGGCCGGCGGTCGGTTCCGCCGTGGGCTCGATATGGCAGAGGCCGGCCTCGTGACCATCTTGGAGGAACATGGCGGGCGCGGCAGGAAGTCGACCGTCTCGGCCTTTCCGTTTCGATCTCGCTGCGCTGACGGGAACAGTGAAGTGTTCCCGCCCGTACGAGGCGGCGAGGGCAGCCGTATGTGGACGAATTGCCGGTAACCCCCTATCGCATCGGGAGCGAACGGGCCGATGATCATTTGCGGTCACCGAGAGGGAGATCGTGGAGGCCGAGGGCGCGGAAGTAGCCCTGGCTGAAGAATTGCACGACGGTGGTGGCCATCTGTTCCGGGGTGTGGTGGCGGCCGTCCTCCAGCCACCAGCTCAGGGTGGCGACGATGTGGTTGGCGGCGAGGAAGAGGACCAGGTCCTCGGGGATGCCGGACGGCGTGCGCCCGGCGAGGGGGCAGGTCCGCCTGGCCGTGCCGAGCCGCCGGCGGGCCACCTGGACGCAGAGTTCGCGCAGGTGGGCGGTGAAGGCGGGGTCGCCGCGGCGGCCGAGGAGCGGGCGGAACAGTTTGGCGTGCGTGGCGAAACGCTCGAAGAACCGGGTCCATGACCGTACGCGGTCGGTCGGATCCTGGGCGGCGGGGTCCGCGTCGAGGGGGATCTCGGCGGCGATCTCGGCGAAAATCTGCTCGGCCACGTGGTACTTGTCCCGGAAGTGGCGGTAGAACGTGGCCCGATCGACCATCGCGCGGGCCGCGATGTCCGAAACGGTCACCTCGGTGAAGCCCTTTTCGTCGACCAGCTCCACGAACGCCTGGCGGATCAGCCGTCGCGTGCGGGCGGCCTGAAGGCTATGCGACATCTGTCCCCCCATGTCGCACGGCGCGACACTCCGAGACGGTTGCCGATGGTACGGAACAGCCCATTTCACAACCCTTGGGGGTGACATTTCACCAGCAAGGGGAGAATTCGCGATGGCCAGGGTGATGACGGTCAACCGGCTCGGGCTCGCCGCCGGTGAACCTCAGGATTTCGCCTTCATCCGCACCCTCGCCTACGCCGGGTACGGCGCGGCGTCCGCCGGCGAGGTGGCGTACGTGGCCCGCAGGATCGCGGAGGCGGGCGGCGGCCGGGAGGCGTACGTGCGCGCCTGGGGCCGAGCAGGGCCGGGCGAACGCGGCCCGGGCGCGGGAGGCCCTCGCCGCGGGGCGGACGGCGACCGCCCGCACGCATTTCCACCGTGCCTACAACTACCTGCGCGCCGCCGAGTTCTTCGTCGACCGGAGCCGCCCGGCCGAGGCCGCGGCGCTGTACGACGAGGGGGTGTCCTGTTTCGACCGGGCGCTGCCGCTGCTCGGCACGCCGGCCGAGCGGCTGCGCGTGCCGTACCGCGACGGCCCGAACCTGCCCGGCTACTTCTTCGCCGCGGCAGGCGACGGCGCGCCCCGGCCCACCGTGGTGATCTGGGGCGGCGGCGGTGGGCACGGCGAGGAGCTGTACTTCCTCGCCGGGGTGCCCGAGGCGCTCGCCCGCGGGCTCAACGTCGTGCTGTTCCACGGGCCGGGGCAGCGCGGGCTGCTGCACCACCATCCCGGCCAGGTGATGCGCGCCGACGCCGAGGTGCCGCTCGGGGCGGTACTCGACCACGTGGCCGCGCGCCCCGAGGTACGGCCGGACCGGATCGCCCTGTACGGGCTGAGCTTCGGCGGCTATCTCGCGCCCCGCGCGGCGGCGTTCGACCGGCGCGTCGCGGCGCTCGTCGCCAACGCCCCGATCCCCGACATCCACGAGGCGATCATGGACGCGATCACCACGGCGCTGCCCACACCGCCACCGCCGGACGCGCCCGACGCGTTCTGGGACGAGGTCCACCGGCAGGCCGCGGCGCTGGACTGGACGCTCGCCGCGACGATCGAGAACTCCATGCTGTGGACCACAGGTGCCGCGTCGCTGGGCGAGTTCCTGCGCCTCACCCGGGCCTTCCGCCTGACCGACCTGGTCGAGAGGATCACCGTGCCCGTGCTGTCGCTGTCCGCGGACGGGGAGAGCGCGGTGCAGCGGGCCCAGGCCGCGTCCTTCCACGAGCGCCTCGACGTCCCGCACAAGCGGTTCCACCGGCTGACCGTGGCCGACGGCGCCGACGCGCACTGCGGCATCGGCAACATCGCCCTGACCTCGTCGATCGTCTACGACTGGCTGGCCGGGGTGCTCGCGGGCTGAAACCTGTCGCAGCCGGAACGACCTGCCCCACGCCGCGGCGGTGTGCTGCTCACCGGTACGGCTATCGCCGGGAAACCGGCCGTTTGCTATACCTGGGGCTTGCATGTTCATTAACCGGTTTTGAGGTGGGGGATGCGCGTAATTCGGACGGCTGTGGCGATGCTGGCGGCGGCGGCCGCACTGACCGGCTGTGGCCTGGTGGACGCGGTCGGTCTGGAGACGGACGCAGGATCCGCCAGATCGAACGGCGGGTCGTCCGAACCGGGCACCAACCCCCTCGACAACCCGGACGGCACCAAGCCCGGGCTCGCGCCGATCACCTCGGCCAAGGACAAGGAGGAGGCCCGGGCCCTCATCGAGAAGCTCGCCACCAGGGGGCGCGGCCCCAAGACCGGCTACTCCCGCGAGGAGTACGGCTACGCCTGGGCGGACACGGCCACCGGCGTACCGCTCGCCCGCAACGGGTGCGACACCCGCAACGACGTGCTCGCCCGGGACGGCACGAACCTGAAGTACCGGTCCGGCTCCGACTGCGTGCTGGAGTCGATGACCATCTACGACCCCTACACGGGCACCACGATCGAGTGGCGCAAGGCCGAGGCGGCCAAGGTGCAGATCGACCACGTGGTGCCGCTGTCGTACAGCTGGCAGATGGGCGCCTCGCGCTGGCCCAAGGCGAAGCGGGTGCAGATCGCGAACGACCCGCTCAACCTGCTCGGCGTGGACGGCTCCACCAACTCCAGCAAGGGCGACGCCAGCCCTGCCTCCTGGCTTCCGCCGAACCGCAGGATTCGCTGCGCCTACGTGACGCGGTTCGCCCAGGTCGCGCTCAAGTACGACCTTCCGGTCACCACGGCCGACAAGAGCGCGATGCTGGAACAGTGCCGCTGACCTTCGCCTCCGGCGCCAACGGCGCGGCGCCGCCCTCTCGGCCCCGGCTCTGGTCGCTTCGGGTCCATGATGACCGGGGCCGCCGACGGCGCGGGATCGATCATGCCGGCCACCGGAGACCGGCTATTGGCACCACCGCGAGCAACCTGCCGCCGCAGACGGCCGCCCCGGCGGACGAGCCGAAGCCGGACCGGCCGAACGAGGAACAGCCCAACCGGTTGTAGCCGCCACCGAGGCTCGACCGGTCCGCAACAAGAACACCGGCGGCCCGCGGTCACGTCTCGCGGGACCGGCCCCGGCCAGGCGGCGTCGGTGATCCTCCCGGTGCTCGCCATACGCGACGAGTCAGAAGGACTGTGCGGAAGCCGCTGTCGCGCCCGCCCGTCAACATCCACCCGGCGGCCGTCGCCGCCCGGGCCGCCACGCGCCGGCTCCCGCCCACAAGGTGGACGGCAGACAGGCCGAGCGCTGTCTGACCCTTGCGGCCCCTTCGGCCGACCAGCGCGTATCCGCCGCAGCGCCAGGCCATGCCCGCCCGCACTTGCGCGGTCCGCGCCTGACCCGCCGCAGGCGCCTGGACGTAACGCCGCAGTGAGGTCCGCCTGTCGCCCGAACCTTATCCGGCCTTATACCTTGCCGCACCAAGTATCTGGTCGTACCGTGAAAGAGTGACGGACATCGATGAGGAGGGCGCCCCGACGCTGCACCGGCTCCGGCGCGAGCTGGCCAGGGGCACC
>ERZ795043.927-NODE-927-length-18137-cov-3.918482_pt1 | contig 18137 bp, 20 predicted proteins | sample MGYA00375127_ERZ795043 | MGnify/ENA primary metagenome ERZ795043 (study PRJEB30172, sample SAMN05518447) | compost metagenome | isolation source: Feedstock adapted compost from Newby Island compost facility, Milpitas, CA | place: USA:Newby Island compost facility... | reverse complement strand
TGGTCCAGATAATATAGGGTGTGTGCCGCATGCATACACTTCTTTGGCCCCATTTTCTATTAAGGCATTCGCAGCCAATGTGATCGTTCCGGCCGTATCAATGATATCGTCAATAATAATCGCGGTTTTCCCTTCAATATTACCGATGATGTTCATGACTTCCGCGACGTTCGGACGGGGACGGCGTTTGTCAATGATAGCAATCGGCGCCTTCAGACGGTCGGCCATTTTCCGCGCGCGCGTCACACCGCCGTGGTCTGGAGAGACGACAACGATATCATTGAGGTTCTTCTTCTTAAAATAATCGGATAAAATCGGAACACCTAGCAATTGGTCTACTGGGATGTCAAAAAACCCTTGGATTTGTGGTGCATGTAAATCGACGGTAATGACCCGGGTCGCACCAGCCGTTTCTAATAAGTTGGCGACTAGCTTTGCTGTAATCGGTTCGCGAGCCCGTGCCTTACGGTCTTGCCTGGCATAACCGTAGTACGGCATGACAACATTGATCGTTTTGGCGGATGCTCTTTTTAATGCATCCAACATGATCAACAGTTCCATCAAATGTTTATTAACAGGTGCACAGGTTGATTGAATGACATAAACATCGCACCCTCTGATGCTTTCTTCAATGTTAATTTGAATTTCACCATCGCTGAAGGTGGACACCGATGATTTTCCGAGGTGAATGCCGATGTGCCTAGCAATTTCCTCTGATAGTTCGGGATTGGAGTTTAATGAAAAGACTTTTAAATCGGGATCAAGATAGCTTGGCATGCCAGGGACCTCCGTTATTTTTTCTTATGATTATATCGATTGGCGTAATGTGCTTTATTTGTTTGCCGCGCGCGGGCAATCGCGAGACTGTCGGCTTCCACGTCTTCCGTGATGGTTGAGCCAGCGGCGACGATCGCTTCTTTGCCGACTGTGACCGGTGCGATGAGATTGACGTTACACCCGATGAAGGCGCCGTCTTCTACTTTTGTTAAATATTTATACTTCCCATCATAATTGACCGTAATCATTCCGCATCCCAAATTCACATCCTTGCCAATTTCTGCATCACCGACATAGCTTAGATGGGATGCCTTACTGCCTTCACCAATCGTCGATTTTTTGACTTCAACAAAGTTGCCGACCTTAGCTCGGTCACCAATTGCCGTTTGCGGGCGGATGTGGCTGAACGGGCCGATTTGGACTTCACTACCAATTTCACTATCAGAAACAACAGAATGGCGAATAGTCGTATAGTTGCCGACCTTCGTGTTGGAAATCTCGCTGTTCGGTCCAATGGTGCAACCTTCGCCGATTTCCGTCCGTCCAGAAAGAATGGACCCTGGTAGGACCACCGTATCTCTACCGATTTTTACATCTGCATCAATATACGTCGTTTGCGGGTCTTTAATCGTTACACCGGACATCATTAAAGCTTCGTTAATTCGCTTCTGCATGATGGCTTCCGCCTGTGCCAAAGCCACGCGGTCATTGACGCCCAGCGTATCTTCAAAAACATCTGCTTGATAAGCAGAAACCTTTTCACCCATTTCCCGCAATAATGTGAAAGCGCTCGGCAAATAGTATTCCTTTTGAGCATTGTCATTATCGACACGTTTTAACACATCGAAGAGTTTGACGTTGTCAAAACAGTAAATCCCTGTGTTGATTTCCGTGATCGCCTTCTGCTCTGCCGTGGCATCTTTTTCTTCGACAATGTCAATGACTTGTCCATTGCTGTTCCGTATAATGCGTCCGTATCCTTTAGGATTGGAAGCGATTGCAGTTAGCACCGTACAGACGGCACTGCTTTCTTCATGGTGCTGAAGGAGCCTTGAGACCGTCTCCCCTGTAATTAGAGGGGTATCTCCGTAAAGAACGACGGTCGTCCCTTGGAGCCCTTCCAAATGCGCGGCGGCTTGTAACGTCGCATGGGCGGTGCCGAGTTGCTCGGCTTGAATGGCATAGGCGACGCGGTCGCCAAGTTCAGCTTTCACGGCTTCGGCCCCTTCTGAGACGATCGTCACAATGCGGTCGAAGCCAATAGGGTCGATTTGGTCGAGAATATGTTTAATCATCGGTTTTCCACAAACCGGATGAAGAACCTTATACAAACTCGATTTCATTCTTGTGCCTTTACCAGCCGCAAGAATAACGGCATAACGTTGGGACACTTGTTACCCTCCCATTTTTCTAGTCATCCATAGATGACTATATCTTAAATGAGGTGGTTTTTCAAGGAAACGAGGCGGCGAGCAAAACAAAAGGAACCCCATACAGGGTTCCCAGATACAGGATTACGATGCTCCTGCTTCTTCAAGTTCGACATCACCAAGCCGGTGGAATTCTTCAAGTACCGCCGTTTGGATTTTTTCTCGTGTGCTAGAAGTGATCGGGTGGGCAATATCACGGAATTCGCCATCCGGCGTTCTTTTGCTCGGCATGGCGACAAACATGCCATTATTACCATCGATCACGCGGATGTCATGAATGACAAATTCATGATCAATCGTGATGGAGGCAATGGCACGCATGCGTCCATCCGTGTTCACTCTGCGCAATCTTACATCTGTCACTTCCATTCTTTTTGGCACCACCTTTTCCCATAGATAAGAAACTATTACAATCATTCTACAAAAAATTCGAAAATCCTTCAAAACAATAAAAAAATATAAAAAAAGTTTTTACTCCTTCACAAGGGCAATGACTTCGATTTCTACATCCACATCTTTGGGCAATCCGGAAACTTCTACACAAGAACGGGCGGGACGGTGGTCAGAAAAATAGCTCGCGTACACTTCGTTGACTTTAGGAAAATCAGCCATGCGACGAATGAAAACTGTTGTTTTGACAACTGTTTTAAGTGAAGCACCGGCGCTTTCCAAAACAGCTTTCAAGTTCGCAAAGACTTGGTGTACTTGTGCTTCGATATCGCCTGTGACAAGTTCGCCATTCGGTTTTAACGGAATTTGTCCGGAGCTGAAAAATAAATTATTAACGATCACACCTTGTGAGTATGGTCCGATTGCTTCCGGAGCATCTTTGGTATAAGTTGCTTTCATTTTTATTCCTCCCTAAAATAATTAAAATAATTGCCGATTTCTATGGGGACAGCGGTGCCTTCTTTTATTTGCCCTAACTTTAGAAGCGATAAATACCGATCCACTAATTTTGGGCTTTCGCCTCCTGTTTCAACTAACACAGCGATGCCGACGGTGAGACATTCAAATTCGGCGACTAAATGCATCATGCCTTTGATCGTTCCGCCTGCTTTCATAAAGTCATCGACGATTAAGACGCGGGAGCCTTTCGACAAACTCCGCCTCGGCAAAACCATGGACTGAATCCGTTTTGAAGAACCCGAAACATAGTTGATGCTCACTGTTGAACCCTCGGTGACCTTGCTGCTTCGGCGAGCTATGACCACCGGGACATTTAATTCCGATGCAGCGGCATACGCGATGGGAATGCCTTTGGTTTCCATTGTCATCACGACATCGATGTCGTTATGTATATAAACCGAAGCGATGAGCCGTCCGATCTCTTTAATGATAATAGGGTCACCCAAAATATCCGTCATAAAAAGATAGCCGCCCGCAAGAAGACGTTCTTGACTCGACAACATTTGGCCTAAAGAAGTTAAAAAGCTTTCTGCCGCCTTTTTCTTGATATACGGAATGTATTTTACCCCACCGGTTGCCCCGTGCAAGGTCACCAATTTTCCAACCCCTTGGGCTTCAAAGCTTTCCTTAATGATGGCCAAATCTTCGCTAATGGATGACTTCGCCGACTCGTAGCGTTCGCTAAATTCCGTCAAGGAAACGATGGTATTTGGATGCTCCATTAAATATCTTGTCATATCTACCAAACGGCCGCTTCTTTTCAATTTCATGAGAGATCCTCCGTGACTAGATTACAAAATCATCTTACACAACCAAACAAGCACCATCAAGATGGACGGCCAATGAGCCTAACCGCATAAACATCGCCGCAAAATCCTTTTAAGCTGTTTACAAGTTTTTGGGCCCGCGATTCGTACTGCGTCAATCCAAATACCGTTGGCCCGCTACCGCTCATTAAAACACCATCTGCCCCAAGCTTTTTCATTAATGTTTTAATTTGTCCGACCTCGGGGACAGCCGGTATTGTAACGGATTCTAAGACATTTCCTAAATGGCGGCAGATGTTCTCAAAGCTTCCTTCCCGCAATGCCTGAATCATGCCTTGGACGTTGGGGTGAGAAATAGCCTGTAAATTTAAAGCACTGTAAACATTTCCCGTTGAAACCGCGACGGGTGGTTTGGCTAACACAACCCAGCAAGACGGTGGGGCAGGTAAAGCCTTAATCTTTTCACCCCGACCTGTGGCTAACGCTGTTCCTCCGTGAACACAAAAGGCAACATCCGAACCGATTTCAGTGCCCAGCCTCATCATCTCTTCGGTTGAAAGATTAAGGTTCCATAAACGATTTAAAGCCCGGATCGTCGCAGCTGCATCACTGGAACCTCCAGCGAGTCCCGCTGCCACGGGGATTTGTTTATGGATGATGATCGATAGGCCTCTTTGGATGCGAAACCGCTCTTTCATCAATGCCGCAGCCTTGTACGCCAAATTGCGTTCATCTTCCGGAACAAACGGCGCTGTGGCGCGAATGTAGATATCTTCTCTGTTGGTTTCTTCTATTTCAATATGGTCGGCTAAATCAACGGTCGTCATTACCATTGAGACCTCATGGTAACCATCCGCTCTTTTTCCAAGTACATCTAAAGCTAAATTAATCTTCGCCGACGCTTTTTCCATCACCTTCAAGCAGTTCACCCGCCTCTATTTCAGCACCATAATGACTTACTCATAGAATAGCGATAAAATGGCTCTTCCGCAACGAAAGAACGATTGATACCTCATCTGCTAGTGTAAAACGAAAAAATCCGGAGGACAAGCCTCCGGATGCTCAATAGTTCCTGTTTCTTTAACGATCTGCCATTTGCCTTTGCGCCATTTCAATCGCTTTTTTTACCATGTTCCCAGCGTCTCGGGCTTTGATCCCGCCCCAACCTTCTCGTTGGACCGTATCATAAAAGCCAAGCTCTTTGGCGATTTCTTCTTTCAAAGCCTCAGACATGAAACCGCGGCGTCTCGCCATGGGAAAACCTCCTTTAAACTATTGAGCCTTTATATTATTCGTTAAAGACCTTTGGAATATGAAAAAGGGTGGTTTTTGACAAAAAGAAAAAAAGCAGTGAGACAAAATTGCCTTACTGCCCGCCAGCCGCTTCTTTAAGAAAAGTGATTTCAACGGTTTCTGTTAACACATCCGTATAACTGTATGATACTCTTTCGTAAGCATTAGAGTCTCGGTCAAGTTTCACGATGAAAACCGAAGGATAAGTTTCCTCCAAGACACCGACTCGTTGGATGGTTTTCCTCCTGCCCCCATTTGCCTTCAGGGTCAGACGTTCACCGATTCGTTCGTCCAACGCGCATTTAATGTCCTGAATGGTTTTTCCCATGTTTAACCCACCTCGCTAACAAAATTATAACATCTTTCGAGCAATTTTGTCAAACCCTAAAACAAAGAGAGTAATTATATCAGGGAGTTCGGATTTTTGTCAATGGATGTTTGTCACATAGTCTACACATTTTTTTACAATGTATGTATCCTAATGCGTTGATTACAATTTATAAGGCATGCCTGTGCGCAAGAGCCCTCTTGTCTCCACACCGCCCAATCCATCCGTCCCAGATAGCGTGTTATGCAACACGTCCCAAACATTCACATGTTCTGTAAACGGAATGTAACTGATTTTTGAAACCACATAAACCGGGTCTAGGGCATGGATATTGACGCGCGTCGGGGAACTTGCGAAATTAGCTCCGGCACGGATTAGTAATTCAAAATGGGACTGACAGGCACCTGCAAAAATAACAAGCTGGTCGAGGTGGGGGATGTGATAACGGACTTCCTTCACAGTTCTTATGAAATGCGCGGAGTGGCGATAGGCCTTTAAATCATCTTCGGGGCCTTTATTTTTCATATAAGCGTCGTGGCCGGTTAACACCAGAATATCAGGGCGAATATGTTTAATTAGATCGGGAACAACATTCGCCATCTCCTCTTCTTTGACATACTTACCGAGAACCGGCACATTGAGCTTTTCGTATACCCGGAGACATTTTTTTAAATAGTAAGGGTCGCCGTCAATATGAAGCACCCTTCCTGGCATTTCAAAATAGGCTTGCTGGCCGCGATAACCATTCGTTGCGGTATATTCCCGCTTCGCCTTTAGCAATTGATAATCTTGCCGAAACAATTTGGTAGAATGAGCTTCAAGTTCCTTTTGTTTCCTCTCGTAATTTTCCCTTTCTTCACCTGCGATGATCACCAAATCCTCGATCGGCGCGTCTGCACAGAGGCGCATATCTTCACCGGCGAGTTCTGCCACACCATCTTTAATGTTCAATTTTATAACCCTAAAAACAATGTCACATCCATACGACTTTCGCCCAACTAAATCCCCAATACTGATTGCCACTAAAGTCCCTCCCAGCCATCCGAAAAAAGCCGCTGCTTGAAATGAATAAGCTTTTGCAAGCGCCATAAATAGAAAAGGCCCCCTTGGAAGCGCAACATCTTGGAGGCAACGGCCGAATCATTTTAAAGGCTTCCTAAAAAGGGCCGTAAACAGCAGCCTTTATGACAGTTTATGCACGAACCATCATCATGATGACAGCTTTTATTGGGACAGCTTTAACAACGCCTTACTTAAGGCGGCAAATTCCTCGATGGTTAACGTTTCCCCTCTGCGCCCGGGATCAATCCCCGTTTCGGCGAGGGCAGACAGGACCTCGTCCTTCAGTGACCGATCAAATAAATTATGAAGGAGATTATTCAGTAATGTTTTCCTTCTTTGGGCAAAAGCCGCACGGACAACTTTAAAGAAAAAGGCCTCATCATCAACGTGAATCCTTTTCTCTTTTAAAAATTGAATTTTAACCACGCATGAATCCACGTTCGGCCTGGGGATAAAGACCGACTGCGGCACAACAGTGAGAATGTCCACATCCGCTTGATACTGGATCGCGACGGATAACGAGCCGTAATTTTTATTCCCTGGTTTCGCTTCCAGTCGTTCTGCGACTTCCTTTTGCACCATAACAACCATGGCTTCCAATAGTGGTGCGGCTTCCAAAAATTTAAACAGAATGGGGGTCGTCACATAATAGGGAAGGTTGGCGATGACCATTACGCGCTCTGCCGCTTTAAAATGCGTTTGAATGACCGTTTGAATGTCCGCTTCCATGACGTCTTGAAAAATGACTTGGACATTGTTATAGGGCTTGAGCGTCTCATTTAAAACAGGTTCCAAGCGCCGGTCAATTTCAAAAGCGACGACGTTTTTAGCTTTTTGCGCTAAATATTGCGTCAAGGCGCCTGCCCCTGGGCCCACTTCGATCACGCCCGTCCGCTCGTCAATCCCCGCTTCCGCCACAATCTTTTTTAAGATATTATCGTCAATAAGAAAATTTTGTCCCAAGCTCTTTTTAAATTGAAAACCATATTTATTGAGAATCTCCCTGGTGTTTTTGGGCGTTGATATGCTCTCCATGCTTTTCCTCCTCCAACACGACACGCAACGCGTCATCAAACGCTTCCGGTGTAATTTGAAACATATTTAGTCGTTTGTATAATTGTTTACCGTTCGTATAGCCGATCCGCAATTTTTCACCAAGACGCTCCCGGCGCTTTTTTGCCTGTTTCCCAAAAAGGAGTCCAGCCTTGATGAGTTTTTCCTGCGAGATGGTTTCAGCGGGCTGTTCATACACTGTAAAAACCTTTTCCAAAGCCTTTCGAATGACTTCCGGTGAGGCGTGTTCAATGCCTAAGCTTTGGTTTTTGCCGCCAAAACCCTCGGACTTTGAAATAAACGCCTGCTTACAACCAGGAACGTATTGATTGACGATTTTGCGAATGCGTTCACCCGGCACATCGGGATCTGTAAAAACAATGACCCCTCTGGTTGCTTGTGCCAAGCGAATCGCCTCGAGCGTTGTTTGGCTGATTTCTGACCCATTTGTTTCTATAGTGTCGGCATCAATCGCCCGCTTTATAGCTGCCGTATCGCATTTTCCTTCAACGACGATCACTTCTTTTACCTTCACCCAAGACCCTCCAAAAAAAATTTACAAATAATTTGCGTCACCATGAAACATTATTGTAAAACAAATCGTCTTAAAAGTGTAATAAAAAAAGAAGTGCAGCTGACCTCCCCTCTGCACTTCAATCCAATATCGTTACTTTGACCGTACGCAGTCCCCATCTAACCGCCTGGGACTGCGTCGGGAAAAAGATATCAATCCGGTTTCCGTGAATGCTGCCACCCGTATCGGCAGCAATTGCGTTGCCGTATCCTTCCACATAGACTCTTGTCCCAAGTGGTATGACTTTCGGGTCAACCGCTATAATCTTTGCATCAGGATGCGATTTGAGATTGAAACCTGTTGATGTAATTCCACGGCAACCGCCGCAGTTAGCCGTATAAGCCGTGCTCTTCATGTAAAGGACTTTTCCGGACCGATGATAGGACATTTGTTGGACGTTTTTTGTGCCAACGGCGATAATTTTATCTGTCGGCTCTTGTTGGACATCCGTTTGGATCATACGCCGTTTGACTTCTTTTCCGTTTTCAAAAGTGACTTCGTACGTTTTTTTCACCTGTCCTTCGCGTCCAGCTTGGATGACTTTGCTCGTTCCCTTCGGCATAGTATCGTCATACCTTTTGACAACTTTAAAATCCAAGGGTTCGAGTTTTTGTTCCTTCTTTATCTCCACGCGAATGACATTGACTTTATCGCCGTTCGTTAAACGCGTCGATAGGTCCTTGGGCCCCAACTTGTCATCAGCATCGACCGAAAGATGTTCAGCCTTTAAAAATTCCGCAACAGTCATCGGTGTTGTCCAGACGGTCTTTACCTCTCCGCCATTAGATAAAGTGACTTGAATGCCGCGTTCAATTTTGATTGTCATATTCCGATCGATTTTTTGATCTAAACCGGGTTCGACGACATCATGCGAACCGACCTTAATGCCTTGCTTGTCCAACAGATCACCAACTGTGGCTTCCGTCGTCCAAACCGGTTCTGCATGATCGTTTGCCTCAATGGTCACATGGTAAGCCTTATCCCAAACGACTGTCATGTTTTTGTCCAATTCCGTTTTTAAACCCGGTTTAATTTCGTCATGGTGCTTGTCCACCTTAATGCCTTGTTCATCCAATAACTCAGCGACTGTATCACTCGTTGTATCCACGGATATTTCTACACCATTTTTTACAAGTTTGATAGTTTTCTTATCATAAGCATAGGCCGTATACCCGAACAATGAAGTGATGGCGACCATCACAGCAATGCCAACGGCCACATAAACTTTGTTATTCGGGTGTTTCAGGAGCTGTTTTATTTTGGGTATCATCCAACCCCTCCTTGAATCTTTAGTTCTCCCCATTATTCCCATAATCTAATGAACTTATAATCTATTTTCCGGCTCTTATTATTTTTCTATATCAAAGAGTGTCTTTGCATTAGTCATGGTCACTTCTGCCAAAGCTTCATAGGACATTTGTTTAAGCTCAGCCAAAGCTTCCGCGACGAGCTTGACCCTTGCCGGTTCATTTCGCTTGCCTCTAAACGGATGTGGACTTAAATACGGGCAATCCGTTTCAATTAACAAACGCTCAAGAGGGACTTTTTTGGCCACCTCTTTGGCAAGCTGTGCATTTTTAAAGGTCACGGGCCCACCAAAGGATATATAAAAATTCATATCCAAGCACTGTTTGGCCGTTTCCCAATCGGCACTGAAGCAATGCATAATGCCTCCAACGTCTTCGGCATGTTCTTCTTTTAGAATCTGTACCACATCATCGGTTGCCTCCCGATTATGTATAATAATAGGCAGTCTTAAACGTTTCGCTAAAGCAATTTGCTTTCGGAAAACGTCTTTTTGGATTGTCTTCGGTGATTTATCCCAATGATAATCCAAACCCATTTCACCTAAGGCCACCACCTTGGGATGATGTGTCAATGACTCAATCCACGCCAAATCGTCGTCGGTCATATCCGCTGCATCGACAGGGTGCCAACCGACACTCGCATAAATATCATCATGCTGATCGATGATTTCTAATGCCTTCGTGATCGTTGGGCGGTCAAAGCCGACGACCAACATACGCGTCACACCGGCGTCTCTTGCTCGTTGAATCACTTCTTCGCGATCCTCATTAAACGCCTCGCTATTGATATGGGTATGCGTATCAAAAAGCATGTCCCTCAGTCCTATCCCTTGGCTTAGAAATTTAAAAATTACTTTGTAAAGTTTACCACGTAAAAATGTTAAACATACAACAGGGATATGTCAGGAAGATTAAAATTATGTAACAGATTGACCGAATCGCCATAATTTTCGATTTATAGATAGAAAACCCCTTTTTGGTTTTAAGGTGTAAAAAAAGAGATAGGCGAAAGGCCTATCCCTCTATGGATGGTTATTTAATTTTTGTACCGTTAGGAATTTGCGGGTCAATAGTGGCAACCTTTAATACCCCGTTATTTTCACCGGCTAGAATCATGCCTTCGGAGCGTTCCCCGCGAAGGGTGACCGGCTTCAAATTGGCTACAACAATGACTTTCTGACCGACTAACTCTTCTGGAGCATAATACTTTGCAATACCTGAAACGACTTGGCGCGTCTCAAAACCCAGGTCTAACTTAAGTTTCAAAAGCCGATCCGCTTTTTTCACTTTTTCTGCTTGAAGCACTTCCGCCACCCGTAACTCAACCTTGGCAAAATCATCAATCGTAATTTCCTCGACGTCCGGTTTTTCGATAGTAGCTGCTTTGGTACTTTGTTCTTCTTGTTTTGGAGTGGTTCCTCTCATTTGGCTTAAAATATAGTCCATTTCTTCTTTCGCATCCAAGCGCGGGAAAATTGGTTTTCCCTTTTGCACTTTCCAATCTCCAGAGCTTATGCCAAAAGTGGCTAGCGCCTCCCACGTTACCGCGTTTTCTTCATTGATGCCTAATTGCCTAAAGATTTCTCCCGGTGTGGACGTCAGGAACGGACGGAGTAAAACACCTGTCATCCGAAGCGCTTCAACAAGGTGGACCATGACTGAGGCCAGCTCTTCTTTTTTGGTTTCATCCTTTGCCAAAACCCAAGGCATGGTCTCATCAATATATTTATTGGTTCGCCGAATTAACTGCCATATATCGGTCAACGCAACGGAAAACTGGAGATTTTCCATTTCGGCTTCAACCTTTTGCACCGTTTCCAATGCGACGCTTTCCAAATCTTGATCATAAGCCGTCACTTGTCCTTTATACGCGGGAACGATGCCATCAAAATACTTTTCGACCATGGCTACGGTTCGATTCAATAGATTACCGAGATCATTCGCTAAATCATAATTTAATCGATCGATAAAGCCTTCCGGCGTAAACACCCCGTCGGCACCAAACGGCACTTCGCGCAAAAGGTAATAGCGCAAGGCGTCCAGACCATAGCGGTCGATAATCGGTTCAGGGTCAACGACATTACCTTTAGATTTGGACATTTTTCCGTCCTTCATTAAAAGCCAGCCGTGACCGAATACCTTTTTTGGAAGCGGTAAGTCGAGCGCCATTAACATAATCGGCCAATAGATGGTATGGAAACGGACAATTTCTTTTCCCACTAAGTGAATATCGGCCGGCCAATATTTATGAAACTTTGATTCGTCATCCGAGCCGTAACCGAGTGCCGTAATATAGTTGGTTAAGGCGTCAATCCAAACATAGACCACGTGTTTCGGATCATCCGGAACTTTGATCCCCCATTCAAAAGCCGTTCGAGATACCGCTAAATCTTCAAGACCCGGTTTTATAAAATTGTTGATCATTTCATTTTTACGGGATTCCGGTTGGATGAAATCCGGATTTTCTTCATAATAGGCGAGCAAGCGGTCTACGTATTTGCTCATTCTAAAGAAATACGATTCCTCTTTAACCTTTTCCACAGGACGCCCGCAGTCCGGACATTTGCCATCCACTAATTGATGCTCGGTAAAGAAGGATTCACAGGGCGTGCAATACCAACCTTCGTATTCACCGAGATAGATATCGCCTTGATCCACTAAACGTTTAAATATTTTTTGAACAGCCTTGGTATGACGTTCTTCCGTCGTGCGAATAAAATCATCATAGCTGATATCGAGCTTGTCCCAGAGGGTTTTAATGCCGCTGACGATGCCATCGACATATTCTTTCGGCGTAACACCTGCTTCGGCTGCCTTCCGTTCAATTTTTTGACCGTGCTCATCGGTGCCAGTCAAATACATCACATCGTAACCACGCAGCCGCTTATATCTCGCCATTGCATCACCGGCCACTGTCGTATAAGCATGGCCAATATGTAAACGATCGCTTGGATAATAAATGGGTGTTGTTAAATAAAAGGTCTTCGATTCCTCCGGCATCGTTTGTCCTCCTTGTAATGTTTAATACTTAACTATAATTATCATAAATCATCGTGTCAAGAATGCGGTTGACATACCAATTATTACAATTTATTTACTTTTTGGAAAAACCATTTATATTTTTTCTTTTTTTGTTATTATAGAATGAAAGGGATTTAATGACAAATGTTTGCTGATGGCGTCAATGTTGAAGGACTTAGATAATTCGTTTGAATTTTCCTTCAAATTGGACAAAACTCAAAAAAAAATAATTGACGGCATTGGGAAACGCTGGTACGATGGAAGAAAAGAGAGATAATGTCGAAAAATGACGGTGCAAAAAAATGATTTGGGGAGGAGATTTCTCATGAAATCGACTGGTATTGTAAGAAAAGTCGATGAACTCGGCCGCGTCGTGATTCCGATTGAATTGCGTCGCACACTCGGCATCAACGAAAAAGATGCGTTGGAAATCTATGTTGATGACGAGAAAATTATTTTAAAGAAATATAAGCCAAGCATGACTTGCCAAATTACCGGGGAAGTTTCCGATGATAATCTTTCATTGGCCGGTGGCAAGTTAGTGCTCAGCAAAGAAGGCGCCGAAATCGTCCTTCGTGAAATTCAACAATACCTCGCTGAAAGCAAGTAATATAAGGTTGACTCATACAGGGTTTCTTCCTACAAAGAACGGGAAGTAACCCTGATTTTATGAGCCAACCTTCTTTATTTTTATGATTGATGTATTAGATTATAAATGTCCCGCTTCGGGACGCCGCGGTCTTTCGCCGCTTGCTTGATGGCATCTTTCATGGATAGTTGTTTTTCTTTTATGTAAAATTCCACATGCGCTTTGGGGTCAAGTCCCTCCCACCATAAATCGCCTTCTTTCTCAAGGCTTCCACCTTCAACGATGAGGCAGCATTCCCCTCTAACTTCCTCTTTCTGAAGGTGCGCCGCCAAAGACTCGAGATCGCCTCTAAGAAACGTTTCATATCGTTTCGTCAATTCCCTCGCCAATGTCATCTTTCTATTTCCCAATACCTTTTTCATTGTCATAACGGTATCCTTCAAGCGGTGAGGAGCCTCATAAAAAATAAGGGTGTGCGGATAATCTTTCAGCTCTTCCAATATTTGCACCTTTTCTTTGTCACGTCGCGGTAGAAATCCCCAAAAAAAGAAATGATCTGTGCTGAGACCAGAGGCCACCAATGCCGTGATGGCTGCATTTGGTCCTGGGAGGGGAATCACTGGAATGGCTTCATTAATACAGTCAGCGATGAGGTCGACCCCTGGATCCGATATCCCGGGCATCCCGGCATCCGTAACAATGGCGATGGTTTGCCCCTCTTTCATCATCTGGATGAGTTTCGGCCCGCTCGTTTTTTTATTATGTTCGTGATAGCTGATCACGGGTTTGGCAATCTCAAAATGGCGCAATAGTTTCAGAGTCTGCCGCGTATCTTCCGCTGCTATGACATCTACGGATTTTAATACATTTAACGCGCGTAAGGTGATATCTTCCAAATTCCCGATGGGCGTTGGAACAACATATAACCGCCCCGTCTTCAGCTCTTGGCTATAACTTGTTTGTTCCTGCATCGGCCCCACCCTTCATAATGAGCATTTGTTTTTCTTTCCGCCTCATCGCTTTGATCGCATATTCCCTTCGCAATGCGTCTCCTTTTGTTTTGCAGCTTTCCATATATACGAGCTTGACCGGCCGCCGGCTTCTTGTATATTTCGCTGCTGTACCGTTTTGGTGCGCTTTTAGCCGCCTGACCAGATCATTCGTGATTCCCGTATAAAGTGACCCGTCTCTGCATTCCAAAATATAAACAATATAAGGTTTATCCATATGTAAGTTGCTTAAGCTCCTTAGTATAATCCCCATGATCGTTATAAACAAAAATGGGGTTCAGGACTTTCAAGCCTTTACGCCCGTCTTTCACCCCTTCTATAAGCAGCATATTTGCCGGCTCTCCTGATCGGGGATGGACAAATTGCAAGCGTTTCGGGGCGATTCGATAGGTTTCCATTAAAGTCAGTATTTCCGCTAAGCGTTCGGGACGATGCACAAAGGCCACTTTCCCTTTTTGTCTGACGAGTTGTGAGGAAACGCGGATGGCATCTTCCAAAGTCATATGCAATTCATGACGAGCTATCGCATAATGCGGGTTTGGATTTTTGATATGGGCTTGTTCACGCGTAAAATAAGGGGGATTGCAAGTCACAACGTTAAACATGCCCGCTCCAAACGTTTTCACAGCATCCAATATGTCTCCGCAATGAAGCGTGATGCGCTTTTCCAGATGATTCAAAGCAACACTTCTTCGAGCCATATCGTATAAACGGGGTTGAATTTCAATACCGTAAATGGGTCCTTTGGTGCGCTTAGAAAGAATCAGCGGAATCACTCCGTTACCAGTGCATAAATCCATCATCCCGCCCTTTTGGATAGGCACATAAACAAACTTTGCCAGCAGGACCGCATCTAACGAAAACGAAAAAACGTCCTTGCTTTGAATAATTTTTAAATCCGTATCCAAGATAAAATCGATTCTTTCTTCCGGACCGATGTCGACCACGTGCTTCCCTCAATTCATGCAAATGGAAAGGCATCCGACCCACACCCATAAAGGCAGACAGCCAGATACCCCTAATTTCCGCTTATTTTTTATTTAAAAATGATAAACAGAACAGGCAATCACCGTCTTTACGGATGCTGCCATAATGTATATTGCATATATGAAAGCCTTCTTGATATAAACGGGCGAGGTTATCGTAACCTTCCCCAATTTTTAGCTCTTTTTTTTCAATCTGTTTTTCTTCGTTTTGATGATGGAACTGTTCGGCCCTTTGGCGTAAATTTTCATTTTCTACGGTCAAATGCTGATTCTCTTCAAGGACTTGGGTGAGTTCTTTCCGCAAAACCCCCAATTGTTCGTAAAGGGCCCCGATTTGTTCCTCCAGCTTTGTGACAAAGACCAATAAATCTCTGTTCTTCAAGGCTTCCACCTCTTATTTAGTGGCTGTGTGAAGATACGGCTCCTTCGTTAATCAGCTCGTCTAACGTATACTCAATGACTTTTCCATCTTCATCCAATTCAATTTGGACGAGTTTTTCAAGGATATTAAGCCCGACCACTCGCCCTGTGCCATAGCGCACGGTAATCGGCTCGCCGATATCCGGTAACTCGCGCTTCGCGGTTTCGTACAGTTCATTTTCATATTTCAGGCAGCACATTAACCGCCCGCAAACACCGGAAATTTTGGCAGGGTTTAAGGATAAATTTTGATCCTTAGCCATTTTAATTGAGACTGGTTCGAAATCACCCAAAAAGGTTGAACAACAGAGCATACGCCCACAAGGTCCGATGCCGCCGAGCATTTTCGCCTCATCCCGAACGCCGATTTGCCGGAGTTCAATGCGGGTGCGAAAAACGCTCGCCAAATCCTTGACGAGTTCCCGAAAATCGACGCGACCTTCTGCCGTGAAATAAAAGATAATTTTATTGCGGTCAAAAGTATATTCGACATCGACCAGTTTCATCTCTAACCCGTGTTCGGCAATCTTTTCATTACAGATTTGTAAGGCTGCTTTGGCATCGTTTCTATTTTTTTCAACTTGGAGGTGATCTTCTTTAGATGCTTTTCGCAACACTTTTTTTAACGGTTGAACAACATCTTCTTCTCCTACCGTTTTTCGAGCGATGACGACTTTACCGAATTCGATCCCCCGGGTCGTTTCAACAATGACCGCATCGTGATTCTCTAATTCCCAGTCGCCGGGGTCAAAATAATATATTTTACCCGCTTTTTTAAAGCGAACACCTACGACATCAAGCATAAACGCCGGCCCCCTCTTGCAACTTCAGTGACACGTATTCCAAAACCGATAATGGGTTTCCATTAGATTGAAGCCGCCTTTGAGCCTCCATGAGGAGGGAAAGGGCGCAAGCCGCTTGTTCCGCTGTCATTTTTTCCGCCGCCTCGGTCAATGATTCCATCTTGTCAACATAAACGACGTTATCCTTTTGACCGATATGTAAAGCCATTACATCGCGGAACCAGATGAGCATCAATCTCAACATCATCTTCATCTTGTCACTGTCATTAAAATGTAGTGCACATTTTTCATACATCGTTATTATAGCATGATTTGGCCGAGTAAGAAGGTCTTCCATAAAGTGTAGCACGATGGAACGGCTGTTGGCAAACCATTCATCCTTTGATAGGGTTGTTGCTTCTTCCGCATCACTCGTCACGGCAGACACCGTTTTTGCCATTACACGGCTCACACCGTTCTCCAGCAAGTGGTGCACGAGCAGCTCTTTTGATAACGGTTTAAAATGAAGAACTTGGCATCTTGAAAGGATCGTCGCAAGTATCTTTTGACTGTGTTCCGTGATCAAGATACATAACGTATTTCCTTGTGGTTCTTCGATAAATTTTAATAAACTATTGGCCGCTTGAGAGGTCAAAAGGTCTGCTTGCTCGATGATAAAAAGTTTCTTGCTCGTTTCCACACCCTTATATGAAAAAGCCTTAATGAGTGAGGCGATTTGCGGTTTCTTTATGGACCTGCCGTCTGGCTGAATCACGACAACATCCGGATGATTACCTGAGTCGATTCGCTTACAATCGGGACATGCACCGCATGGCTCAATCCCATCACGTGCGCGGCAAAAAAAAGCGCGGGCAAGATGAGACGCTGCTTCCCGCTTTCCAACACCTCGGCCCCCAGAAAAAAGATAGGCATGGGCCAATCGGTTATTGCGAATCCCGTTCATTAAAATGCGCATGGCAGCGGGCTGTTTTTTTGCAAGATCACTCCACGTCATAGCCATCACAACTTTCCGTTAACGGTACAAATTAATCAATAGACCTTTGATCTCATCCAAGGCAGCCAAGATGTCGATCGACTCCGTTCCGGCTTTTAACACATCATCTGTAAGTGCCAAAAGCCGCTCATCAATTTGCTTGACGACGATTTGCACCGGTTGCCCAGGATCGTAAAAGGAATGGGATTCCGAAAGAGCCAAGCCATATGATACCGCCTTTTGTAAAAAATCTTTGATCAGCCGTTTATAAATTTGCAGATCACGCACGGTGCGAGATTTGGCAAGCCTTCTTCCCTGTTCATCAATTTCGGCAACGAGAGCCTCAAATATTTCCGCTTGATAGTTTTCCTTTTCGCTTTGTATAAAGTTTTTAAATTGGACAGAAGATTTTTCAACTGGCTTCACCGGTGTCCGTCGTTCAAGCACTGTCCCTCTATCCTGCTCAATTTTTATCGCCATAACATCCTCCGGTATTTATGTTTAAAATTGTTTAAAGTCATCCACCTTTAATACAAATACCGTTGCACCCCCGACTTCAACTTCTACGGGATGGGGAATGTAGGAATCGGCACTACCTCCCATCGGCGAGATGGGTGCGACCATTTGATTACGGCTCTTACAATTTTCCTTAATGACATCCAAAAGCTGGGGAACGCGGGCATCATCTACCCCGATCAAAAATGTCGTATTTCCCGACCTTAAAAATCCTCCTGTGCTGGCTAATTTCGTCGCTTGGAAGTTTTCCTTGATAAGCGCTTGTGATAGCCGGTTGCTATCCTTATCTTGGACAACGGCCATAATCAACTTCATTCTC
>ERZ795043.923-NODE-923-length-18197-cov-13.090949_pt1 | contig 18197 bp, 7 predicted proteins | sample MGYA00375127_ERZ795043 | MGnify/ENA primary metagenome ERZ795043 (study PRJEB30172, sample SAMN05518447) | compost metagenome | isolation source: Feedstock adapted compost from Newby Island compost facility, Milpitas, CA | place: USA:Newby Island compost facility... | reverse complement strand
ATACCGGCCGTTCCGTTTTCGATCACCGCCTCGACCGCCGCATTGGTCCAGCCTTCGCGGCTCAGCGTGATGACCGGCGCGCCCGGTTGGGAAGAGTCAATCAGGATTTGCAGGGTTACCGGTTCGCTGCGTGTTCCGGCGTTGTTGACGGCCTTGACGGTAAACATCGCCGGACCGCTGAGCGCAAGGTTTTCCAGGACCGCCGGTTCGTCCGGAGCGGCGGCCAATTCCGTGGTCTCGGGACCGGTTCCCAGCGTCCACACGTACCCCTTGAGTCCGCTCGGACCGATGTCGTCCAGCTCATCATCGGCGATGCGGATGCGGATGGTCAGCTGGCCGGCGGTCCAGACCGTGTTCCCGACGACCGACCCGGGTTCGACGCTCACGACCGGCGCGGGCACCGTCGATTGGTCGATGCGGACGACGGCTTGCGCGTAACCGCTCCGGTTGCCCGCCGCGTCTTCCGCGTACGCGTAGAAGTAGTTGATTCCGTTATCCGCGAGGGTCACCTTGCCGTCGGCCGGCAGGTCCGTCCACGCGTCGCCGTCGAGGCCGTCCAGATCCACCGGCAAGAGCGGTTCGGAACTCGTGAGATACCTGTAGACCAACGGGCTTCCCGAATCGCCCGCGTCCCGCACCACCGTCAGATTAACCGGATTCGCAACCCAATCGTTCGGAACGCCGTTGACGACCGGCGTTTGCGGGCTGACCGTGTCGAACAGCAGCAGTTCCTGGGTCGAATCGCCTTCGCTCCCGTCGGGGGCGATCGCGTAAGCCTCCACCCGGTCGTACCCGCCGTCCGGCTCCACCGTCAAGGGACCGGTGTAATCCTGCAGCGGGTCCCAGATCACCGATCCGCCGTCCGTCTTGCCGAGCCGGTACTTGATCGTCACATGGCTTTCGTCATGGGTGATGGTCACCGTTTTCGGGCCGTTCGTCCAGCCGGAAGGATCCACTTCGATGTCGACCGGATCGGGATAATCCCGGATGTCCTTATTGAAGTGTCCGCCCTCCGTTCCGGCTCCGTTGACCAGGATGACGAAGAACACGTTGTTTTTGTTCGGGTCAAGCCCAGTCAGCGTGACGCGCGTCCGGTAAAAGCCATCGGTGTCCAGCTGCAGATCCCCGGCCGGAATCGTCCCCGACGACGCTTCCTCGCTGTCCGAAAGCAGGCGGTACCGGATCTCCTTCAGCCCGCTGGGACCGTATCCGTTTTGGGGCGTCACGATTTCGACGGTCGCCTGGCCGCTGTCCAGATCCCTCGGCTGCACGCTGCGAACGACAGGAACCGGGAAACTGCTCCCGACCGTCGTGTCCACGAGCACCTCCGCCGTCGCCGTAACGCTTTCGTTTCCGGCCTCGTCGATGGCCTTGGCTTCAATCCACCCATGTGCGGAGAGGTCAACCGGACCGCTGTAATCGACCCACTCCGGATCCGGGTCGCTGCCGTCGGCCGGGATGAACCGGTACAGCATCTTGGCGATCGGGCTTTCGTCCGCCGCAACGGCGGGTTCCTGCAGCGTCACCGTGACATCGCCGTTCGTCCAGCCCGAAGGATTGAATGCGATGCCCGGCGCATCCGGCGCGATCCGATCGATGTACAGATGCCCTTCGGTGACCGCGGACTCGTTGCCAACCTCGTCGACGGTTTTCGCCTGCACGATCAGCTTGCCGTCCTGCACGTCTTCGAGATCCGGCGGCAGCGGGCTCCAGGGCTTGGTCCCGATGTCCTCGCCCTCCTGCGCCAGCCGGTACCACGTTCCGTCAGGCCCGACACCGCTTTGGGCGGTTCCCTGGTCCTGCCCCGGCACGATCGCGATCGCCGGCTGATTCGTCCATACGCGGCTTTCGTCGTCCGTCCCGAGCGGCACCTGGCCGCTGTCGAACACCGCATGGATGGCCGGTTCCGTCGGCGGCGTCAGGTCGATGCCGAATTGGACGGTTCTGGGCAGGCTCTCTATTCCGGCGACGGTGGCGACCGTGACGATCAGCGTGTAATTACCTGCCACCGCGGGGACCGTTCCCGTGGTTCCGTTTTGCCAGCCGCTTCCCTCGGTGCCGTACGTATACAGATACCGCGCCGAACCCGGATCGATCGGCGCTCTGTTTGCCTGATCGTCCGGAAGGACGATTTCAAAATCGACCTCGCCCTTGTACCAATTCAGATTTCCGACCTCGGCGTCGGGGGCCGCCAGGTTCACGACCGGCATGGGCGGCGGATTCGTATCGATGCGCACGGCCGCTTTGCGGGCGTCGCTTCTGTTCCCCGCCTTGTCCACCGTTCGGGCGAACAGCGCTCCGAACAGCGTACCGTCGACTTGCGGTTCCAGCGTCAGCGGTTCCGACGAATCGAACGTCTCCCAGGCGTCGGGATCCGCCGTCAGACCGTCCAGCGCCTCGTCGGCGGCGGACGTCGAAGAAACGAACTGGAATTCGTAGTAATCCACCGGTGCGCTTCCCGGGGGCTTATCGCCGCCGTAGACGGACACGCTCACCGCGCTGCCGGCCCACGCTCCCGGGGAGATGACCGTTCCCTCCGCATCCCTCAGCTCCACGACCGGCTCCAGCGGCACCGTTGTGTCGATCGGCACCACGACGGTGACCGGACCGCCTCTCTGGCCGGAACGGCTTACCGTGCGGACTTCAATGGTGCGCGGATTTTCCGGCACGAACGAGATGCCGTTGGTCGAAGCGGAGGCCGCGTTGAGGAAATTCCAATCCGTTTCGCTGACGTAACGCCACTCGTAACCCGCGATGCCGCTCGGCACCGTTTCGCCGTTCGGCCCCGGCTGACCGCCGCTGATCCTGGCCGTGACGCCGCCGTTTGTCCACTCCCCGGCGCCAAGCGGCTGGCCTTCGGCATCGAAGAATTCGACGATCGGCGCACCGGGGGTGTCGAAATCGAACCGGAGCGTGAGCGGCTCCTCGCTGATCCCGACCGTTCCGGCATGGTTGACCACCTTGGTGTAGACCTCATAGATTCCGGTCTGCACCTGCGGGTTCGCCAGCGTCACCGTCCGTCCGGTTGGAATATCCTCCCAGCTGTCATCTTCGGCCTCCGGCGGACCTGAACCTTCCGGCACGACCGCGTACTGTTCGCCGGCCGTTCCGCTCGGTCCGACCGCGGGCGGGCCAAACGTCAGCGTCACCGGTCCGTTGTACCATCCCGACGGCGGCACCGGGTTCACCGAAATGCCGGCAGGTACCGGCGCCTGGATATCCACGCCCACCCTCACCGTCGCCGAACCTTCCCCGCCGAAATCGTCGGTCACGGTGAAGACGATGTCGTACTCGCCGTCGGAACCAAATATGCCGGCCGGCAGGGTGCCGGAAAAAACGGTTCCGGACGGACGGTTTTCCCGCAGGACGGTTCCGGTGGTGGAACCCGCCTGGATCACTTCAATCTCGTATTGCTCCACGCTGGCCCCCTCGGCCAGTTCCACCGAAAATTCGAACTCGACGCCGGTACTAAGGTTGAACCAGCGGTTTGCCGCCGGTCGCGTGACCGTGACCACCGGCGCAGCCGTATCACCGGCCGCGGGGATGAGAACATAGGGATTGTCGGACGTGCCGAGACCGGATTTGACGCGCAAGGTGTCTTTAGTCAGCGTCAGTGCGGGACGAACGCCATAGAGGAAATCGACCTCCTCTTCGTCGACCTCGCTATAGCCGGTCGCAGCTCGGACCACCCATTTGTCGGTCCCGCCCGACGGCCCGTCATACAACCAGTATGAAGACCCGATATGCACCAAATCGTCGTTCGATTTGTAGACGGCGCTGACGACGTCATACTCGAGCAGGTCCGCGATCTCCGCACGCACCAGCAGGGGCGGGGAAGAAGCGTCCGGCGATTTCACCATGGTGTCGTATTGATCCGCCAGGCTGCCGACCAGGACGCCGGCTGCCGTCACGGCCCCGCTGTGGTTCAGGGACGGACCGCTCTGCACATCCGCCAGCACAAGGCGGAGACTGTCCTTGTCCACCACGCGCCACAGGTGCGCGTCATTGACGAATTGGACATAATCTCCCTCATCGACCGTGTCGTCAAACGTCTCCAGGTCGGCCGCCTCGGCCGTCGTCCCGTACGGCGAAGGAACCGGCGGGAACGGACCGACCGTCAGGCAGACGGTGAGGAGGCCGATCACCAGTTGACGCCAACGACGATGCTCCTTTCGTTGTGACTTCAACTTGACTTTACCCTCCTGCGCCAATCTTCACGGGCAATCCTCCCAAAAACGAAATGACCCGGGAACCGCAACGGCCGCGTTACGGCTCCTTCCATCCGAAGACGGCGGATGCGCCGCCGCAAAGCACCATTCCGTCCAAAGGGCCATCACCTCCTTATCGGCCGGAGATCCCGCCCGGCGCCGGACCGGGGTCCTCCCGGCCCCGCCGCTCCGGCACCAGTCCCAGCTCCCGGGCGTTGATCACGGCCTGGATCCGGTTTTTGGCGAGCAGTTTGGAAAAAATGGTGTTGTTGTAGGACTTGATGGTCGTTTCCTTCAGGCGCAGTCTTTCGGCGATTTCCCGGTTCGTCAGTCCCTGCTCGATCAGCTCGAGCACCTGGAGTTCCCGCGGGGTGAGGGGTTCGTGTCCGCGTTGGAAGCCGCGGGCGGCAAAACGCGTCGGCGCACCATGCGTGCCGCCGGAATGACGTTGGGCCAGCGCGAGGACCCATTCGGAATACGGCTTGCCCTCATTTCCGCGCCGGTCCTGCCGATCCGGGGCCCAACCGCCGCCCGTGCCTGATGCGGCCGTTTCGCCTCGGCGATCCGCCGCGGCGGAGTCGTCCGGACGGCCGCCTTCCGGGGGCGAATGATAGACGACGATATCGGGCGAGATTTCCCGGATGAGCCGGCTCAAGCCCGCTTCGCCACCGGCTTCCAGCGATTCGCCTTCATACAGCCGCAAATACTGCAGGAATTGGATCCTGGCCGACTTGTCGCCGTGGATGACCAGCACTTTGGCGCTTTTCATCCCATCTTCCTCCATGAATCCAATAATGAGGAATGTTTTTTATATCTAATCTAAAAATTGATGCCATAGACCTGATTCTATCGTCCAATATATGAAAAAATTATAACGACCATTCAAAAGGTTCCGTAACCAACTAAAGTTAGTCAAAATACATGCTATGGGACTAGAATACTATCTCCGATTGTATGTAAGGCGGGCACAAAAAAATCTACCGGGACGGTAGATTTTTCGATGGGATATTAAGAGGATCCGGAAGCTGAAACCGGGGAGGGGTTAGAGGCCGAGGTTGACTTTGGCCCACTGGATGGCATCCCAACGGTTGGTGACCATCAACTTTTGGTAGATATGGTGGACATGGGTTTTGACCGTGCCGACGGAGATCCCGAGGCGTTCGGCGATCAGGCGATTGGACATGCCCGACGCCATCATCTGCAGAACTTCCCTTTCTTTCCACGTCAAAGGTTCCGGCAGACGGGTTTCCGCGGGCCAGGGCGCCCGCCGGCACTCCCAGCCGAACGACAGCCGCTTCACGAAAGCGGAGGCGTCTTTTTGACCTTCGGCATACAGACGCAACAGATCGGCCAATTCCGGCATCTCGTCCAAAAACGGGCGGACGGACCGGTTGGGCTCGGCGATGGCCAGCGCGTCGCGCAAACGGGCGAATGCTTCCTGCAGCCGGTCTTGCAGCATGCAGCAGATCGCCTGCAGGATGAACACTTCCTGCAGATCCCCTTCCCGCTGCGTTTCCAACACCCTCATCGCCATCTCTTCCAGCAGCGACGCCGCTTCCGGCAGACGGCCCAGCGCCATCCAGCCGCGCGCGACGGTGAGTGCCACGAAATAATGCTCCGGCCGAAGATCGTCCGGCAGCAGGGACGCGTATTCCGCGATCAGCGCCTCCAGCGCCCGGTGCCGTTCCGGCGCCAGAGCGCCGGATTCCATCAGCCAGAACCGGATCCGTTGGCCGCCCAGCAGATGCGCCCAATAGTCGAATCCCCACCGGCGCAATTTCCTTTCCGCCTGTTCCAGCGCGCGGTAGGCGTCTTCCCGGCGCCCCCGGGCCCAGAAAACTTTCGCCAGCGCCGCCGCGGCGGGAGCGAGCAGTTTGGCGCTCCGATGACGCAAGGCAATGTCATACCCTTCCCGGACGGCCTGTTCCGCCCGGTCCAGCTGTCCGCGTTCGTAAGCGATTTCGCCAAGCGCGACGTGGAAAAACCCCGCGAACACATACGGTTCGTCGTGCCGCCATAAATCGATCATGACGAGAAAATAGCGTTCCATTTGGGAGAATATCCGGCCGGCGTGGTAAAACGAGCGCAGAACGGACATCTGGCCGCCGTTGATCTCGATTTCCTGAAGCTTGACGCCTTCCGGCGCATATTGCACGCAGGTGCTCATGTGGGTGATCGCCAGTTCGTCATCGTGGAGATAATCTTCGGCATACAGGGCCTTGATGAGATGATAGGAAGCGAGGAATTCTTGGCGGCGCTCCGCCGGCCAGACGGGGTTGTCCGGCGAGAGCAACTCTTCGCAACGGCGAATGAGCGCCACCACCCGGCTCTGCTCCCGATTTTCCGCGGCGGCGAAAAACGTGTACGCCAGATAGACGTCCGGGTCGCGTTCCAGCCATTCCTCCGGCAGGGCGGCCATCCAGCGGAGCAGCGTTTCCCATTCGTTTTTCAGCATGACGGGAAGCAGACGGCGGATCGCCGCCAGCGCCGGCTCGTGATGCCCGCCCTGCAAATAATGCTCCATCGCGTCGCCCGGCATGCCGTTCCGTTCAAACCATTCGGCGGCCCGCAGATGCAGCGCCGGCACAGACTCCGGCTCGACGTGCATCAGTTCCCGCCGCAAAAATTCGGCAAACAGCTGGTGATAGCGGAACCATTTGCCTTGCCCGTCCAGCGGAATGACAAACAGATTCGCCCGTTCCAGCCGTTCCAGGGTCCGGGCGCCGCACGTCCGCCCCGTCACCGCGTCGCACAGGGGCCCGTTCATTTTTTGCAGGATGGAGGTGTACAACAGAAACCGCTTGTCTTCCGGGGAAAGCTGTTCAAACACTTCCTGGAACAGATAATCCGAAATGCCGGCGTACCGGTCAGCCATCCAGCGGGGCAGCCGGACCGCGTCGCGCGGGGTCCGCCGGGAAAGGAGCGCCAGCTTGACGCCCGAAATCCAGCCTTCCGTCCGGTGCATTAACCGGCGAATCTGGCGGTCCGTCAGTTCGGCGTTCATCAGGCGGCAATACTGCGTTCCTTCTTCCAGCGTAAAATTGAGCTGCTGCCCGGACAGGTACACCAGCTGCCCGCTCGCCGCGAAGCGGGGCAAGGGAAGGGGCGGTTCCTGGCGGGTGGCGATGGCGCAGTGGACGTGCGGGGGCAACCGTTCCAGGAAATACAGGAACGAACGGTGAATATCCGGGTTGGTCACGGCGTGGAAATCGTCCAGCACGAGAATGAAGCGCTTCTGCTCGGCGGTCAGCCGGTTGAGGAGCGGATAAAGAAGCACCTGAATGGTGGCCGGCTGCAATTCGGCCAGCGCAGGTGCCAGCTGCTCCATCAGATGCGGATGAATCTTGTCCAGCGCGGCCGTGAGATGGGCCCAGAATCGCTGAAACGCATTGTCGTAATCGTCCAGGGACAGCCACGCGGCCGAATCGTTCCGGCGCCGGATCCACTCGGCGAGCAGCGTCGATTTGCCGGAACCCGCCGGGGCGCACACCACCGACAGCCTGCGCCGCGCGCCTTCGTCCAACAGATCGGTCAGACGCGGCCGGGGCACTGTCGGATCGTGCGTCTCGGGCATATGCAATTTGGTGAGAACGACCCAGGATTCACAATCCATCATGAAACCACCGTTGCCCAGACAAAGAAATTCGAGCCGACCTCTCCTTGCCGGGTCAAGCGCGGCCTGAAAAACCTTAAACTTTATTGTATGGTTTCATCATGGGTATTGCAACGGGGGAAAATGTTGTTTCATGTCCGCAAACGGCTGCCCGATTCGGCAGCGTTCGTCTCCGCGGACCGGGACGGCGCGAGAAACGGCGAAGGTTCGCCTGCATGGTACACGTGCAGCCGGTGCAGCGCCCGCGTGCAGACGGTGTACAAAAGCCTCCGGTCGCGCTCCCGCCCGTAGCGCGCGGCGGACCCGTCCCAGACGAGCACGGCGTCGAATTCGATGCCCTTCGCCAGATACGAAGGCAGCACCGCCACGCCCCGCGGCAGGTTGCCGGAAGCGCTCGTGAGCGGCGTCACCGGCACGTCGTCGGTGAGCCGCTCCTTGACCATGGCGGCGGCGTTGCCGCTTTCGCCCGCCGTTTTGGCGATCACGCCGATCATGCCGTAGCCTTCGTCCAGCAGCGCGCGGATGTCCGCGACGACCCGGTCGGCGATTTCGGACACGTCGCGGCACGCGATGACGCGGGGCGGTTCCCCGTCCCGGCGGAACGGCTCGATGTCGGCCGCCGCCGCGGCGGGGAGGATGCTTTTCGTGAATTCCACGATTTGCCGGGTCGAACGGTAACTCGTCCCGAGCCGCAGCACCGCCGTCTCTTCCGCGGGAAACTGCCGGGTCCAGCCGCCGAACCCGTTCGCTTCCTCCGTCTGCGCGAAAATGGATTGGTTGAAGTCGCCGAGCACGGTCATGCGGGCGCGGGGGAACCGGCGGCGCAGGTATGCGGCCTGGAACGGCGAGTAGTCCTGCGCCTCGTCCACGAACACGTGGCGCACGTCGCTTTCCGTCCCGCGAAAGCCCTCCGCCGAATCGAGCAGATAAAGCAGCGGCGCCGCGTCCTCGTGGTCGATTTCCTTGCGCGACAGCGTCTCCTCCGTGCGCCGGGCCATCCATTCGAAGCCGTCCGGAAGCCGGCCGTCCGGCGCGCAGGCGGCGAACAGGGAGCGGTTGCGGAACAGCTCCAGATACGTGGCGATGGGATCGAAAAACCGGAACGCCTTCACCGCGCGGACAAGGGGCGCCACCGCCTTTTCCGCCATCCGGCGCTTGAGCAGTTCCGCCATCCGCTCGTCCTCGCCGATTTCGTCTCCCGGCCCGGGCGCGGACCGCCGGACTTCCACGTATACCCGCTGCAGGTCTTCCCTTTCCGCCAGCTGCACCGCTTCCTCCACCCACGGTTCTTCCAGCTGCTCCTCCAGCCAGTCGGCCAGCTTCCCGAGCAGATACCGGCGCAGCCTGGCCATCCTTTCGCCCAGCCCGACGCCCGGCGGTTCCGCGTGGAATACCGCCGCCATCTCGCCTTCGGCAACGATGGTCTCGCCGCGGAAGCGGATGCGGCGGAACCGCATGCCTTCCCGGCGGAGCCGCTCCAGGTAGCGGTTCATCACCTCGAAAAAGTGCTCCGAACCCTTGTACCGGACGGCGCGCAGCCGCGCCTCGCCTTCCGGGCTTCCCGCCGCGGCCGCCAGCGCCTCGGTTTGGGCGAACAGGTCCTCCACCTTCCAGCGGCGGCCGAGCCGCGCTTCGATGAGCTCGCTGAACGTCATCTGGCGCACGTTGGCCTCGCCCAGATCCGGCAGCACCCGGGAAATGTAGCCCCGGAACACCGGATTGGGGGTGAAAAACACGATCTGGTCCGGCCCGATCGTCCCCCGAAAGCGGTACAAAAGCCAGGCGATGCGCTGCAGGGCTGTCGACGTTTTGCCGCTGCCCGCCGCTCCCTGCACGACGATCAGGCGGTGGCGCTCGTCGCGGATGATGCGGTTTTGCTCCTTTTGGATCGTGGCCACGATGCTTTTCATGGCGACGTCCGACTTCTCCGACAGCACCGCCTGCAAAATCTCGTCGCCGATGGCGGCGTCGGTGTCAAACACGTGGATGAGCCGGCCGCCGCGGATGACGAACTGGCGCTTCAGCGTCATCTCGCCGCGCACGACGCCTTCGGGCGTCCGGTAGGAAGCCGGTCCCGGCTCGCAATCGTAAAACATGCTGCAGACGGGAGCCCGCCAGTCGTAGATGTAAAACGTGTTGCCGTCGTCGGACGTCAGCGACGACTTGCCGATATAGATGGGCCGCGTCTCGTTTTCGACCTCTTCGCGGAAATCGATCCGCGCAAAGTAGGGATTGTCCCGCTGTCTGAGCAGCCGGTCGACCGTTTCGGAGGAAACGCGATGGCTCCGTTCCCGCTCCGCCAGCACATCGGCCTGCTGCTTGATGCTGCTCCACGTTTCGATGAGTTCCGAGGCGTCCGCGAAATTGAGGCGCACCTCGTCGAAAAATTCCTGCCGGAAGCCGACCACTTCGCCGCGCAGCTGCCCGAGAACCTCCAGTTCCCGCTGCAGCCTGCGGTCGACCAGCGCCAGCACTTCCCCGAGGCGGCCTTCTTCCTCTTCGCGAATCGCTTCCTGTTCCGTCACGCCAAACCCTCCCCTAACGGCGCCCGTCTCTGCGGTCCGGCCGGCGCCGTCCGGTTCGCGCAAAGCCGGAGATTTCGCTCCGCATGAATCATCGGTTCATGTTCTTGCCGGAGGCTTCGCTCCGTATCCCTTGTTGTATCATGTTCCAAAAAGCCGCGCAAGCAACAGGTTTACAGGGCGCTTGGCCAAAAAACGAACGCGCCGCCGTCTTTTTCCGCCCCCAGCCGGAGGAGCCGTTCGGCCATCTCCGTGCCGCCGACGGGTCGCCCGTTCCAGCTTTCCACCGCCACTTTGCGCTGCCCCCGCTCGCGGATGAGACTCCGTGCCAGGAACCGAACGTATTCGGCATATTCGGACGCGTCCGCCCCGTCCTGGGGGTCGACGCTGTAAATTTGCCGGCCGCCCGCCGCCGCCCAGAGGAGAAACCGTCCGGACTTCAGCAGCAAATAGTTGTCGGGCCTGCGGGCGAACCGGGCGGCCGCCGCGCTCCCTTCCGCGGGCCAGTCAACGGTCAGCCCGTAGGGGTTGGCCGGGTCGGCGGAACTGACCAGCACCGCGTCCTCCGGCGAACCGGACCCGCCGCTGCCGAAATCGGGCTCGCGCAGGCGCGCGGCGGTGCCCCGCTCGGCAAACTGCAGCGCCCGCACGCCGCGGACCATGAGGCCCCGCGTAACCAGCCCGAGTTCTTCCATGCGGGACAACGCGGCGTAATGGACTTCCCAGTCGAACGGGGAAAACGCCTGCGCCAACCCCTTCGTGAGCACCCCGCCGAGCTGCAGCAGATGCCGCGTCCAGCCCAGCGCGGCGCGTTCCGGCGCCAGCGCGCCGGCGCGGGGCGCGGCCAGATCGGCGATCGCGTACCAGCGTCCGAGGCCGGAGCGGAACCTGCCCCGATCGGACGCTGCCCGCCTTTGCCCGTGCAGGCGCAGGGGCGCGAACTGGTCGTTGGCGACCAGCCCCTGCCAGACGAGATCGAGGAGCTTTTCAAGCAATTCCGAAGGAGCTTCGCCGCTTTCCGCCGCCAGGGTGGACAGAAAACCGGCGCCCTTCGCGCGCAGTCGCCCGTAAAGCTCCGGGTGTTTCGGGATGACATCGTCCCCTGGCACAAACGGGGCAAACAGTTCGGCGGCGTCCGGCCGGAAAAAGGCCACTTTCCCCTCCGGGGCGCCTTCCTCCTTCCGGCCGATCCAGAACAGTTCGCCCGAAGCGCACAGGAGATCCAGATCCTCGCGGCGGTACCCTTCCACCCGCGAGGGCAGCACGAACGATTCCCACCAGGAAACCGGCAGAAACAGCCCCTGCAGCCGCGTCAGGGCCTCGAGTACCCCTTCCGGGCCGCGCAGACGGCCAGCGGGTTCCAGATGGTGGTTCAGCTGCAGGAACCGGACGAGACGCGCCGTGTCCGCCTGGCGCTCCCGGCCGGACCCGCCGTCGCCTCCGGACGCCCCGGCCAACGCTTCCGGCCCGAACACCTCGACAGCCAGTTCCCGGCTGACGCCCGCCAGCCGCTCGCTCAGTTCCCGCGTCAGGGCGTCGGATTCATAGATCGCCACGTTCAGGAAATCGTAGAAAAACTGCGCGGCCAGCGGCGACGGGCGGCTGCACGGGACCGCCTTCCATTCGATCGCGCCTCGCTCCATGAGCCTGAGGACCCGGCGCACGCGCCTCAGGTCCAGCTGCCGCTCCACGCAATCCCGCAGCGTTTCCCTGACCAGCGGAAACGACGTCCCGTGCGCCAGGGCGTCCCGCAGCAACTCTCCGCTGCGGACCCGCTTCAGCCACGCCGGAACGCGGCGAAATCCGCGGGACATGAGCAGCGACGTTTCCGCCAGCTGCCGGAAGCGGGCGGCGAACATGGGCGATGTCGGGACGGCTTCCATCAGCAGCCGCTCCACCGTTTCCGAATTGACGGCCTTGAGGTTTTCCAGGATCGCCGGGTCCCATACACGGAAAATGAGCTCGATACCGTTATCCTTGGCCGTCGATTGGAACTCGTGCGGGTAAACCCGCTCCAGAAGATGCCGCAGGGCCAGCAGCCAGGTGCGGTTGAAGCGGCGGCCGAACCAGCTGTGGATGACCAGATGCGTCAGGCCGGATTCGTCCCTGTACCACTCCGCCACGATCCGCCGGTGCGTCGGCAAGGCAGACGCGGCCGACTGCGACCGGATCAGCTCCAGGAGACTCTCCGCCGCCTCCGGCGTGAAATGGTACCGTTCCGCAAGCAGCTTCGCGGCCCCTTCCCCGTCGCCCGCGCGGAGCAGGCGTTCCAGCCGGTCGTTCAGGCGGCCGATTTCCAGGCTGAGGGCGAAGCTGCGCCCCTGTCCTTCCGCCCGCCAGAACGGGATTTCCCCGTAGGCGGCGGGGGACTCCGCCACCTCCACGCGGTCCGGCCGGATCGCGCGAATGCGCCAGTTGGCGGTGCCCAGCTGGAACACGTCGCCGACCCGCGACTCGAACACGAACTCCTCGTCGAGTTCGCCCAGATGGACGCCGCTTTCCGCGTGATAGACGGGAAAATCGGTGCTCTGCGGTATGGTGCCCGCGCCGATCACCGCCGCCATGACGGCGCCCGGCAAAGCCGCCAGGCGGCCGCTGCCGGGATCCCGCCGGATGAGCGGCTTCACGAACGGATACTCGCCGGCCAGCATGGCTACCGTCTCGTCGAAGCGTTCGCGGGGAAGCCCGTGGTAGGCGTCGCTCCGGCAAATCATGCGGTACAGTCCGTCCGGGTCCCGCTCCCCTTCCGCCGCGGCGGCCACGATCTGCTGGGCGAGCACGGCCTGCAGCAGGCGGGGCGGCCGGATCGGCTCCGTTTCCTTGCGGCCGATCCGCTCGGCCAGCACCGCCGCCTCCGGCAGGAGCCCGCGGGTGCGGATGATCATCGTGCCGCGGCTGACGCCGCCCACCTCGTGCCCGGAACGCCCGAACCGCTGGATGCCCGACGCGGCGGTGAACGGCGAATCGATTTGCAGCACCCGCTCCACGGCGCCGACATCGATGCCCAGCTCCAGCGAGGACGTCGCCACCAGACAGCGAAGCCGGCCTTCGCGCAGCAGCGCCTCCGTTTCCAGGCGCCGCTCCCGCGAGACGCTGCCGTGGTGGCTGCGGCAAAATCCCTCGCCGCGGACTTCGTTCAGCCGGGCGGAAAGCCGCTCGCACAGCCGCCGGTTGCCCACGAAGATGAGCGTCGTTCCCCGGTCCGGCACATGCCGCAAAATTTCCTCCACCAGGGGCGTCCAGACGTCTTCCTTTCCCTTACGCGCCAGCATGCCGTAAGGCGGCACGGTGACGGTTACTTCCAGCGGCCGCTCCATGCGGCTTTCCACCACCGCCACCGGCCGCGGTTCATGCCGTCCGTCCTCCCGTTCCAACCAGCCGCCGAGGAAGCGCGCGATGCGCCGCACCGGATTCTGCGTGGCGGACACGCCGATGCGTTGCGGGAATTGCCCGCACAGTTCGGCCAGCCGCTCCAGCGTCACGGAGAAATGCGCGCCGCGCTCGCCGGCCGCCAGATCGTGGATTTCATCCACCACCACGTGCCGGACCGTGCGCAATATGTCCCTCGCCTTGCGGGACGTCAGCAAAATGTACAGCGACTCCGGCGTCGTCACCAGCACGTCGGGAGGCCTGCGCAGCATGGACGCCCGCTCGCTCCGCGTCGTGTCCCCCGTGCGCACCGCGACGGCGATCTCGGGCCACGGAACGCCCATGCGCGCCGCCACGGCCCGCCACTCATCCCGGAAATCGAACAGGTGACGCCGGATGTCGTTGTTCAGCGCCTTGAGCGGCGTCACATATAGAATGCGCACGCCGCGTTCTTCCGCTTCCCCTCCGGCTTCCGGCTTCTCCCGGATCAGCCGGTCCAGGAGGGGCAGCAGGGCGGCCAGCGTCTTCCCCGAACCGGTGGGCGCGGCCACGAGGGTGTGCGCCCCCGCGGCGACCAGCGGCCAGGTCCGTTTTTGCACGTCCGTCGGTTCGCCGAAACGGTCTGCGAACCAGGCCGACAAGACGGGATGAAACCGGTGCGGCATCGGTGTTTCCGCTCCTTTCCATGCCCATATTATAGCAGAGTGAACCGCCGCTCCGAAGCCGCTCCGCGCAAGGCCGCCCGCGTTCATCCCGAATCGGCCCGGTTCGGACCCGCATACACATAGGGTATAATCAAAAACGCGAAAACGGGGGGCTGAAGCATGGCGTCCAACGAAGAACTCCGCAGGCTGGAAGAAGCCATCGGCCAAATCACCGAAATCGCCAGGGGCTTTGGCCTCGATTTTTTCCCGATGCGCTACGAGATCTGTCCCGCGGACATCCTGTACACCTTCGGGGCGTACGGGATGCCCACGCGGTTCAGCCACTGGAGCTTCGGCAAGGCGTTCCACCGGCTGAAGCTGCAGTATGATCTCGGGCTGAGCAAAATCTACGAGCTGGTCGTCAACTCCAATCCCTGCTATGCATTCCTTCTGGAAGGCAACTCCCTCGTCCAGAACAAGCTGATCGTGGCCCACGTGCTGGCGCACAGCGACTTTTTCAAAAACAACGTCCGCTTCTCGCGGACGAACCGGGACATGGTGGAAAGCATGGCGGCCACCGCCGAGCGTATCCGGCAGTACGAGATCGCCCACGGCACCGAAGAAGTGGAGAAGTTCCTCGACGCCGCCATGTCCATCCAGGAGCACATCGATCCCGGCCTGATCCAGCCCGGCGGCCTGGACAAGAAGCGCCGCATGGAGCTTTTGCTCAAACAGGAAAAGGAACGGCGTGACCCGCCGCCGGCCGGGCCCTACGACGACCTGTGGAAGCTGGACCCGGAATGGAAGGACAGCGACCGCGGAACAGGCGGCCGCCAGACCGGTGCCGGGCCGTCCGGCACGAAGGAGCCGGCCGCCGGTTCGGACGCCGCCGGAGCCGCTGCCGGAACCGCCGCGCGGGAACCGTTGCCTTTTCCGCCGGAACCGGAGAAGGACCTGGTCTGGTTCATCCAGGAATATTCCACAGCCCTCGACGACTGGCAGCGGGACATCATGTCCATGCTCCGCGCGGAAATGCTGTATTTCTGGCCGCAGATGGAGACGAAAATCATGAACGAAGGCTGGGCCACCTACTGGCACCAGCGGATCATGCGGGAACTGCCCCTCGCCCCCGACGAGGCCATCGAATACGCCAAGCTCCACGCCTCCGTGGTCCAGCCGCACCGCCACACCATCAATCCGTACCTGCTCGGCCTGAAAATTTTTGAAGACATCGAAAAAAAGTACGGCGAAAGCGCGCTGTTCGAAGTCCGCGAGCTGGAATCCGACATGTCGTTTCTGCGCAATTACCTCACCCGCGAGCTGACGGAAGAGCTCGATCTTTACGTGTTCGGAAAAGAAGGGTCCGAGTGGAAAATCGCGGACAAATCGTGGGAGGCGGTGCGCGACCGGCTCGTGCGAGACCGCGTCAACTGCGGTTTTCCGTATCTGGTGGTGATGGACGGCAATTGGAAAATGAGCGGCGAGCTATACATCAGGCACCAGTACGAAGGCGTGGAGCTGGACATCAAATACGTGGAAGGGACGATGCCCCACGTGGCGCGGCTGTGGGGCAAGCCGGTCCACCTGGAGACGGTGATTGACGGCAAAAGCGTGCTGTTCACCTGCGACGGCGCCAAAACGACCCGCAGGGCGATCTGAGACTGGCCTGAAAAACCGGCATCGGACCGGCATCGGGAACAAACCGCGGGGAGAACGCGGCCGGCAGCGGGGCGGATCCGCAGCGGAACCGGATAGGCAACGGAAACAATCCGGCGACTAGAACGGGCGCCGATGTCGCAACCTACGGTAAGAAAAAGGAGGGATGCGCCATGACTACCACCCAAACCTCCGCCCCCCAACGGCCGGCTTCGTTCCCCCCGCAGCACCAGGACCGCCAGCCCGGCCTGGAAGCGGCGATGCATCCGGCGCCCGAATCGGTCTCGCCTATATACAAGGCGGCGGGCAAACTGACGGGCAAAACCGCCATCATCACCGGCGGCGACAGCGGCATCGGCCGCGCCGTCGCGGTCACGTTCGCCAAGGAAGGCGCCGATGTGGCCATCGTCTTTCTCAACGAACAGGCCGACGCCGAAGAAACGAAACGGCTTGTGGAACAGGAAGGCCGCCGGTGTCTGTTGTTCAGGGGCGACATCGGCGATCCCGCGTTTTGCCGCGACGCGGTCGAGCAGACGGTCCGCGCCTTCGGCAAGCTGGACATCGTCGTCAACAATGCCGCCGAGCAGCACCCGACCGACAGCATCGTCAACATCACGCCCGAACAGCTGGAACGCACGTTCCGCACCAACGTGTTCGGCATGTTCCACCTGACCCGGGCCGCCGTGCCGCACCTGAAGGCCGGGGCCGCCATCATCAACACGACGTCGGTCACCGCTTTCCGCGGCAACCCGACCCTGGTCGACTACTCCTCGTCCAAAGGCGCGCAGGTCGCCTTCACCCGCTCGCTGGCGCTGCAGCTGGCGGAGAAAGGCATCCGCGTCAACGCCGTGGCGCCCGGGCCGGTCTGGACGCCGCTGATCCCGTCCACGTTCGGCGCACAGGAAGTGGCCCGGTTCGGTTCGGATACGCCGCTCAAGCGGGCCGCCCAGCCGGACGAGCTGGCGCCGGCCTACGTGTACCTCGCGTCCGACGATTCGTCTTACGTCACCGGCCAGGTGCTGCACGTCAACGGCGGCGAAATTGTCGGCAGCTGACTGCTGACTCCGCATTCCGCCCGCGTTTCGCCGGATGTTCAGGCGCTCTTCGTGACCGGGGCATCCGAAGTTCGCCCATTTCCCCCGGCGGCGCCCAAACAAAGAAGCCGCGCGGTTCCGCGGAACCCGCGCGGCTTCCTTTATCTTGCCGCTCCCACCGGTGCGACGGCGTAGCGTTCTTCCCGCTCCCGGAAAAACTGGGCCACCTTGCAGACGTTCGCTTCCGAAACGGTGGTGTATCTGGCTTCGGGGCTGTCTCCCTCGTCGAAATACACCTTGCGCGTCTTCGGATCGTAGCGCCGGATCTGACGCATGTTGACAATGTTGTTCCGGTCCAGCCTTTCAAATCCTCTGTGGGCGAGCAACATCAAAAATTCGTCCAGCGTGTACGGATAGTAGTACACGCCGTCCCGGGTGTGAAACTGCGGACCCTGCGCGGTGGGGCAGATCATGAGAATGTCGTCCACCTCGATCTGTCGGGGCCTGCCTTCCGCGTCGAGCAACTGAAACACCGACACAGCCGTTTCTCTCCTCTCCTGACGTCATGCACCAATATTCGACAGGATTCTATCCCCATCATTGGAATTTTAAAAACACTCGAAATTCATAATAGCAAAATTTACGGAATTTGTATATAGTGTGAAAAAAGAAAATGGACAATCCCTCACCGGTTGAGAAGACTGCCCACGTAACGCAACAGTTCGTTGGCGCAGACGGGACAATAGCCGTGTTCGTCGATCAGCCGCTTCGTGACCTCGTTGATCCGTTTCAGCTGCGTTTCGTCCGGGGTTTTGGTGGACGTGGTGATTTTGACGATGTCCTTCAGGTCCGCAAACAGCTTTTTCTCGATGGCCTCGCGGAGCCGCTCGTGGGTGTGGTAGTCGAACGTCTTGCCCTTGCGGGCGTAGCTGGACATGCGGATCAGGATTTCTTCGCGGAACGCCTTTTTGGCGTTGTCCGACACGCCGATCTGCTCCTCGATGGAGCTCATCAGCCGCTCGTCCGGATCCATCTCCTCGCCGGTGAGCGGGTCCTTGATCTTCGTCCAGTTGCAGTATGCCTCAATGTTGTCCAGGTAGTTGTTGAACAGCGTGCGCGCCGACTCCTCGAAGGAATAGACGAAGGCTTTT
>ERZ795043.917-NODE-917-length-18304-cov-6398.940819_pt1 | contig 18304 bp, 11 predicted proteins | sample MGYA00375127_ERZ795043 | MGnify/ENA primary metagenome ERZ795043 (study PRJEB30172, sample SAMN05518447) | compost metagenome | isolation source: Feedstock adapted compost from Newby Island compost facility, Milpitas, CA | place: USA:Newby Island compost... | reverse complement strand
CATACAGGCTTTGTAAATTTACCAACCAGGGCTTGTTTAATTCCTGAATGCCGGCCAGCACATCAGCATCAAAATCGCCTTCTCCACTGTACGGAAGTGGAAAAAAATCTGTTCCCGCTTGTTGCCACTTTCCATCGACCTGCAAGCTTGTACCCATCCCTGCGGTTTTGCCCATCCACTGTACCAGCGTATGTGCATGCAAACTATCGATGTATCCAAGCTGCTGCATGCAGGCAAGCAACGAGCTACTATCCCTGCACGAAGCCAGCTGTTCCCAGGATTTTTTCCAGGCATTGCGCCATTTTCGTTGCGCGGGAGCAGCCATTGAAATAAGCCATGCGAAACCCATGCAAAAAAGGCGTAAAGCTGATTTCATAGCCCTGCAAATTGCATGAATTTTTTATGCAATGATCACACCAATTCAGTCAATGGATGAGAAAGAATTATTTTTGTCCGACCTATGGTTTTTTTACACAGCCGCTTATGAAAAAAGTTACCCCCTTTCATGCCTTTCATCTTGCTGCCGGTGCACACATGGCCGCTTTTGCGGGATATGAAATGCCCATTTATTACACCAGCATTCAGGAAGAACATCTGGCCGTCAGGCAGCGTGCCGGCCTGTTTGATGTGAGCCATATGGGCGAATTCATCATCCGGGGCCCCCAGGCACTCGACCTGGTGCAGCGTGTGACCACCAACGATGCGGCGAAACTTGGCAATGGCCAGGCGCAGTATAGCTGTATGTTGAACGAGCAAGGCGGCGTGCTCGATGATTTGATTGTGTATTGTATCGAAAAACAGAACGTGTATATGCTGGTGGTGAATGCCGCCAATATCGAGCGTGACCGGGAATGGATGATTCAGCATAACGCCTTCGATGCAGAAGTGGTGGATATTTCCGAAAAAACCTGTTTACTGGCCCTGCAGGGGCCCGCAGCGGTAAGTATTGTGCAACCCTTTACCGACGTGGATTTGATCAAATTGCCCTATTACCGTTTTGTGAAAACCAGCCTGATGGGTTTCAAACCCGTGCTTATCAGCGCCACCGGATATACGGGAGCCGGCGGCGTGGAGCTGTATTTCGAAAATAAAGACCAGGCGGCGGAAACCATCTGGCGGGAGCTCGTGAAGGCCGGCGAAGCTCAGGGGATGAAACTGGCCGGACTGGGCGCGCGCGATACGTTGCGCCTGGAAATGGGCTATTGCCTGTACGGGCATGAATTACATGAAACAACCACGCCGCTGGAAGCCGGATTGGGCTGGATCGTGAAATGGAATAAAGATTTCATCGGCAAAGCCGCCTTGCTCCAACAAAAAGAACAGGGCGTGGCCCGTAAGCTGGTGGGGTTCCGGATGATCGAAAAAGGTATTCCCCGGCAGGACTATCGCATCCTCAACATGGAAGGACTTCCCATCGGCGAGGTCACTTCCGGAAGTTTTTCTCCTTCGCTGAACGAAGCCATCGGCCTGGGATATGTGGAAACCGCTTACGCCGCACCCGATACGCCCATCCAGATTCAAATACGCAACCAGCAGGTGAAAGCGGTAGTTACCCCGCTGCCTTTTCTAAAAAACTCATGAAAAAATTTTGTCGGAAAAATATTCCATCGTAATATTGCGATAAAGCAATAAAGCGATGGGTGCAATCAAAGCCGACTTATTCACTCGAAAACAAAACGAGCTGGCCTCTATGGCGCGAGCGCTGGCGCATCCCGCGCGGATCGCCATTTTACAGTATCTGCTAAAAAAGAATGCCTGTATTTGTGGCGACCTGGTCGATGAGCTGGGCCTGGCTCAGGCCACCATATCGCAACACCTGAAAGAACTCCGGCTGGCGGGACTCATCCAGGGAACCATCGAAGGCCCCAGCGTATGCTATTGTCTGAATCCGAAAACCTGGAAAAAATATCGGGAAAGCTTCATGCAGCTGTTTCAGGAACTGGATGACTCCAGCTGCCAGTGCTGAAAAAAATTTTCTTCGACCTATCGTTATATCGCAATATTTCAATATACTAAATACTAAAACAAAAAAATTTCATGTATGGAAGCAACAGAAAAAGATCTGAAATCGATTGTTCGTGACAAATACAGCCAGATCGCCCGTCAGGATAAACAACAAAACGAGGCTTCCTGTTGCGGCTCATGTGGCTGTTCCAGCGAAGTTACGCGCATCATGAGCGACGATTATCGCACGCTGGAAGGATATCAACCCGAGGCCGATCTGGGTCTGGGATGCGGATTGCCCACGCAGTTTGCCCGTATTCAACCCGGAGATGTGGTCGTCGATCTGGGCAGCGGAGCCGGAAACGATTGTTTTGTGGCGCGTCATCAAACCGGAGAAACAGGAAGGGTAATCGGCATCGATTTCACCCCCGAAATGATCGAAAAAGCCCGGACCAATGCACAAAAACTGGGATTTCAAAACGTGCAATTCATCCTGGGTGATATCGAACAAATACCCCTTGAAGATGCGACGGCCGATGTGGTGATCAGCAATTGTGTACTCAATCTGGTACCCAATAAGCCGCAGGTGTTTCGTGAAATTTATCGCGTACTGAAGCCAGGCGGACATTTTTCTATATCGGATGTTGTCCTCGAAGGCGCTTTGCCTGAGGCCATCCGTCGATCGGCTGAAATGTATGCCGGATGCGTATCAGGGGCTATACAAAAAACGGCTTACCTGGAATGGATCCGGGAACAGGGATTTGAACAGATCACCATCCAGCAGCAAAAACCCATTCATATCCCCGACGACATATTGCTTCGTGAAGCAGGAGAAAGCGGACTTCAGGCCTATCGGGAGTCCGGGGCAGCTATATGGAGCATCACCATATATGCGGAAAAACCCGTGCAAAAGACCTGCGGTTGTGGCGGTTGTTAAAAATTGGATCTATGACAGAAAAGATAAAAATTCTCGTGTTATGTACCGGCAACAGCTGCAGAAGCCAGATGGCAGAAGGCTATCTGCAGCATTTTGCCGGCGATCGGGCCGAAGTGTATAGTGCAGGGATAGAAGTGCATGGATTGAATCCACTGGCCGTGAAAGTCATGCAGGAAGATGGAATCGATATTTCCCATCACACATCCAATCATGTGGATGAATATCGGGATGTGGTGTTTGATTATGTCATTACCGTATGCGATCATGCTCGAGAGCATTGTCCTTATTTTCCCGCACGGGTTAAAATCCTCCATCACAGTTTTTCCGATCCTGCACGTGCACAGGGCGATGAACAGGCTGTGATCCAACAATTCCGTCATGTGCGCGATCAGATCAAATCGTTTTGCCTGGCATTCGTGAAACAATATGGTCTTTCCTCAGTAGAAAAATCCTGATGCTGATGCAAAAAACCGCTTATGCTCAACCCAGGCCTACGAAAAAGCTGAGCCTGTTAAACCGTTACCTGACGCTGTGGATTTTTGCGGCTATGGTCGTCGGCGTTTTCCTCGGGCGCATGTTTCCCGGTGTGGCTCATCTTTTAGAATCGTATTCTTCCGGCACCACCAATCTTCCTTTAGCCATAGGGCTGATTTTGATGATGTATCCACCCCTGGCCAAGGTGCGTTATCGGGAATTGCCGTATATTTTTCGAGACCTCCGGCTGCTGTCGGTTTCTCTTTTGCTCAACTGGATCGTCGGGCCGTTGTTGATGTTTGGGCTGGCCGTCGGGTTTCTGCGTCATTACCCGGATTACATGACCGGCATTATTTTGATTGGGCTGGCCCGTTGTATTGCCATGGTGATTGTCTGGAATGATCTGGCCGATGGACATCGAGAATATGCAGCCGGACTGGTAGCTTTAAACAGCCTGTTTCAGGTGTTTTTTTACGGCGTATATGCCTGGGTTTTTCTTACTTATCTGCCGCAATGGCTGGGCCTTCGTCATACCCTCATCCATGTGTCCATGAAAGAAATTGCAAGCAGCGTGATGATCTATTTAGGGATTCCTTTCGTGGCGGGATGGTTGAGTCAGTGGGGGCTTACCCGCTGGAAAGGGCGGGACTGGTATGCGCAGAAGTTTTTACCCGTGATTTCTCCTGTTGCTTTGCTGGCCCTGCTGTTCACCATTGTCGTGATGTTTAGTTTGAAAGGCAATATGATGCTCGATATTCCACTCGATGTGGTGCGGGTGGCCATTCCGTTGATTGGCTATTTCGTGATCATGTTTTTACTGAGTTTTGCGGTAGGGCGTTGGCTGGGCGCCGATTATCCAGAGAATACGGCTATATCATTCACGGCCACAGGAAATAATTTTGAGCTGGCTATCGCCGTGTCAGTAGCCGTTTTCGGCCTGCATTCAGGAGAAGCTTTTGCTGCCGTTATTGGTCCACTGATTGAAGTTCCAGTATTGATTCTGCTTGTACAGGTGGCCCGGATGCTTGAAAAGAAATGGTATCGTAAGCCAACATTCTGGTCTGATAAGCCTTTGCCGGTGACAACAGAGGAGCAGCTTGATGGAAAGCCTGGAGAATAGCCGAACTTCTTTACCTTTGCGGTTTGCGCAAAATGCAATGGAGATGCCAGAACAAACAGAACGCCCTACGCTGGAAGTATGTTTATCCCCTGCGTTATTGCATTTATATGATCTTGCTCAAAAAATAGTGGTGGTTATCGACGTATTGCGCGCCACATCCACGATTTGCACGGCATTATATCATGGCGCACAAAAAGTGATTCCGGTTGATTCGGTGGAAAAATGCATGGAAATCGGCCGCCAGCTGGGCGCGGTAACAGCGGGCGAACGGGATGGGCATATTGCACCGGGACTGGAACATGGCAACTCGCCGCTTGAATATCCGGCTTCTTTTATTCAAAACAAAACGCTGGTGTTGACTACCACCAATGGCACGCGTTTGTTGCACATGGCCAAAGATGCGGAAGAAATTGTTATTGGTTCGTTTTTAAACGTATCGGCGGTTTGTGAATATCTTATTGCCCGTCGCAGACCGGTGATGCTGGCCTGTGCCGGTTGGAAAGACCGCATCAACCTGGAAGATTCCCTGCTGGCCGGTGCCATCATTCACCGCATCAAATCCCATTTTGATATACAATGCGATGCGGCCCTGATTGTCGAACAGCTTTATGAAACTACGCAAGGCCAATTGATGGAACATATGCAACAGGCTTCTCATTACCAGCGCCTTACCCGACACGGCTTTCAACAGGATATTGCCTATTGTTTGACCATCGACGGCGCCAATGTACTGCCCGTTTATCGCGACGGAGCCATAGCACTGGCTTGAATTTCGCCTTTCCTTTCAGGCAATAATTTTGTAAATTTGTGGTTTGCCCATTTCACAAAAATGGTCGATCATGCCCTTGCCTGAAATCCTGAAGTTTGTGTATAGCAATGGAACGGATGAGGTGATCCGCAGGGGCAAACGTATCTATGCTACAGGTGGCGTAACCTTGCTCGATGCCGATCCTATTCTTCACACGGCTTCTTTTCGTGTGAGAAACGACTCGCATGAAGTGTATTACAAGGTAACCGTACATAAATTCACGGAGCCTAGAGCCCTGCAGGTGCACTGCCAGTGCCCTTATAACCTGGGTGAAATCTGCCGACATGAAGCCGCGGCCCTGTTTCAACTGCAGGATTTAATCGATAAACAATATTTTCAACATCATCAGCCCATCTATCATCAACACCACACCGTGGTGAAGATGAAGCAAATCGATTTGAAAATCCTTAAACTCCTTGCGTCCCAGTCTATTTTTCACGAAGCCGAACAGCTCATCCGCTTGCATCCTCCGCTTATGCTTCATGCAGCCGATGAAAGCGTACGCATGGAGGTTACCCACAACCTTCACCAGTTTCAGGTTGAAATCAAACGCAATGAAGAAAGATATTTTGATACATCCTGTCCATGCGACGAAACACGCTATCCCATCTGTGTTCACAAATTAGCCGTATTTCTGCACCTGCTCGATCATCACGGCCCGCATTATTTTGATACCCTGCGCAACTGGGATAAAGAAAAAAATAAATTGCTTTCGGCTTATGGATATTCCCTTCAGGATGACTGGAAAGATAAATTTGAATTTCACTACGTAAACGGCAAACCTTATCTGCGTGTACTGGATCCCCAATTGAGAAAAATACAACAGGCTTCATCCTCATCGACTGTTGTAACCGAAACCGATATCATACAAAAACATATCGGAGTGGTATGGAATACACACGAACCATACTTTCCCTATTGCAGGCTGGATGTGGTAGCGGGTGAATGCACAGAAACCGGAAACTTTAGCGGCACAGTCGAACACATACGCCTGGATCGTTTTGTGGATGAACATCAATTCGTTGAAGAAGAAAGAAAATGGCTATCCCTTCTGCGGAAAACACAACGCAATGAAATGATGAAATACCTGAATAAAAACACACCTTTCTGGGGAATATGGGATAGCCTGGTGGGTAGTAATGAGTTTGATGAAACATTTTTTACTTCTGAAGAAAACCAGAAATTAATCGCCGAATATGTATATCCTAAACTTCAAAAATTAGCTTTTGCTGAATCACTTACGCATCGCCATTTCTGGCTTCCACCCGGCCGTTCATTCGAGACCGCTCATCTGGTTCCTTTGCAGATACACTCCACACCTCTGCGTCTGTATTTACATATCAGTCATCATCCGGCAAATATTCATATCGAAGGCTATGTGCTGCTGCAGGAACATCACATACCCGTTCATGAGAATCAATGGCCTTCACCTATTGGATTTTTATATCAAAACAACTTATATCTCTGGTCCACACATGAAGCTATTCCACTTGTAACCCGGCTGATGGAACAAAAAACCATACAAATCAATCATGATGCATGGCCTTCATATTTGAAAAAAGAAATTATTCCGCATCTGGATCATTTTACGATTCACTTCGATGAAAACATTTGTGAAACAAAAGAGAACATCTCTCCATCGCCTCGCGTATTGTTGAAAGAACTGGACGATTTATTGATTATTCAACCCATATTCGATTACGATGGTATTCAGGTAGAATGGAATGCACAAAACATTCATTTAGCACAACAGGAAGGAAAACTCATTCAGATTAAACGCAACAAAGAAGCAGAAACACAATTTATCAGTTTCCTGCAAACCCTTCATCCTCAATTCAGTAAAAACACACAACATCCTTATTTTTATCTGAAATCGACTGAACTCACACGCAAAGGATGGATATTATATTTTCTTCAACAGCTGAAGCAACACCATATCCCGATGCTGGGATTGGAACAACTGAAACATTTCAAATTCAATCCCCATGCACCGGTTACAAAACTTCGCATTTCGTCGAATATCGACTGGTTTGATGCACAGATCGACGTCTGTTTTGGCGATCAAAAAGTAGATGTACGGGATATTAAAAGAGCGCTGCAGAAGGACCAGAACATCATACCGCTCGCCGATGGCTCCATGGGCGTGCTTTCGGACGAGTGGATGAAAAAATATGCATTGCTGTTTAAAATGGGCGAGGAGCATCAACGGGGGTTGAAGCTATCTGCCTACAATTTTGCCATCATCGATGAATTATACGAACATATTGACGATGATAAGCTCATCTGGGAACTTGAAGAAAAGAAAAAAAGACTTTTGAAATATGATGAAGGCGAGCTGGAACCTGTACCAGCCGCACTTCAATCGATTTTGCGTCCTTATCAACAGGCAGGTTTTCAATGGTTGAATTATCTGGATCGGGTGGGATGGGGAGGTATTCTGGCCGACGATATGGGATTGGGAAAAACCGTACAGGCGCTAACCTTTATCCTGCACCTGAAACAAAAAAGAGGGAAATGCTTTACGCTGGTGATTTGTCCCACGACCTTAATCTACAACTGGGAAAATGAAATTCGCAAGTTCACGCCTGAATTAAGCTATCATATTCATCACGGCCCCTTGCGCACACATCATGCATCAGACTTACAGGCCTACGATCTGATCATTAGCACCTATGGCACTTTGCGAATGGATATTAAAATGCTACTCGAATTACAATTTGATTATGTAATCCTCGACGAATCACAGGCCATAAAAAATCCACACAGCAAAGTCGCGAAAGCCGCCATGCTGCTGAAGACACGCAACCGGCTGGCCTTGAGTGGAACACCCATGCAAAACAATACTTTCGATATTTATGCACAGATGCATTTCTTAAATCCGGGTATGCTGGGAAGTATTGATTTCTTTAAAAACGAATTCGCTATTCCCATCGATAAATTTCAGGATGAAGAACGCAAACAGCATCTACGAAAATTGATTTATCCTTTTATTTTACGAAGAACAAAAGAACAGGTTGCACCCGATTTACCCGAGAAAACAGAAATCACGCTTCACTGCGAAATGTCGGCCGAACAAAGAAGCATATATGATCATTATCGCATGCTATACCGATCGCGAATCCTGGATAGCATGGATGAACTGGGAATAGAACGATCTCAGTTTACCATTTTACAGGGGCTTACCCTTTTGCGGCAAATCTGTGATTCGCCAGCTATTTTAAAACAGGCATCTCACCCGAATGTATCCGTGAAATTAGAAGAGCTTACACGTGAACTTTCGGAAAATGTGGGAGATCACAAAGCGCTGGTGTTTTCGCAATTCTTAGGCATGCTCGATCTGATTAAACAACAACTGGTGAAACAGCATATTCGTTTTGCCTATTTCGACGGTAGTACACCTACACATGAACGGGAACAAGCAATCCAGGAATTTCAACATGATGATGATTGCCGTGTGTTTCTGATTTCATTAAAGGCAGGCGGTGTGGGTTTAAATCTTACTGCTGCCGATTATGTGTATATTGTGGATCCCTGGTGGAATCCAGCCGTGGAACAGCAAGCGATAGATCGCACCCACCGGATCGGACAGGATAAAAAGATTTTTGCATATCGATTGATCTGTAAAGACACAGTTGAAGATAAAATCATTGCTCTGCAGGAAAAGAAAAAATCACTGGTCAAAGATATTATTGCCGATGATGCAACCTTCATCAAAAAGCTAACCCGAGAAGACGTGCTGTATTTGTTCAGCTAAACCCTCGCTGCATGAACGCACTGACGTCCATCCATTTTTCATTTGCAGAATTTACGGGAACTTAATAGCTTAGGCGGCCATTTAACACATATCGTTATGAAACATCTAAGCCGCTTGTTCCTGTATCTCGCAGGCGTTTGCTGGGTGTGGACCCTGCAAGCCCAGAGCCATTATGATCAACATGCACTATTCAATCCGTTTTTTTATACCCACAACGGAAATGTGTATCGCAGTGCCGATGGCTCGCCCGGGCCGCAATACTGGCAAAATCGCGCCGATTACGAAATCCACGCTACTTTGAACGAAAAAGACACAACCATTACCGGTGAAGTAACCATTCATTATCGCAACAATAGCCCTGATTCACTGGCCTTTCTCTGGCTCCAACTCGATCAGAATTTGTTTGCACCCGATTCCCGCGGAGCTGCCACCACACCCGTGGGTGGCGATCGTTTCGATGTGAAAGGATTCAAACGAGGCGGCTATCATATCCATCAGGTAAGCATTACGTATCATGGCAAAAAACAATCCATCCAGCCTATCATTTCCGATACCCGCATGCAAATTCGATTAGATCAACCCGTAAGGCCTCAGGGCGACAGTATTACCATTCAAGTCAACTATGATTTTGCCATTCCGGAATATGGTGCCGATCGGATGGGGCGCTTATATACGAAAAACGGTGTGGTGTATGAAATAGCCCAGTGGTATCCGCGCATGGAAGTGTACGATGATATCATGGGCTGGAATACCCTGCCCTATATGGGATTGGGTGAATTTTATTGTGAATATGGAAACTTTGATTACTACATTACGGCACCGGCTGATATGATTGTCGTGGGCTCGGGAGATTTGATGAATCCCCAGCAGGTGTTGACCCGCACGGAAATTACACGTTTACAAAAAGCGAGAGAAAGTGATAGTACGGTGATGATCATTCGTCCGGATGAGGTGGGCAAGCCCGACACACGGCCCATAAACAACGGCATGCTCACCTGGCATTTTCGGATGCTGAATACGCGCGATGTATCGTGGGCAGCCTCCAGGGCTTTCATCTGGGATGCAGCACGTGTGAATTTGCCCAGCGGTCGAAAGGCAATCGCCATGTCGGTTTATCCGGTGGAAAGTGCAGGCGATGACGCCTATGGCCGATCGACAGAGTATTTAAAACGTAGCATCGAAATTTACTCAAAGGCTTATTTTGAATATCCCTGGAATTCGGCCGTGAGTGTGGCGGGAGTGGCCCTGGGTATGGAATATCCGGGCATCATCTTCTGCCGCCACGACCTGCATAATGGACAGTTATGGGACGATGTCACCCATGAAATTGGTCATAACTGGTTTCCCATGATCGTGGGTTCCAACGAGCGCCGTTATATGTGGCAGGACGAAGGTTTGAATACTTTCATCAATGAATATTCCACCCGTATGTTCAATCACGGAGAATATTATGTTGCTTCCGACCGCCCCGCGCTGTACCTGGCCCGTGCCATGCAACGCGAGCAGGATCCGCTGATGACTCCCCCCGAGGCCATGAGCCTGAATGAATATGGCCTGTATTATTCTAAAACGGCACTGGCTCTGGATATCCTCCGTAAGTGGGTATTGGGACCCGAACGATTTGATTATGCTTTTCGAACCTATATCCGTCGCTGGGCCTTTAAACATCCGCAACCCGAAGACTTTTTCCGCACCATGGAAAATGCAGGTGGGGAAGACTTAGGATGGTTCTGGAAAGAATGGTTTTATACCACCTGGACCCTCGATCAGGCGGTAGATACCGTTGTGTATGTCGACAATAATCCGGCGAAAGGCTGCTACATCACCATCAGCAATTTGCAACAGATGGCTCTTCCCGTGCTTATTCAAATTCAGGAAAGCAATGGCCAATCGCATTTCCTGCAATTACCGGTAGAAATCTGGCAGCGGGGCGGGAAGTGGACTTTCTTTTATCCAACCACATCTGCCGTGACTGCGGTGACGCTTGACCCAGATAACCAGTTTCCAGATATCGACCGCAGCAACAATCGCTGGCCGAGGTAATTTTTTATTCATGCTCCCGTCATTTCCTGTGTGTTGAAGGGCTCAATCAACCCGTCGGGTAGGAATTTTTGGTAGATTCGTGTATTTCCAGGATAAATGCGTTAATCCCGATTGTAATTCTTAAATGATGGGCTATGAATGAAATTGTGAATCGCATTGCACAGAGTGGACTGGTAACCATCGATCTGGCTGAATATTTTCCTAAACCGGAAGAGATCCGTGTGCTGGATATTAAAGATTATTTATTTCAAGGATTGATTTTACGTGAAAAAGAATACCGACAGGCGCTTCAGCAAAAAGACTGGAGTGAATTTCAGGATCGCTACGCGGGAATTATCTGCAGCACAGATGCCATTATTCCGCTCTGGGCTTATATGTTACCTGTACACTATTTACAACCCATAGCACGTAAAATTTATTATGGTAACGATGAGGCTGTTCGCCTGCAAGCAGCAATCGATCGCATATATGCACTGCCTGTTGAAAACTATCGCGCCCAACGTGTGCTTGTAAGAGGATGTGGAGATGAGCCTATTCCCCCACAACTTTATATCGCCATTACCGAAAAGCTCAGGCCTTATGTCAAAAGCCTGATGTACGGAGAGGCTTGCAGCCATATTCCAATATACAAACAGAAGGATACATAAAAAAAAGCGGGTCAGGTAAACACCTAACCCGGTTCATAGTCACTACAAAATCTAAGCCTGCTTATGAAAAAAGCCTCTTTTATGGGCCAAAGCTCGTTAAGCACAAAGCTCCAGCAAAGAATGATCTTTTCTTTCTAATAGGGAACTCCCCATCAAATATTCATCTACCTTACGCGCACATTCCCGCCCTTCCGATATTGCCCATACCACCAGCGACTGACCCCGTCGCATATCACCAGCCGCAAATATTTTCTCCACAGAAGTCCTGTAATCTTTTTCAGAAGCCTTTACATTTCCTCTTTCATCTTTTGCTATGCCCAGTTCATCCAGTATTCGATGTTCGGGATGAACGAATCCCATGGCCAGCAATACCAGATCGGCCGGGATTTCCCGGGTTGAACCGGGCACTTCTTGAAAACCTGCAGGACGCTGTTCTTCATTCAAGCTCCACTGGAGATCCACTACCTGCAGGGCTCTCACATGCCCCTGTGCATCGCCCAGAAAAGCCTTCGTGGCAATAGCCCAGCGACGTTCACCACCCTCTTCATGGGAAGAAGATGTTTTTAAAATCATCGGATAAGTAGGCCAGGGCATAAAGGGGGTGCGCTCGGCAGGAGGCTGAGGTAATAATTCAAACTGGGTAACCGAAGCCGCCTTCTGCCTCAGAGAAGTCCCCAGGCAATCAGACCCGGTATCTCCTCCTCCGATGATAACCACATGTTTACCGGTAGCCAGAATTTCTTCTTCACGAATAGGCTTCCGACTTACTCTTTTATTCTGTTGTTTCAGGAATTCCATAGCGAAATGAATGCCCTTCAACTCGCGACCGAGAACCGGTAAATCACGCGGTACAGTTGAACCTCCTGCGAGTACAATGGCATCATAATCTGCCAGTAACTCGTCAACAGGCACATTCACTCCCACATGTGCATTGCATATGAATACCACCCCTTCTTCCTGCATGATGCGGATGCGGCGATCCACCACCCATTTCTCTAATTTGAAATCAGGAATACCGTATCGCAACAATCCGCCCGGAGCATCGTCGCGTTCAAAAACAGTAACCAGGTGACCGGCATAATTCAACTGGGCCGCAGCAGCCAGTCCGGCTGGACCCGAGCCCACGATTGCCACTTTCTTACCCGTACGCAATCGAGGAATCCGGGGCTTTACCAATCCCTTTTCGTATGCAATTTCAATAATGTGCTTTTCAATTTCCTCAATGGTAACCGGAGGTTGATTAATACCCAGCACACAGGCACTTTCACAGGGGGCGGGACAGATACGCCCGGTAAATTCCGGGAAATTATTTGTACTGCTTAGAATTTCATAAGCTTCCACCCAGTTTTTACGATACACGGCATCATTGAATTCTGGAATCACATTTCCCAGCGGGCAGCCATAAGCACTATGACAGAAAGGGATGCCACAATTCATACAACGAGCGGCCTGCTGATTAAGCTTTTCTTCGGTAAAACGTGCAACAAACTCCTTAAAATGCTGTATCCGCTCCTTCGGATCGGCCTTCGGAGGCAACTCACGTGTATATTCAAGAAACCCTGTAATCTTCCCCATATGCTTTTTTCAGTTCAGGTTTAGATAAAAATTATCCCTTTTGTCCCGACACAGGCTGCCCGGCCAGATGTTGAGCAGCTTTTTGTTTTTGCTGTTGTAATACCCTTTTATAATCCTTAGGAAATACCTTTACGAAATTCTTAAGCTGGTTTTCCCAGTCGTTTAATAGAAACTCAGCCACTTTGCTTTGGGTATACTGGTGATGCCGGCTGATGAGGTGATGAAGTAAAACTTCATCCTCCTGGTCGAGCGGGTCCAGGTCTACCATTTCCGGGTTGTACCGCTGAGCCAGCAGATTATTGACATCATATACATAAGCGATTCCTCCGCTCATGCCTGCAGCAAAATTTCGGCCTGTTTCGCCGAGAATCACCACGCGACCACCCGTCATATATTCGCAACCGTGATCGCCCACGCCTTCCACCACTGCTTGCAATCCGGAATTACGCACACAGAAGCGTTCTCCGGCCTTGCCGCGGATATAAGCCTCACCGGATGTTGCTCCATAGAAAGCCACATTACCAATGATGATGTTTTCTTCGGGAACGAAACGGCTATTCCGATCGGGATAAAGAATCAACTTAGCACCACTTAATCCTTTGCCAAAATAGTCGTTGGCTTCCCCTTCCAGCTCCATCGTCAATCCCGGAGCGGCAAAGGCACCAAAGCTCTGTCCGGCCGATCCCCGAAATTTCAACCAGATGGTATCTTCCGGCAGACCTTCTTTTTTATACCGTTTGGTGATTTCATGTGAAAGCATGGTGCCCGTAGTGCGATCGGTATTCTTGATGGGGAACTCGGCTCGCACGGGTTTCCCTTCGTCGAGTGCCGGGGCGGCCACTTCAATAAGCTTCCAATCGAGCACTCCGGCCAGCCCATGATCCTGTTTTTCACAGCAATATTGCGGGATATACTCGTCTACATCTGGTTTTTGCAGGATAGGAGATAGGTCTAACTTTTTGTATTTCCAGTGGTGAATATCCTCTCGCAGGGCAAGACATTCCGTATGGCCAATCATTTCATCCACGGTACGGAAGCCCAGTTCGGCCATGATTTCGCGTAGTTCTTGCACGATGAATTTAAACAGGTTTTCAACGTATTCTGGTTTACCGGTGAATCTGGAACGCAATACGGGATCCTGCGTGGCCACCCCCACCGGACAGGTATTCAGGTGGCATTTACGCATCAGTATGCAACCTTCGGCCACAAGCGCCGCTGTGGCAATACCCCATTCTTCGGCGCCCAGCAGGGCTGCGATGGCCACATCGCGACCCGTACGGATCTGACCATCGGTTTGAACAATTACCCGGCTGCGCAGTTTGTTTTTCACCAGGGTCTGATGGGTTTCGGCCAGACCGAGTTCCCAGGGCAATCCGGCATGGCGAATGGAGCTGATGGGCGAGGCGCCGGTACCTCCATCATGTCCGGAAATCAATACCACATCTGCATGGGCTTTGGTAACACCAGCCGCAATGGTTCCCACACCGGCCTTAGAAACCAATTTTACGCTTATCCGCGCATGCGGATTGGCATTTTTCAAATCGAAAATAAGCTGGGCAAGATCTTCGATAGAATAGATATCGTGATGAGGAGGGGGAGAGATCAATCCCACACCGGGTGTAGAATGCCGCACACGGGCAATCCATTCGTCCACTTTATGACCGGGCAGCTGCCCCCCTTCTCCTGGTTTGGCGCCCTGAGCCATTTTGATCTGGAGCTCGTCGGCATTGGTGAGATAATAACTGGTAACCCCAAAGCGGGCCGAAGCCACCTGTTTGATTGCCGACCGGGCACTGTCGCCATTGGGCAGGGGTTCATAACGCGAATCGTCTTCCCCACCTTCACCCGTATTGCTTTTACCGCCCAGCCGGTTCATGGCTATGGCCAGCGTCGTATGGGCTTCGTATGAAATAGAACCAAAGCTCATGGCCCCGGTAGCAAAGCGGCGATAAATATTTTCTGCAGGTTCCACCTCCTCAATAGGAATGGAAGGCCGGGTCTTTTTGAAGGTAAACAGGCTGCGCAGGGTACAGGCCTTTTCGCTCTGGTCGTTGATCAGGCGGGCATATTTTTTATATACCTCATAACTGCCCGTGCGGGTGGCATGTTGCAGGAGGTGAACGGTTTGCGGATTGAAAAGATGAAATTCACCTTTTCGTTTCCATTGATACACCCCTCCGGTCAACAGGCGCTGCACGGGTATTTCTTTTTTGGAAAAGCCCATCCAGTGCTTGGCCAGGGTTTCCCGGGCGATATCATCCAGCCCCATCCCCTGAATCCGGGAGATGGCGCCGGTGAAATATTTATCTACTACCGACTGGTTGATACCCAGAATTTCGAATATCTGAGCACCCTGATATGATTGCAGGGTGGATATGCCCATCTTGGAGAAGACCTTCAACAGACCTTCATTGATGGCATGGATATAATTCTGAATCAATTCTTCTGCCGACAGATCGGTTTGCAGCTTGCCGGTTTCCTTCATGTCGCGGATGGTGGCAAAGGCCAGATAAGGATTGATGGCGGTAGCTCCAAAGCCCAGCAGGCAAGCAAAATGATGCACCTCCCAGATATCGCCGGCTTCCACCACCAGGCCTACCTGTCCGCGATATCCCTTACGAATGAGGTGATGATGCACCGCCGATACGGCCAGCAGCGAAGGGATGGCGGCATGCTCGGAGTCAATGGCCCGGTCGGAAAGCACCAGCACCTCGAAGCCATCTTCCACGGCATCTACCGCATAACGGCATAGCCGCTGCAGGCCCTTCTCCAGGGAACCGGGCTTGCCATCGGCACGGAAATACGTCTGGAGTGTTTTGGCCTGAAACATTCCGGTATCGATGCTCCGCAATTTTTCCAGCTCCATATCGGTCAATACCGGATGCTTGAGCGCCACGGTATGGCAATGCATGGGATCTTCTTCCAGCAGATTGCCGCTGTTGCCCACATAAGTAGCCAGGCTCATCACCAATCGTTCCCGAATGGGATCGATGGGCGGGTTGGTCACCTGGGCAAATAATTGTTTAAAATAACTGCTCAGGTGCTGGGGCTGATCGGATAATACCGCCAGAGGAATATCTGAACCCATGGAGCCTACAGGTTCCTTACCTTCGGTGGCCATGGGAGCGATTACCTTTTCAAGGTCTTCGCTGGTATAACCAAACACCTGCTGGTATTTGAAAATAGCGTCGTGTTGCAATTCGGTAAACACCACACGAGGTTCGGGAAGCTCTTCCAGTCGGATTTTATATTTATTTAACCACTCACTGTACGGCTGACGCGAACAGATATCTCGCTTCAATTCTTCATCGCTGATAATGCGGCCTTTTTGCAAATCGACAATAAACATTTTTCCTGGCTGCAGGCGACCTTTTTCAACAACCCGCTCAGGATCCACGGGTAATACCCCTGCTTCCGATGCCATAATCACCCGGTCATCGCTGGTCACCACATAGCGGGAAGGTCTTAGCCCGTTTCTGTCGAGCGTGGCTCCGATGATCTGGCCATCGGTGAAAGAAATGGAGGCCGGGCCATCCCAGGGTTCCATGATGGAAGCATGGTATTCATAAAATGCTTTCTTGAGGGGATCCATTTCTTCGTGACCATCCCAGGCTTCTGGTATCAACATCATCATCACATGGGGAAGCGAGCGACCGGCCAGGGTAAGCAATTCAATCATATTGTCGAGGCACCCGGAGTCGGAAAGGCCTTCTTCCACAATGGGAAGCAGCATTTCCATTTCTTCCCGGGTAAAATACTTTGAACGCATGTTGGCTTCATTGCTTCGCAGCCAGTTTAAATTGCCTTTCAGGGTGTTGATTTCGCCGTTATGCGCAATGTAACGGAAAGGCTGGGCCAATTTCCAGGAGGGAAAAGTGTTGGTAGCAAAGCGGGAGTGAATGAGACCAAATGCCGACACCAGCCGGCTATCCCTTAAGTCGGCAAAATAATGTCTGAGCTGGGATGAAGTGAGCTGTCCCTTGTATACCAACGTTTTGTAGGAAAATGAAGCAAAGTAAAAGAGCTTGCCTTCTTCACCCAGCGTATTCCGCACGGTGTGGGAAATATAATTTCTGAGCACATACAATTTCCGTTCAAAAGCCTCGGCATCCTCCACATCGGCGGGCCGACCCACAAAAAGCTGCTCCATCAGCGGCTCGGCGCTGCGGGCCGTTTCTCCGATCATGCTATTGTCCGTCGGTACCTGCCGATATCCCAGAATGGGAATACCCAGCCGATCGGCACATCGCTGAATGATTTCCTTGCATTCCTGACGAATTTTTTCCTCTTTCGGAAAGAAAGTCATCCCCACACCATAAGCACCATAGGCCGGCAATTGTATCTGCAGTTCTCTGGAGATCTCCCGGAAAAAGGCATCAGGCATTTGAATTAAAATGCCGGCACCATCGCCGGTGTTGTTTTCGCATCCACAGGCCCCTCGATGCTCCATATTTTCCAGGACGGTAAGCGCATCTTCAATGATTTGATGCGATTTTACCCCCTTGATATGGGCTACAAATCCTATCCCACATGCATCATGCTCAAACTCCGGTGAGTATAAACCCGTTCTGCTGTGTTCTTCTGTCATGCATATCATATTTTACTACGCAATCCCGTTAATCTCTATCCAGAAATTGTTTGCTAAAATTACAACATGTAAGAAAAACTTTATCGATTTTCTACAAGGTAGCAAAAAAATTTAGAAATTTTTAAAAAAATGAAGCGATAAAAAGAAAAACATCTAATCCATAATGAAAGTGAGAAGCTTGCCTGGATGTCGATCAGGCTAATAGCCTCTTTCGTTTTTGCCTTCCATGAAGTTCATAAAAGCCTGATTCACCACACGGTTGCCGAGTGGAGTGGGATAATTACCGGTAAAATACCAGTCGCCCAGGTTATTGGGACAGGAGAGATGCAGATGCTCAATGGATTGATAAATAACGCTTACTTCGGCACGTGTTTCCGGGGGGGTGATGAGGCGGGCAATGCGAGCGGAGATTTC
>ERZ795043.915-NODE-915-length-18346-cov-37.472199_pt1 | contig 18346 bp, 16 predicted proteins | sample MGYA00375127_ERZ795043 | MGnify/ENA primary metagenome ERZ795043 (study PRJEB30172, sample SAMN05518447) | compost metagenome | isolation source: Feedstock adapted compost from Newby Island compost facility, Milpitas, CA | place: USA:Newby Island compost facility... | reverse complement strand
ATTTTATTTCAGATGAGGGGGTTTTTCGACTGCATTTTTAGCGTAGCACTCCACTTGGAGGATTAGAGCATCAAGCGCAAAAGAGGTGAGTCGGTGTGTTTATAAGTCGAGGGTTGATTAAGTACGCATTGTTAGCCGTTATCATGATGGTCTAAATGTTGCCATGGTTTGAGATACCGGGCTTGTTTCAAAGTGCGATGATCTTAAACTTTGGGCGGAGATGATTGATGTGAAAAGAAAGCTTTTGTTGTGGATGGTGCTGTTTGCGGCATGGGTTTACGGAAGTGTGCTGCTGGCACCTGAGGCTAACGCAGCGGATAATCCTTGCGGCCTTGTGGGTGGCGGTGTGCCCGGAAATCCGTACAAAATCAGCAATGCGGATCAACTGCAATGCCTGAGCCGGTTTCAGAGCGGCTATTTGTCGGGCCATTTCAAGCTGACATCCAACATTATTATGACCGGCCGGACATGGAATCCGATTGGAGATTATGCGAATCCATTTACGGGTGTCTTTGACGGGAACGGATTCAGGATCGTGGGCTTGACTGTCAGTGGCGGAGCCAACACCGGAATGTTCGGATTTATTGACGGGGGAACGATAAAAAACCTGGGTCTGGAAGATGTGCAGGTTTCCTCCGACGGCTACGGTGTTGGGGGATTGGCGGGGAGTATCACTAATGGGAGAATCGAATCGTCATACGTGACAGGAAGCGTAAGCGGGGTAGATTATGTAGGCGGTTTGGCAGGGTTACTTGATCAAAGCATCGTGGAAGACTCTTATGCGATGGTTAACGTATCTTCGACTTTTGAGGCGGGTGGCCTGGTGGCATATATTACGGGCAATAGTACGATCAGTGATTCCTATGTGATAGGAACGCTTCTGGCAAATCATCGCAGCGGCGGTATTGCGGCACAAATCTCCTCTTCTGTGGTGGTGACGAAAACGTATACGGTTGTGAACATTCTCGGAAATCCAGGCATTTATGGCATGCTTGTGGCGAGTAACCAAGGCGGCGATGTGTCTGATTCCTATTGGAGTGGTGCCAGGGACGCAGTCGGAGATAACAAGGGCCGCGTAGAAAATGTTTGGGAACTTTCGGAATCGCAATTGAAACAAAAAAGCTCCTTTGGCGCTTTTGATTTTGACAACAAATGGGCGATTATGGAAGGGATCAGCTATCCGTATTTGAAACATTCGGCGAATTTGTCGATCACGACCCCAACCTCACCTTTCACCTATTTAGCGAGCGGACAGAATGTGTCGATCAATGGGACGTTGTCATGGGGAGTGCTTGACAGCCCGTTAAGAATTCTTTACATGGTGACCGATGCTAACAATGTGGCGCTGAAGGAAGGTCAGCTCGCTTCCGCCGCATCCATTTTCAGCGTCTCGCAAAACATTGGTCCTTTGCCCATAGGAAAGTATAACCTCTGGATTTGGGGGCTCTGGGCATCGAAAGGAACGGAGCCGCATCGGATTGAATTGCATGCGGTTCCTGACGCTCCTGGCGGTTTGCAGGCGGAGGCGGGGGACCGCTCGGTGACCCTGACCTGGAACGGGGTGACCGGAGCGGACAGCTACACGGTGTATGTGTATCAAGGGGAAACGGAACCGGAAGATGAGCAATTGTGGCAGATTGCGCAAGCGAACGTCACCGGCACGTCCCATACAGTCACCGGTTTGGACTACGGTGAAACTTACTGGTTTCGGGTAAGGGCCGTGGCGCAGGGAGTGGAAGGGCCGCTCAGTGAAAAGGTGTCTGTGCTGGCGAAGATTGCGGTGGCAATCGTGGAGGAGTTTGCGGATTTGACAGTACCGTACGGGACACCGCTCCATGAAGCGGGTTTGCCGGCTAATGTTCAGGTCACGCTGGTCAACAACGAGACAAAGAGTGTCCCGGTGAGTTGGGACAACGGCGATCCTGTCTATGACGAGACAAAACCGGGCACATATACCTTTACGGGAACGCTGGCTTGGCCTGATTACGTCATACAACCCGCCAGTCCGACAACGATACGGGTGCATGTCCAGCCCGCTGCGCCAGAGAACTTGATAGCCGAAGCGGGAGACCGGAAAGTTACTTTAACGTGGGGCGCGGTGAAAAATGCGGACAGCTACAAGATATACATGGCCAAAAGGGAACAAGAGCCTGATGCGGGAGATTGGCGATTAGAGGCAGATAATATTGAGGACACGACCTATACCGTCACCGGGTTAACTTACGGAGAGACTTACTGGTTCAAGGTAAGCGCGGTGGCGCAGGGAATGGAAGGAGCGGTGACGGACAAGGTTTCCGCTGTGCCGAAGATTGCGGTAGCAAGCGTGGGCGAGATGCCGGATATTCTTGTGCCGAACGGGACGTTGCTCAGCGAGAAGGACCTGCCGTCCGAAGTGGAAATTACGCTGGCGGACGACGTGACGCTTCATGTCGCAGTAAAGTGGGATAAAAGCACGTTTCCTCTGGATTGGACGATTCCAGGCGCGTATACCCTTTATGGCACGCTGGACTTGCCTTCTCAGCTTCACGTCATCAATCCCAACGACCTGAAGGCGAAGGTTCGAGTGCTTGTACGTCCCGCAGCGCCCGGGAGCCTTCAGGCGATCGCGGGAGATCGGCAAGTTACCTTGATGTGGGGTGCGGTGCCGGGGGGAGAGAACGCCACGGTCACTTACACGGTATACAAATACCAGGGGGATTACGAGTCCTTACCTATTGATCTTAAAGATTGGCAAATGGTCGCAATGGGAATTAAGGATACGTTCTATACCGTGAAGGGATTAGACTACGGCAAGACCTACTGGTTTAAGGTGCAGGCCAAGGCGCACGGGCTGGAAGGGACGGTGACGCCGACGGTGTCGGCGGTGCCCTGGGTACCGGTGAAAAGCGTGGAGACCTTGGCGGATATCACCGTCCAACACGGGACTGCATGGAACAATCTGGGTCTGCCGGATCGGGTGCAGGTGACGCTGGCCGACTACAGTACGACAATGGCGGATGTAGACTGGAGCAGCAATCCGCCCTATGATGGGAATACTCCGGGGACGTATACTTTTACGGGAACGCTGGATTTGCCCGATTACATCAACAATGATGAGGCTCAATTAAAGGCGGAAGTTCGGGTGACGGTTTTAAATCCTCCCGATCCCGATTCATCTTCCGGCGGCGGTCCTTCCGTTCAGTCGAAGGTCATTGAGGCGAAACTGGAGACGGCATTCGGCAAGGAAGTAGCCGTAAATATCGTCATCATTCGCACGTGGGAGAATGGCATCGTGCGCGATCGGGTGACGCTGATCCCCGAGAGCATGCAGGAAGCATGGCAGACGATTCTTGAAAATGGCGGGAATTTTGCCCGCGTGATCCTTCCCGACGAACAGGACGAAGTAACGGAAGTGGATTTCCGGATTGTTGCGGAAACGATCAGGCAGCTCCGTGAAGCCAAGGTGGATCTGGAAATCTTCACGGAAAACGTGAGGGTGCGAATTCCGGCTTCGTCGCTGGCTGGCGTTGAAGAAGACGTATCCTTTAAACTTGTGCCGGTTCGGGAAAAGGTCAAGCGTCAGGAATTGGAAGAACGTGCCCGGGCCAATCAGGCCGTGATCACCATCGCCCGGGGGCAAAGCGTTGAAGTATTGGGCCGTCCGGTGACGATTGAAACGAACCTGCAAAACCGTCCGGTTACGCTAATTCTGCCGCTTACCGGTGTGGAACTTCCCGGCGAACCGGCGGCACGAGAAGACTACCTGGCGGACTTGGCGGTTTACATCGAGCATTCGGATGGCAGCAGGGAAGTGGTCACGCCGCAAGTGGTGGAATACAAGCCTGGCATATTCTGGCTGCAATTTACGGTGAACAAGTTCAGCGCCTTCGTGATATTGAAAATCGACGGCCTGCGGGAAAAAGCCGAAGGAAACAGCCATAAGGCATATATGAAAGGATATGCCGACGGCACGTTCCGGCCGGACCGGACGGTGACGCGGGCGGAGATGGCGGCCATCTTGGCGCGCAACCTGGGCTTTGACGGCGCCGGAAACGGGGGCGGCTCCTTTGCCGATGTGAAGTCCACCCATTGGGCGGTAAAAGAAATAGAATTTGTGAAAGATAGCGGCTTGATGGTGGGAGACGGGCATGGCCACTTCCGGCCGGACGCCCCGATCACCCGCGGCGAGATGGCGGCGATTGCGGCGCGGTTCAAACAACTGGATACGAGCGGATATGTGAAATCGAGCTTTTCCGATGTGGAAGAAAGCTACTGGGCATTTGCTTCCATGGAGGCGGCCAAAGCGGCCGGAATCATCGACGGCTATACCGATGGAACGTTTAGGCCGCATGGGCCATTGACGCGGGCGGAAGCGGTGAAGATCATCAACCGCATGTTTGAGCGCGGACCGCTGCACGGGGTGACAGTGCCGAGCTGGCCGGATGTGCCGGCAAGCCACTGGGCGTTTGCGGAAATAGAAGAAGCATCGCGGGATCATCATTATACGGTTCTGTCTGACGGCGGAGAACAGGTGAGCGAGTGATGAACGTCACGCGCGATTGATCTGTACTCAGCGATCGGGGAACCCTTTTGCGGGTTCCCTTTTTCCATGCCCGGCCATACAAACGCGCGCTCGGCTCATGGGGTGGTTGTAAACGATTTCGCGGCGCCGTTGTTTGCGCCGTGTTTGCAAGGCAGGGGGTGAAAGGGCGCTCAGCGCGGGTTTTCGGCGTGTATTTCGGGAGTTTTTCCGGGCATATACAGGCAATCGCCTGCCGTGACGCCTTCCTTTAGCGCTGCTCCAAGCTCGTCAATCTAGTCCGCATAATTGGCCAAGACCCCTCATAAGGATGAAACATGGATAATCCTTTGGCTAAAGGGGTGGAGCGAATGCGCCGACGAATCCCGTGGACCGCTATCGTCGCCGCAATTCTGGCGCTGGGTTTCGTGCTGTCCGGGTGCGGAAAGAAAGACGCGTCTGCGATCGTGAAGGACCTGGACAAAGTGATGAGCAAGCTGGAGAGCTACCGGGCCAGCGGCACCATGACTTTGCACACCGGGCAACAGCCGCTGAACTACAAGGTGGAAGTGTGGTACCAGAAGCCGGATTACTATCGGATCGCGCTGACCAACGAGAAGAAAGACATCACCCAGATCGTGCTGCGCAACGACGAAGGGGTGTTTGTCCTGACCCCCAGCCTGAAAAAGAGCTATCGCTTCCAGAGCGATTGGCCGGAAAACCAGGGCCAGGTCTATCTGTACCAGACGCTCGTGCACAGCATCCAGATGGACAATTCCCGTCAGTTTACGACCGACAAGGACTCGTACGTGTTTGACGTGATGGCCGGCAATTATCAGAACGGATCTTTCGCCCGGCAGAAAATCTGGCTCTCCAAGGAAGACTACGCTCCCAAGCATGTGGAAGTAACGGATACGAACAACAACGTGATGCTGGAAGTGAACTTCGACAGCTTCGAATTCGGCAAGAAATTTGACGTATCCGACTTTGACATGCAGCGGAATATGAACTGGCCCGCAGACACGTCCTCTGGCTATGTGGAGATCCAGCCTTCCGAATCTGAAGATCAGGAGCAAGCGGGCGAAGGCGAGGAAGAAGGCGCGCTGGCGCCCGAAGCGCAGGAAAGCGTGCCGGTCATTGAGCCGGATCCGGATGCGCTGCCCGAAGGCGTCTATCTGAAAGATGTGTCCGATGTGCAGCTTGGCGGCAAAATGGGCGTGATGCTCCGTTACTCCGGAACGTATGACTTTACGATCCTTGAAGCCGTGCAGCATGAACGGGACGTATTAAAATATGAAGGAATCATGCTGGACCTCGGCTTTACGATTGGCCATCTGTCGGGCGACGAGACGAAGACGCTCACCTGGACCCATGACGGCATGGAGTTCCGGCTCACGACGATGGATTTGCCGCAGGATGCGATGGTGCGGATCGCGCAGTCGATGGCCGAGTCCGAAGCTTCGGGGAAATAATGGTTTCACAAAAAAAAGCGAAGGCCTGCGCGCAGAGCCAGGCCTTTTTTATTTATGATTCGGGCTGCAGCATCTCTTGCGTGCGGGAGGAAATGGCTGCGGCCATATTTTTCATTATTCTTACAAATTCCATTTGCAGCATGGTCAAGTTTTTGTTTTTGCTCGTGATCAAATAAACGGATCGGTCGGAAAGTTGAAAGTCCGGAAACGTGACCACCTTCAAATTTCCGTTGAATATATCTTCCTGAACATGGGGGAGAGGCTGAAAAGCAAATCCGATGCCCATGCGGGCCATTTTTTTTACCAGGTGCGAAAAGTGGGCTTCCAGGATGACGTTAAACAATGGATTGTCCTTGATATACGAGTTGATTTGATTCCACGGAAATGTGTTCAATAGCGTGCTAATGACGGGAATCGGCTGCTTGATGATGCGATTTTTGCGGAAGTGTTGGCGGACCAGCTCGGGATGTGCAACACAAACGATTTTTTCCTTGAATATTTCCTCAAAATGAATTCTGGGGTTGCTGAAATAAGAAGTGGTGAGACCGATATCGATGGTCTGGTCGGCGAGCATGTCGCATACTTGCTGGGATGGCACCGTATGCACGGTTATGCGCAACGAATATCGGGCCTGAAATTCTTTTAGCACGTGGGGCAGAAAGTTAAAGCAGGTGGTTGGTGTGGCTCCGATCACCAAATTTTCATTTTTTGCGGCGGCGGATATGCGATCGCTGCCTTCCGCAATGATCGCTACCGCCCTTTCGGCATAGGGGAGGAATTCTTTTCCCTGGGGCGTCAGGGAAACGAGCTGAGGGGATCGGTCCAGTAGGAGAACGCCCAGTTCTTCTTCAAGATTTTGAATCCGCTTCGTAATGCCCGGCTGCGTGACATTCAGGATTTCCGCAGCTTTTTTAAAGCTTCTTTGCTGGGCGACAACACAGAAGGTTTTGAGGGTTTCCAAATCCATATCTAAAACCTCTCATGCGCATCGAGATAACAAAAAGTAATTTAAGCATAACAATAATTCTAGGATTCTGGAAAGAACCGACATGCCAGGCAAAACCGTCATCTACGGCCTGATTATGATTCCGATGGCCATCCCCAACATGATATATGCGATTTCCTGGACGCAGCTCATGGATTCCAAAATTGGGATGCTGAACCAGCTTATCAGGCCGCTGTTCGGCTTGGAAACGGGGCCGTTTAGCATCTACACCCTCGGAGGCATGATCTTTGTTCAGGGGATCCATATGGTGCCGACGGCACTATTGATGATCGCGGCCACTTTTGCGACGATGGACCCCACTTTGGAAGAGCAAAGCGCCTTATGCGGCAAGGGCATGATGACAACGATCCGCAGAATCTCCTTGCCGATCTTAAAGCCCTCTCTGCTTGCCGCCATTATCTATTTTGCGGTCGTTGCCATGGAAACATTTGAAATACCCGCCACATTGGGATTGACCGCCAGAACGCCCGTGCTTGCCACCCAGATATACTGGGCGACACATCCGGCCTCCGGTAAGCTTCCGGACTACGGCGTTGCCAGCGCTTTGGGAGTCATTCTGTTGGTCTTTGCGCTGGTTTTGATCAGCATTTATCAGCGTTCGACGCGGAATGCGGAAAAATATACTACAATTACGGGAAAAGCTTACAGGCCCAAACAGTTGGAATTGGGCAAATGGAAACCCGCTGCCTTCATTTTCGTGTGGCTGTTTATCATTCTGACGGTGTTCGCGCCTTTTCTCACGCTGCTTTGGACCAGCCTGCACGAATTTTATGTGCCATTTTCGTGGACGGGGCTCCAAAGCGTTTCAGCGAACGCTTATCGGGCCGTTTTGCAAAGGCCCGATTTACCGATGGTTGCCTGGAATACCGTGCTGATGACCGTTGCTTCCGGCATGCTGACGGTTCTCATGGCCACGCTGATTGGATGGATCGTGGTCAGAGGTCCATTTTCCCGAAGAACCCGGCAGCTCGTAGATGCCGTATCCTTCATCCCGCAAGCGGTGCCCGCGGTTGTCATCGGTTTGTCGCTGATGTTCCTGTACATCCGTTTTCCTCTTCCGATTTACGGAACGATTGTCATCCTGATTATCGGCATGATTACCAAATATCTCGCCTTCGGAAGCAGGACGATGATCTCTGCCCAGCTTCAGATTTCCAAAGAGCTGGAGGAAGCTTCGCTGATTTCGGGAGCCAGCTGGTCCCGCACGATGCGAAAGGTGCTGATGCCTTTGCTCACACCGGCCATCCTGAATTGCTTTATCTGGATTGCCGTTCATGCGATGCGTGAACTTTCCATTGTCATTATGCTGTACAGTCCGAAAACGCTGGTGCTTTCCACCACAGTGTGGAATTTGTGGGAGGGCGGCTGGACGGCGGAGGCTTCCGTGCTGGGCGTTTTTATGATCGTCTTGCTGGGCCTGCTGTTTTTTGGCGGGCAGGTGCTCGTTCGCCGTTTGACCGGGACCAGATAAGCGGCATCGTTGGAATTGGAGAATGTTCTCGTGGAGGGAAAACATGATCAGGATTCGAGACTTGGTGAAGGTATATCCGCCGGGCGATCGGAACAAAGCGGGTTTCAAGGCATTAAAAGGCATATCTTACACAATTGAGCCGGGCACTTTCTTTACGATGCTGGGGCCCAGCGGCTGCGGGAAAACGACCACGCTCCGCTCCATTGCCGGTCTGGAAAAGCCGACCGGAGGCGAAATTTACCTGGGCGATCGCCTCGTTTATTCCTCCAGCCGGAATGTGTTCGTTCCGCCCGAAAAAAGAGGCCTGGGCATGGTTTTTCAGTCCTATGCCATTTGGCCGCACATGACGGTGTTTCAAAACGTCAGCTACCCGCTGGAAAACAGAAAAATGCCGAAAGCGGAAATAGAAAAGCGGGTGAACAAAGCCCTGGAAATGGTCGGTTTGGCCGCGTTCAAACATAACCTCGCCCCAAACTTGAGCGGGGGGCAGCAGCAACGGGTTGCGCTGGCGCGAGCCCTGGTCAGCGAACCGGAGGTGCTGCTATTGGATGAACCGCTGAGCAACCTTGATGCCAAACTCAGGGAACAGATGCGGCATGAGCTGAAGAGCATTCAGAAGCAAACGGGGCTGACGGCGGTCTATGTGACTCATGACCAGGAAGAAGCGCTGGCGTTATCCGATGTGATTGTGTTGATGCTGGACGGAAAGATCGTGGAAATGGGGCGCCCGTCTGAACTGTACCAGAATCCCAAGAAGCGATTTACGGCTTCTTTTATCGGCATTTCCAATTTTGTGGAAAGCAGGCGGGTTCAGGGATCATCGGGCAGCGCGCTGGTCGAAAACGAATTTGGCCGGTTTGAAGCCAAAGATTATACCGAATCGGCCGTCCAAATGGTGGATTTGTCCTTCCGTCCGCACAATGTTCAACTGTATTGGGAAGAGCCCGAACAAAATTTAAACATCGGCAAAGGACGGGTTCAGGACATCGTATTTCTTGGTGAAACGATTGAGTTTTATGTGGTGGCGGGCGAAAAGAAAGTCCGTCTCCGCACGCATCCGGCATTCCTTCCGCGCGAAGGGGAAGAAATTTATTTTTATGTGGATCCCAAACATTGCATTATTTACGGTACAGAAGATGAAGATCATGAAAGAGGCGACTGAGAAATGGAAATGGACAAGCTGAATGAACTGAAAATATTGGTGGCTAAATCCGTCAGGATGCTGGAGTTTGCGGGATTGCTCGACATGCATGGCCATACCAGCGTCAGAGTGCCGGGGACGGACCGGATTTTGATTCTTTCCCGTCTGGTCAGCCGCCGCGAAGTGGCCGCCAAGGACATTGTGGTGGCGGGATTGGACGGGAAACCCGCAAATCCCGCCGATGAGCCGCCCAGCGAAGTTTGGTTGCATACGGAAATTTACAACCGGCGGCCGGACGTAAATGCCATCGTGCATGCCCATCCGCACTATACCACCGTATTGTCGATTGCGAACGTGCCGATTCAGCCGGTATTTGGCATTGGGGCTTTTCTGGGCGAAATTCCCGTTTATGGCGATCCTGACCTTGTGAACACCAAGGAAAAAGGCATCCGTTTGGCGGAAACGCTGGGCAATGCCAGAGCTGTCATCATTCAATCCCACGGCGCGGTCATTACCGGCTCGAATTTGATGGAGGCCGTTGCAGCCACCGTGAATTTGGAGGAAAATGCAAAGAAACAGGTATTTGCGCTGTCGATTACGCCGAACATCAAAATTTTCGATTCGGAAGAACGGGAGCGCATTGGCAAGAGCAACTGGAATTCTAGCACGGTGTACAAAACCTGGGAATATCTGGAGAGCTCTGCCAGAAGCAACGGAAGGCTTGAAGGGGTGGAACAATTGTAATGACCAAATTGAAACTGTCGTTTGCTTGCTGGGATTATGACCGGATTCGGCCGCTGACGGACGGCACGGTGCAAGTGAAGGGCATTGAACTTAACTGGCTCAACATGCCGGTCGAGGAAATTTTCTTCCGCATGATGCGTCATCAGGAATTTGACGTGGCGGAACTGTCGCTGTCTTCCTATTTAATTGCGCGCGACCGGGGGCACCCCAAATTTACGGCGATTCCGGTTTTCCCTTCCCGCAGTTTCCGGCATTCCGGCATTTACATTCATGCGAATTCCGGAATACGGCATCCTTCCGATTTGCGCGGCAAAAGGATCGGTCTTCCGGAATACCAACTCACCGCCTGTTTGTGGATTCGGGGGATTTTGAAAGATGAATACGGCGTGGCGCCCACGGATGTGCAATGGTTCACCGGAGGGGAAGAAACGCCGGGCCGGATTGAAAAAGTCGCTTTGCAACTGCCTCCGGAAATCAAAATTCAGCCGATCGGCGAGAAACAAACCCTGAACGAAATGCTGGAAAATGGCGAAATCGATGCCATGATCGCGCCGCGGGCGCCGTCGAGTTTTATGAAAGGTTCGCCCAATGTGAAGCGGCTGTTTGAAAATTACGCGGAAGCGGAAAAAGCGTATTACAAGAAAACGGGTATTTTTCCGATCATGCATGTCATCGTGATCAAGGATGAAATTTTGGATCGGCACCCCTGGGTGGCTATGAATTTGTATCAGGCTTTTGTTGAAGCGAAAAACATCATTTATGAAGGTTTAAAACAAGTTACGGCCTTGAAAGTCACGCTTCCATGGGTTATGAACGAATGGGAGCGGACGGTGGAATTGATGGGCGAAGATTACTGGCCCTATGGGGTTGACAAAAACCGCAAGACGTTGGAGACGGCGATCCGCTACTCATACGAACAAGGTTTGATCTCCCGCAGGCTGGACCTGGAAGAGATTTTTGCGAAAAGCGTGATGGAACAGTACACAATATGACCGCTCTCGCGAGCGAGTTGCATTGGATCCGTTCTTTTATGAAGGATTAGAACGCGGGTTAGGCAGATGTCGCTATAACCCGCGCTTTTTTGTTTTTGCCGATGCGGCCATTTGAACAGGAAAAGGTTGCAAAAGCCGAATTCATTGACACCTGCGCTATCCCTCAAGTAACATTACGGTATTGCAGTATGTTGGGATGGTGAGCGGTCTGTGGTTTCCTATTACCGGCCAACCGTGGCCGAAGTTTCCCTGGATGCGTTGGCGCACAACATCCGCGCGTTCCGTGCGAATCTTCCGCCAGGCACTCGCATACTGGCGTCGGTGAAGGCGAATGCCTACGGGCACGGGGCCGTGGAAACGGCGAGGGAAGCGGTGGCCGCGGGGGCGGATTACCTGGGCGTCGCCTTTCTCGATGAGGCGCTCCAGCTTCGCCGGGCGCAAATACGCGCGCCGATTCTCGTCCTGGGCTATACCCCGGCGGCGGGACTGGCGGCGGCGAGGGAGCACGACATCACGGTCACCGTCTGGCGCCACGACATTTTGGATGCCGCAGCGAACCTTCCTGAGAACGGCAAAAAACTGAAAGTCCACATCAAGATCGATACGGGCATGGGACGGATCGGCGTACTGCCGGGTCCGGAGGCGGAAAGCTTACTGGAAAAAGCGTTCCGGCTGCCACAGCTGGAAGTCGAGGGTCTGTATACCCACTACGCGCGGGCGGACGAGAAGGACAAATCCTATACGGACATGCAAATCACGCGATTTGCCGGCGTTGTGGAATATGTCCGCAAGAGCGGCATGCCCATCCCGATCATTCACCAGGGCAACAGCGCGGCGGGCATTGATCTGCCCCGGCACGTCGGCGGCATGCTGCGGCTCGGCATCGGCATGTACGGACTTTATCCCAGTGAAGAGGTAAATCGTTTGGCGGTCAAGCTCGAGCCCGTCATGACGCTGAAAACGGAAATCGTCCATGTGAAGCGCCTGGGGCCCGGTGAGGGCATCAGCTACGGCACCCGATATTTCACCAAGGCTGCGGAAACCATCGCCACCTTGCCGGTGGGCTATGCGGACGGTTTTAGCAGGATGCTGAGCGGCAAGGCGGAAGTGCTGATCCGCGGTCGGCGCTATCCGGTGGTCGGCACGATCTGCATGGACCAATGCATGGTGCGGCTTGAGGACGATGCGTTGGAGCCGGGCGAAGAAGTGGTCCTGATCGGACGGCAGGGCGATGAAGTCATCACCGCCGAGGAAGTGGCGGCCAAGCTCGGCACCATTAACTATGAAGTCACGTGCATGGTGGCCGCCCGGGTGCCGCGGGTGTACCGCAAGGGCGGCAAAGTGGTGGCTGTGACCAACATGTTGTCGGAATAATTTTCCATTGCAATGTTTAAAGATTCGGCAGGATTTTCAAGATGAATCACGAATGCTTACCTATTAGGTTGTATAGAATTTATGTGTGACATGCATACTGGAAAATAGGCTCTCGTCTGGAATTATTTTGGAGGTGCTCGTCGGTGGCCAATGCCCAAAACACGAAACGCATTATGATCAGTTTACCGGATCATCTTCTGCGGGAAGTCGATTTTGTGGTTGCGAAGGAAAAATCCAACCGCAGCGAAATTATTCGCCAGGCCATGCGGCATTATCTGGTGGAGCGCAAAAAGAAGATGATCCGTGAAGCCATGCAGCGCGGGTATTTGGAGATGGCGAAGATCAACCTGAATATCGCATCGGAGTCGTTCCATGCGGAAGAGGATGCGGTTCATACGCTTGAGCGCCTCGTTAGCGGGGTGTAGCCTTTGATCGTCAAGCGCGGGGACGTGTTTTATGCAGACCTGTCTCCGGTGGTCGGTTCCGAACAAGGCGGGGTTCGTCCGGTACTTGTCATCCAAAACGACATCGGCAACCGCTTCAGCCCGACGGTGATCATCGCCGCCATCACGGCGCAAATCCAGAAAGCCAAGCTTCCGACGCATGTGGAAATCGACGCCAAAACCCACGGTATGGAGAAAGATTCTGTGATTTTGCTGGAGCAGATCCGCACCATCGACAAGCAGCGCCTGACGGACAAGATCACCCATCTGGACGAAGAAACCATGCGGAAAGTGGATGAGGCGTTGCAGATCAGCCTGGGGTTGATCGATTTTTGAGCAAGCAAAATGCGTACGCAAAGCCGGCAGCGGGTTTGTCGGCTTTTTCTGTCGCCATCTATCTTGCTTTGCAAGCTAGCCGTGTGCTATACTAACTTGCAAAACAAGATAGGAGCTCCTGAAGAATGGGGGGAGCGCGTTTGTTCAGTCAGTTGATGAAGGGGGTATTGGAGGGCTGCATCCTTGCTGTCATCCATGAGGAAGAAACATACGGCTATGTCATCTTGGAGAAGCTCAAAGCGAAAGGATTCACATTTGCCAAAGAAGGGAGCATTTATCCGCTGCTTTTGAGGCTGGAGCGGGAAAAGCTGCTGGAAAGCACAATGAAGCCTTCTCCGTCAGGACCTGACCGCAAATATTACCGGTTGTCGGAGGCGGGTCGGCAGGCTTTGGAGCAATTCCGGCAAGATTGGCGACAATTGAGCGCGGCGGTTAACAAACTGATGGACATCGGGGGTGAGAACGATGAGCAAACCACCGGACACCATGAAGTTAAACGCGGCGAACCGGGCGATCATGGATGAGATCAAAACGTACATGCTGACCGGCCCGGCCTCGCCTTCCGTCACCAAAAAGGTGCTCGCGGAATTGGAAGACCATTTGCTTCTCGCGCAAAAGGACGGCAAAACGTTCGAGGATGTCTTTGGCAAAGATCCGAAGGCCTTTTGCGATGAGCTGATTCGGGAAATTCCCCGGCAAACGCTGTGGCAAAGGGCCGGTTTATTGCTTTACGCGCTTTTGATTTTGATGATGTGGAAGCTGGGGGAAGGTCTGAACGGCCATCTTCGGTTGCCGCTCTACGATACGGGCGTGTATGCGGCTTTATCGCTCCTCATTTTCGGATTGTTTTGGATGATCCTGCGCAAAACCTCATTCAAGCCTTGCAAGGAAGCATACTGGGCTGCTTTCAGCCTCGGGATTTTGGCGTTCGCCGTTTATTTTCTGATGACATTCGCCGGCAAAAGCCTCTTTCCGCAGGGACCAACCCTCGAACTGGAGGGCGCGCCGGCCCGCATCACCGGCATGCTTGCCGCGGCGGTGCTGATTTTTGCGCTGTTTTATGAGCCAATTTCGGCGATCGCCAAAAAAATGCGCAAAGGACCTTAGGCGTGCCCCTGAGGTCCTTTTTTCGGCGCTTCCCGATTCTTGTATAATGGGAAAGGTACGCTGCAAAAAAGGAGACCAGTTATGGAAACGTTGGATGCGTTGGACCGGAATGAGCAAGAAATGAAAGAAGCCGAAGAGCGGATATACCGGCAAATTGCGGAGGAGCTTTCCTTGCGCGCAGACCAGGTGCGGACGGTGGCGGCGCTTCTGGATGAAGGCAACACGATTCCGTTCATCGCCCGGTACCGCAAGGAAAAGACCGGAGAGCTGGATGAAAACCAGATTCGGGCCATCCAGGAACGGCGCCAGTATTTGCGAGGCCTGGAGGACCGCAAGACGGAGGTGATCCGGCTCATCGCCAAGCAGGGCAAGCTGACGCCCGAGCTGGAAGCGGCGATCCGCGCGGCGGTCAAGCTGCAGGAAGTGGAAGATTTGTACCGGCCGTACCGCCAGAAGCGCAAAACGCGGGCCAGCGTGGCCAAGGAGCGGGGCCTGGAGCCGCTGGCGGAGTGGCTGCTTTCGCTGCCGCAAGCAGGCGATGCGCTGGCGGAAGCCGCGAAATACAAGGATGAGGAAAAAGGCGTGCCGACGGCCGAGGAGGCCCTGCAGGGCGCGATGGACATATTGGCGGAAATGTGGGCCGATGACGCCGATATCCGCCGCTGGGTACGCCAGTTTACGTGGCGAAACGGCATTCTGAAGAGCAAAGCCAAAGACCCCGAAGCCGAATCCGTCTATGAGATGTACTACGAGTACCAGGAGCCCGTCCGCAAAATTCCGCCCCACCGCGTGCTGGCCATAAACCGCGGCGAGCGGGAAGGTTTTTTGGGCGTTTCGGTGGAAGTGCCGCTGGAGCCGGTCCTGGACGAACTGAACCGCCGCATTCTGCGCAGGTCCACCGTGGTCCGGGACATTTTGTCCGCCGCGGCGGAGGACGCGTACAAACGGCTGATCGCGCCTTCGATCGAACGGGAGATAAGGGCGGAGCTGACGGAAAAAGCGGAAGAGCATGCCATCGGCATTTTTTCCGAAAACTTGCGCCATCTGCTCCTTCAGCCGCCCGTAAAAGGCCAGATCGTGCTGGGCGTCGACCCGGCCTACCGCACCGGCTGCAAGCTGGCGGTGGTGGATGAGACCGGGAAGCTTTTGGAAGTGGCCGTTTCCTATCCGACGCCGCCCCACAACAAGAAGGAAGAGGCCGGGGAAATATTCCGGCGGCTGATCGACAAGCACGGCGTCAGCCTCATCGTGATCGGCAACGGCACCGCATCCCGGGAAACGGAGCAGTTTGTGGCGGAACTGATCCGCTCCATGCCGGAGAAAGGGCTTAAGTACCTGATCGTCAGCGAGGCCGGCGCCAGCGTCTATTCCGCGTCCAAGCTGGCGCAGGAAGAGTTTCCGGACCTGGATGTGGCCGAGCGCAGCGCCGTGTCCATTGCCCGGCGCCTGCAGGACCCGCTGGCAGAGCTGGTGAAGATCGACCCCAAATCCATCGGCGTCGGCCAGTACCAGCATGACGTTTCGCAGAAACGCCTGGATGAGAGCCTGGCCGCGGTTGTGGAATCGGCGGTGAACCACGTGGGCGTGGATGTGAACACCGCTTCGCCGGAGCTTCTGTCCTACGTGTCCGGCATCCATGCGGCCATCGCCCGCAACATCGTCAAAATGCGGGAGGAGCGGGGCAAATTCCGGAATCGCGATGAGCTGCGGCAGGTTCCCCGTCTCGGCGCCAAGACGTATGAGCAATGCATCGGGTTCCTGCGCATCACCGACGGGGACAATCCGCTGGATCGCACGCCGATTCACCCCGAGTCGTACGAAGCGGCGATGAATTTGCTGCGCGAATTGGGCGTGGGGCTGGAGGCCGTCGGCACGGAAGCGCTAAGGGAGAAGCTGAAGGAAGTCCGCGTGGAAGAAATGGCTGCGCGCCTCGGCGTCGGCGTGCCGACATTGCGGGACATTGTGGAAAGCCTGGAGCGCCCGGGACGGGACCCGCGCGACGAACTGCCGCCGCCGATTTTCCGCACGGACGTGCTGGATATCGAGGATCTAAAGCCGGGCATGCAGCTTATGGGCACGGTCCGCAACGTTGTGGACTTCGGGGCCTTCGTCGATATCGGGATTAAGAATGACGGGCTTGTCCATATTTCCGAGCTCAGCGAGCGGTACGTCAAGCATCCGACGGAAGTGGTGGCCGTGGGGGATACGGTGACGGTCTGGGTGCTAGGGGTAGACGTGAAAAAAGGCCGCGTCAGCCTGACGATGAAAAATCCCGGCAAAAGGGAAGCGGGATAAAGAAGCGCACCGTCCTTGATAAAAGCTATTGGCGCCCCCCGGATGTTCAGGTTCCGGAGGGCGCCAATATGTTGCCGGCCGGATGCCCCTCATGACTGGGCGCTGCCGGCTTCCTTCGTTTTTTCGGGCCTGGCGCGGTAATAAAACCAACAGTCGTTGAGCAGCCGGATTTGCCGGAGGTCTTTTTTCTGGAACGCTCTCATGAGCTGATTGCAGAGCCATTGCGGCACGAAAACCCGTCCTCCCTTCCGTCTTTACATGCAGTATTAGCATATGGAAGGGAATCATGCATCGTGCAGGTCCGACCCTAAAGCGGCGGATGGCCGGCGGGCCGGCTGGTTTTCAGCCTTGCGTTTCTTCCTCGTACCACTGCTCCAGCTGCGCGCCCAGGGCGCGGATTTCCGTCAGCAGCGCAATCAGCGGGTAAGATTGCTCGCGGACGGACGCGAAAGCCTGCTCCAGATTCCGTATGTAGGTCAGGCTGTCCATGCGCCGGACGGACGGGTCGATCAGCTCCGCCTCCCGGCATTCCGCGATCACCTGGGGCAGGGCCGGCACGTTGTCGGCCGTGAGCTTGCCCAATTCTTTATGCAAACGCAAAATCAGGGCGCTGAGCTGATAGGCATGGGTGGCAGGGATTTCCACAAAAAGCAGGCCCGCATCCGGTTCGCGAAACAAGACGTAAGATTGCAGGGACATGCGGCGGTTCTCCTTTGCGGTGTTCGGATTTTGCACTACTTGACAGTGTAGACCAAGCGTGGCGTACAATTCAAGCAGGAATCCGTGATGGCCCGCCGCAAAATTCATCATGTGCGCATCATGGGCGGGTATCCGATTCAACATGAGTGGGCATTTTCAACGCGAGGGGATTTGAGGCATGGACAATCATGAACTGCAAAAATGGGTGGAAAGGGTATCCATCCAGTATTTTGGCTTGCCGTTTCGGCACCGTGCCGTGTTCAATCCCCGGCTGCGCGCCACAGGCGGGCGATATTTTCCGAAAACCCACCACATCGAAATCAATCCCGGCCAGCTTGAAGCGTACGGCCCGGAAGAGACCGAGGCCATCATCAAGCACGAGCTTTGCCATTATCATTTGCATCTTGCGGGCAAAGGATACCGGCACCGCGACGCCGATTTCAAGGCGCTGCTGGCCAAAGTCGGCGGCACGCGCTATTGCCGGCCGCTGCCCGGAGCCGTCAGGACGCTGCCCGTGCGGTACATATTGGTTTGCGTAACGTGCGGCCAGACGTATCCGCGCAAGCGCAAAATCAATCCGCGCAAGTACGTGTGCGGCCGCTGCCGCGGCAAATTGTGCCTGTTTGCGGCAGAGAAAATGGCAGCAAAAAACGTGGGCCGGACGACTTGACTTTCTCGTGAGGTCATGCTAAATTAATCATTGTCACTTTCGGTGTTCCCCGATAGCTCAGTCGGTAGAGCACTCGGCTGTTAACCGAGTTGTCACAG
>ERZ795043.914-NODE-914-length-18349-cov-35.167104_pt1 | contig 18349 bp, 13 predicted proteins | sample MGYA00375127_ERZ795043 | MGnify/ENA primary metagenome ERZ795043 (study PRJEB30172, sample SAMN05518447) | compost metagenome | isolation source: Feedstock adapted compost from Newby Island compost facility, Milpitas, CA | place: USA:Newby Island compost facility... | reverse complement strand
CAGGCCTCCCAGAAATACGGCGCCGGCGGCTCCGACGAGCGCGGCTTGAAAGCTTTGGGTCTGGGAAGACAGCCAGCCCGCGATGGCGGGGCCCGCCATTTGGCCTGCGGCATAGGAAGCCGTCAGATAACCGATCATGCGGCTGCTGCTGGACAAGTTCATTTGGCGCGCCAATGTGGTCGCAAGGGTCGTGATCCCCATGAACGTGGCGCCAAAGAGCAAGGCGCTCGTGATGAAACCGGATGGGCTTGCCCACAAAACCGGAAGCGCAATGCTGGCGGATTGCAGAATCATCGAAAGCACCAACGCGTTGACATATCCCCACCGTTTGGCGATGACGGACCAGATGATGCAGGATGGAATGGCGCCGGCGCCAACCGCCATCCACACGATGGAAGGGTCGATGGCAAAGCTGGAGGTTCGATCGGCAATGGAGACAATAAAGGTGCCTGTCACAATGTAGCCGAGCCCTTCCAGACCGTAGGCCAGAACCAAATATGGAAACTCTTTGCGAGCCGTTCCCTGGGAAAGGGCGGCATGGCTGTCCTTTTGTCCCGGATGGCCCGATTGCTCCGGGGAGTCGTGAATCCATACCCATGCCCATACGGCCAGCATGCCGCTGAAGATGGACAGTCCGATCCACGCGCCTTCCCACATAAATAACCGGTTTAAACCGGGAATCAAAAGGGTCGACAGCAGAATGCCCAGGCCTACGCCGGAATAAAAAAAGCCCGCATAATGGGTTTTGCCCGCCGCCGCCAGTTTGTCCAGGACCATGCCGGAAGAGAGCACAAAAATGAACGCGCTGGCCGCGCCGGAAACAAAGCGAACCAGCAGCATGCAAATATAGGAGTGGGTCAACCCCATGATGCCGGTGGTCACGATGCTGACCGCCAGGCTGCTTCTCAGCCACCCAATCCGGCGTTTCTGCAAAGGAAGCGCGCTGGTCAGCAAAGCTCCGGCGAGGTAGCCCGCGTAGTTGCTTGAAGCCAGCCAGCCCGCCGCCGCGTCGGAAAAGCGAAGATCGGCCTGCATCAGCGGCAGGATGGGCGTGTAGGCAAATCTGCCAATCCCCATGGCCACCATTAAGGAACAAATGCCGCCGATCAGACATCGCCATGTGCTCCTGTTCATTTTTACTCCCGCAGAAATGTGCTTTCCATTTCTATCCTAATGGTTCTTGGGTATATGGTATAATACATATTAACGATGCATGGGTATCGCTTTTTTATATATCCTGATTCAGGCAAGTTGAGGCTACCGGCATGGATTTGCAAGCGTTGCGATTTTTTCAGGCAGTGGCCAAGTCGGGCAGCATTTCACAGGCGGCCCGGGAATTGAGCTATGCTCAATCCAATTTAACGGCCAGAATCCGGCAGCTTGAGGAAGAGCTGCAAACCACGCTGTTTTACCGGCATCATCGCGGGATTACGCTGACGGACAAGGGCAACATCCTGCTTTCTTATGCGGACAAAATCTTTCAGCTCATCGACGAGGCGCAGCATGCGCTAAGGGACGACCAAACGCCCAAAGGCCCGTTGCGGATCGGTTCGATGGAAACGGCCGCCGCGGTCCGTTTGCCGAAATTGCTCGCCCGATACCATCGGGAATATCCGGATGTGGACATCTTGTTAAAAACGGGTCCCACGGAGCAGAACGTGGAAAATGTTTTGAACTATGAACTCGATGGCGCTTTTGTCGCCGGGCCCGTCGAGCATCCGGATCTCGCCTGCCAAACGGTAGTGGAAGAAGAGTTGGTGCTCATCACGGACGCGTCCCATCGCCGATTCACTTCCATTCGGGCAATGCGAAACCGAACCCTATTGGTGTTTCGCCAGGGTTGCTCCTATCGGGCAAGGTTTGAGGAATGGCTGCGTCATGAAGGGGTCTTTCCGGACAAAATCATCGAATTGGGCACCCTCGACGGCATGATGGGCTGTGTGGCGGCGGGGCTGGGAATCAGTTTGCTGCCGCGAAGCGTCGCCGAAAAACAGGGCAAAGATCATCCGATATGCCGGCATGAGATCCCGGCCCGGTTTGCCAAAGTGACGACCGTATTTGTCTACCGGAAAGATCGATCCATGTCCGCGCCTTTGCAAAAAATGATCGAACTGATCCGGGATGAAAAATGGGAGAATTGACGCGAGGCACATCAGCAAAAAAGGGGGGCTGGCGTTGATACGGCGAATGGTGATGTTCATGCTGGCCGGACTGCTCCTTGCCGGCTGCATGGCGAGCGGCGGAGAACGGGAGAAAACGGAAAATGGCGCGGCCGTGCCGCCGGCCGGATCGCCGCCGGCTGAAACGCAGCCTGCAAGCACCGCGCCGGCCAGCCCTGAAACTCCGGCGTCCGAAAAACAAGCGGACGAGCCCGTGATTATTGCGGAAAACTTGCGCGTTCCCTGGTCCATCGAAAAGTTCGAAAGCACATTCTACGTCTCCGAGCGGCCGGGCTCCATCGTCAAAATCGAAAACGGGATCGCCGAGCGGCAGCGGGTGGAACTGGCGAAAGAACTTTCCGGCGCCGCCGAAGCGGGTCTGTTGGGATTCGTGCTGGCACCGGATTTTGCCCGGACGAAGCGGGCATACGCCTATTATACGTATGAAGACGGCGCCGGACAGTACAACCGGATCGTCATCCTCCTTCTGGAGGATAACGTCTGGAAGGAAGAGACCGTGCTGCTCGACCGCATCCCCAGCGGCCGCGTGCACCACGGGGGCAGGCTGAAAATCGGGCCCGACGGCATGCTGTACGCCACCGCCGGCGACGCCGCCGATGCGAGCCTCGCCCAGAACCTCGATTCGCTGGGCGGCAAAATTTTGCGCATGCAATTGGACGGCTCCATCCCAGACGACAATCCGTTTCCCGGTTCTTACGTGTACAGCTACGGCCACCGGAATCCGCAAGGCCTGGTCTGGGCGCCGGACGGCACGATGTATGCGAGCGAACACGGCAACCGCGCCAATGACGAAATCAACATCATTGAACCGGGCCTGAACTACGGTTGGCCTGTAATTCAGGGCACCGAGCGGAGAAAGGGAATGTTGACGCCGCTCTTCACATCGGGCAGCGGCACCACCTGGGCGCCGTCCGGCATGGCGTACGACAATGGAAAATTGTACGTGGCGGCACTCAGGGGAACGGCGGTCATGGAATTTGATCCGGCGGCCGGCACGCAGCGGAAGGTGATCACCGGATACGGCCGCATCCGCGACGTGATGATTCACGAAGATTATCTGTACTTCATCACCAACAACACCGACGGCCGCGGCAACCCGCAACCGAATGACGACAAGCTGTATAGGGTACCGCTTTCGGCATTTGCCGGCTGAAGCCGGCCGCAAATGTGAAAAAAGGGCTTTCCGCTGAAGCGTTGAAGCGGAAAGCCCTTTTTCATCCTCAGTTTGCTGCGGAGCGTCCGCGGCGATGTGATTCCACGGTGACTTCGGTCAGGTTTCCTTTTTCCGCCGTGATGTTATTTTTGAATAAATCACAAAAAATGTCATCTGAATTAGCAAAGCAAATTTGCCAAAATGGCCAGATATGCGCCGGTATCGGCTTTTCGAGAGATGCAATCCTCATGGGAATAAGCCAAAAGTCATTTCCCGGGCACCCCTGCAAATGGATGCATATAGGGGTGCTTTCTTGAATTTACCGGGTGACGACAAATTTCTAAAAAACTTAAAATGTTTGTAAAAAACTGTGTTACAATATAAGCACTCAAGAAACCGCTTACATCTCTGCGCCGTCCCGATGCTCCCCTGGAGGAGGTTGCGTCATGAGCGTCATGAACGAGACCTGGGTGGATATAGCCAAACATCACGATCAAAGCAGAAATCAGTTGCTGTACGATTTCTTGCTGAAATTTCAGCATTGCGGAACCGTGAAAAGGCTGCAGAAGAAAGACATCATTTTTCGCGAGGGGCACAAGGGTGAGCATCTGTATCTCCTGCTCAAAGGCGTGGTCCGGCTGTACAGAACGTTGCCGAACGGGCAGGAGCGCACGTTATGGTTCGTGCGCAGCAAGGAATTGTACGGCAACATTCCCTTCTTCGACGGGGGAGAGCATACCGTGACGGCGGAAGTTTTTGAGCCCGGGGTAAACTTTATGATCAGCTACGAGAAACTCAAGGAGATCGGTCGCCAGCTTCCGCAATTGTTCATGCTCCTCGGAGAAGACATCACCTTCAAATTGAGGCTGTTCACCCGGGCCGTGGACGAAAACAATGACAAGGCGGCGCATCGCATTCTCAAATATCTGCGGCTCATGTGCGAGCGATTTGGCGTGGAGACGGACAGGGGGATGGAATTGCGGATCCATTTTACGCATGAGGAACTGGCCAGGTTCTCCGGCACCACGCGCGTCACCGTCACCAAATTCATTTCCGACCTGGTCCGGGACGGGGTCATTTCCATCAAGCCGAAACCTTGGATCATTCTGGATTACAACACGATGAAACAAATGGAAATTGCATACCGCAACGGCTGCTGCGGCGGATTGTGATGACCGAACATCCTGCGAATCAGCCCTTTCGCTTCCCGAACGATGGGGAGCCGAAAGGGCTTTGGTTTTATGGGAGCGTCACCTTCCAACCTAAGAATTTTCGGATTATGTAGTGACGAATACATATTCGTTTTTTTCTTTCCTTTATACTTGAACTAAATTTTCAAGGAAAGGATGATACCATGGGACTTACGAATGACCGGCACCCGTTTGACCGGCTGTTCGTGGCCACCGTCCTGCCTTACAAGGAAAACAGCTGCGAGATTGATGAGGAAGCGTACCGGAAGCTGTTGCGGTATTTTCTCCAGCCCAAATTTGTGGATGCGGGCGGCGCCATCATCGTCAATCCGGAAGCGGGCGAAATGTTTTATCTGAGCCGGGAGGAGAAAAGGCGCACCCTCGAAATCGCCATGGAGGAATGCGGCGGGAAAGTGCCCGTTTTTGTGGGGGTGCTCGGCCTGACGACCAGGGAGACGATCGAAGAGGCGAAGGATGCGCAAAGCATGAAGGTGGACGGGCTGTTCCTGCTTCCCCCGATCGGTTCGCTCGACATTACGGGCGCATGGAACGCCGAGAAGTATCCGGAAGTGTGGATCGATATGGCGAAGGATGTGCTGCGCGGAGTGGACTTGCCGGTGATCACCCATCCGGTGGCCTCCTACACGCCCAAATTCGGAATCGGCCTGCCGCTCAGCGCCACGCTCAAAATGCTGGACGAGATCCCGCAGATCATCGGCTGGAAAATGGTGTACAACTACGAAGGATTTCGCACCGTCGCCTGGGCATTAAGAAATTACAAGCGACATGTGGGTATCCTCGGGGCGAACGCTGTCTTCTTCCACGAAGCTCTCGCCAACGATCTGCTGGACGGAACGCTGACCGGATCCTTGTCATACGCGATGGAACCGATGGTGGACCATATCCAGGCCTGGAGAAACAAGGATATTGATACGGCCAGGAAAATCTGGAACGGCGGGCTGATGCAATTGCAAGAGTACGTGTATTCGGACTATTCAAGGCTGCACAATCGCTACAAAATCGCCGCCTGGCTGCGCGGGCTGGTGCCGCACCCGTTCATGCGGCCGCCGCTGCCGAAGCCGTTTGAAGAAGAAGTCGTGCAGCTGAAGCAGTTGCTGCAGAATTGCGGCCTGGACGTCATTCCGGATGACAGGATCCGGGAGACGTTCCGTCAGTTCAGCGCTGCAATCTGATTTTTCGTAATTTTCACAAATTCATTCAAGAGGATGTGATCTTGTGATCGAACCTCAAGCCACAAAGGACATCAAAATTACGTTTAACAGGGAAACCTTGAGGAAACTGGGGCCCGCATTCGTTTTGGCATCCGTCACCATCGGCCCGGGTTCCGTCATCCTGTCCGTGATGAACGGCGCGTTGTTCGAATACAAAATGGTGTGGCTGCTCGTGCTCTCCGGAATCTTCATGGCTTTCTATTGCGAAATGTTCACCCGGATTGCGATCGTGAGCAAGGAAACGGTATGGCAAACCATTCGCCGGAAATACGGCGTGCCGCTGGGCATTCTCGGCGGGATCATGGGCTTTGTAACCTCCATCTGCTGGCGACCGGCGCTTCCCTGGGCACCATGTTTGGCGGCAACATCGCGGTCTGGAGCACCAGCATGACCATCCTCGCGATCATCTTCATTTTATTTAAAGGTTTGTACAAGAAAATTGAATATTTCGTGCTCGGCGTGATTTTGCTTATGCTGCTGGGTTTTATCGGCACGCTGGCCATTACCGGATTTTCCGTCGGCGGCGCTGCCAAGGGCCTGGTTCCCACGTTCCCCTCGACCCAAGCCATTTTTCTGGGCATGGCGATGATGGCCACATTCTTCAGCTTGAATGCAAGCATTTTCCAGTCATATCTGGTTAAGGAGAAGAAATACCAGATCAAGGATCTGAGCAATGCCAGGCTGGATGCCTATTCCGGCGTTGTGACGATGGCGATCATCCTGCTCGTGATCCTGTTTGTGGCCGCCAACGTCCTGCATCCGCAAAAGATTATTCCCTCTTCTCCCGCCGACATGGCCAAGCAACTGGAGCCGCTGGCAGGCGCATTTGCGCATTATCTGTTTGGGTTCGGTCTTTTTGCTGCGGCTTTCTCTTCGCTCATCATCAACTCGATCGCCGGCGGCGTGTTTCTGGCGGACGGATTGGGGAAAAGCGCTTCCTTCGATGACAAATTCGTAAAAATGCTGAGCATTTTGGTCATCGTGATCGCGTGGGTCATTTCGATGATTCCGATGCTGCTAAATGTAAACGCTGTCAACGCAATTGTGGTGGCTCAAGCGGTGTCCATTATCGGCCTGCCGTACTACGGATGGGTCGCACTGAAACTGGGGAATGACAAGGAGATCCTGGGTAACTTCACGAACACGAAGGCCAGAAATGTGATGATTGGGCTGGGGTATCTGCTCAGCCTTGCGGTTGCGATTTACTACGCGTACTCGATTTTCTTCAGCTGATCGCGATCATCGTGACGGTTCGTGACGGCGTAGGAGAGAAGACGGATACGGAAAGCCGGTGCCCGAAAGGGGGCCGGCTTTTTGGCGTGTTATTGGCCGACTGTTGACGGCGGAAATCCGGCGGTGATACTGTACCTTACGGCGCATGATAAAAAAAGATCACAAGCGCTTCGACGGAGGAAGCTGCATGGAACGGCTGAAACAGACGCTTCGGCGCATCGACGGCAAAGGATACAAAGCGTACAAAGATATGGAGGGAACCTACCGCCTCGGCGAATGGGCGCTGCACATCGACCATGTGCAGGGCGACCCGTTCGCTGCCCCATCGCGGATCCGTCTGGAGGTGCCGGCTGCGGTCGCGGGCGTTGCGGCGGATTGGCTGGATCCGGCCTGGCGGCGCGTCGCGGCGGAGGATTTCTTTGCCCGCTGCGTGGCGCAGGCGATCCGCGGGCGATCTGCCCGCGGCGCTGCCGGCGGGCATGGCAACAGCGGGCTGGTGGCCATTGACGCTCCCGGCCAGGAGGTGCTGCCGCGCACCGCGGTGGTGATCGACGAAGGGCGCCTTTCGGTGCGGCTCACCGTCGGATTGCCGGCCGCCGGGCGGACGATTCTCGGGCGGGCGGCGGAGACGTTGCTGTGCGAGACGGTGCCGGGCATCGTCACAGAAGGGGTGCTGCGGGCGGATCGGGAGAAGCTGAAGCGACATCTGGAACTGGCCGATCAGCAGGCGGCAATTCGCGCATACTTGCGCGAAAGGGGCTATATCGCCTTCGTGGCGGACGGCGCCATCCTGCCGCGGGAGAGCGGCGCAAGCGACAGACCGATGAAGCAAGGGGCCATTCCGTTTCGCTCGCCGGACAGCCTGGCGGTGGAAATTCCGGTGCCGCATCGGGCGCCCATTCGCGGGATGGCCATTCCGAAAGGCGTGACGCTGATCGTCGGCGGAGGTTATCACGGCAAGAGCACGCTGCTGAAAGCGCTGGAGCGGGGCGTATACAACCATGTGGCGGGAGACGGCCGGGAATATGTCATAACGGAAGAGACGGCCGTCAAGATTCGGGCGGAGGACGGCCGCCGCGTCACGTGCGTGGACATTTCGCCTTTTATCGCCAATCTGCCTTTCGGCAAACGGACGGACCGCTTCACGACCGATGACGCAAGCGGCAGCACGTCGCAGGCGGCGAGCATCATGGAGGCGCTGGAGATGGGGGCGGGCACGCTTCTCATCGACGAAGATACGAGCGCGACGAACTTCATGATTCGCGACGCCCGCATGCAGCGGCTGGTCGCCAAGGACAAGGAGCCGATCACGCCGTTTGTGGACAAGGTGCGCCAGTTGTATGAGCAGCATGGCGTTTCCACGGTGCTGGTGGTGGGCGGCTCCGGCGATTATTTCCAGACGGCGGATACGGTAATCATGATGGACGAGTACGTGCCGCGGGATGTGACGGAAGAAGCGAAACAGATCGCCCGGGCGTACGGCAGCGACAGGGCGGCGGAAGGGGGCGAGGCGTTCGGCCCCATCACTCCCCGCATCGTCCGCCCGGACAGCTTCAACTTCATGCGCGGCCGCAGAGAAAAGGTGGATGCAAAAGGTTTAAGCACGATCCTTTGCGGCACGGAAACCATTGATCTTTCGCAGGTGGAACAGCTTGTCGATCCGAGCCAGACGCGGGCGGTGGCGCGCATGCTGCGGGAACTGGCGCGGCAAATGGAGGAAAACGGCGCGCGGACGCTCAAGGAACAAATCGACCTGTTGTATGAAAAAATGGCCTCGCACGGCCTGGATCTTCTGTCGTTGGAACGCGGCAAGCATCCGGGGGATCTGGCGCTGCCCCGCAAGTTCGAGCTGGCGGCGGCCGTCAACCGGATGCGCACGCTGAAGGCGGAAACGGCGGGTTTGCTCCGGATGCGATGACCCGCCGGAGGGCGTGCCCGGCTTGGGCAACGGCAGGTACCCGCGCTGCAGGCTTGAGCGGAAAAAAATCGGGGCCGGCAAGGGCCCCGATTGTGGTGAAGTTTTGGTCCTCAAAAACAGCAGGTACGGACCGTTTATGGTGTTCGTGCTTCTTCATGTTCATGCGCGAACCGCCATGATTTCCTCCGGGCGGATACTCCGCCGCACGAACCGCCCGTGCCCCGGCGCGCCAAGAAATTGCCCGTTTTGCACAATGACCTGGCCGCGTGAAATGACGGTTTCGGGATAGCCCCGCAATTCGAATCCGCGGTAAGGCGAAAAATCCGCCTGCATATGATGATTGTCGTCGGTGATCGTATGGCGCGCCGTCGGATCCAGAATCACCAGATCCGCGTCCTTGCCCACGGCAATGTTGCCTTTGCCGGAAAGCCCGAAGATTTGCGCCGGGTGATGGCTCAAGAGTTTCACCAATTGCTGTCTGGTGATCCGGCCGGCGTTCACGCCATAATGATACATCAAGGGCAAGAGCCACTCCGTGCCGTGAATGCCGGGCGAAACCTGGGTAAAATTGCGCTGCCCGGCCATCTTCTTATCCAGGCGGTAATCGCAGTGATCGCTGCTGACGACGGACAAGACGCCGTCGCGAATGCTTTCCCAGAGCGCCTCCGAATCTTCTTCGTCTCGAAGGGGCGGCGCCATGATGTACTTGTATCCGTCCGCTTCCAGATAGCGGTCCCGGTGCAGCAGCAGATAATGCGGACAGGTCTCGGCGATGACGTTCAGCCCGCTCTTCTGCGCCCGGCGGATCAACTCGGCGCCTTTTCGGGTCGAGACATGGACGATATAGATCGTCGCGCCGGTATATTCGGCGAACAGAATCATCCGCGCGATGCATTCCGCCTCCGCCACATCGGGGCGGCTGTCGGGATAAAGGGCGGGCACGGCGACGTCGGCGGCCACCAGCATCTCCGTCAGCGATTCGCACATCGAATCGTTCTCGGCGTGAATCATCACGAGCCCGCCGTGTTCATGGATGCGTTTCATGAGCGTCAGGCAGTCATGGTCTTCAATCTTGAACCCGGCTTTCTTGTAGGTCGTGAACATTTTGAACGAAGCGGCTCCGTCGAGGATGATATCCGGAATGCCCCGCAGCGTCGCTTCATCCGCGCCGGTGACATGGGCGTGCAGGCTGTAGTCGATGCACACCTTGCCATCGGCCTCGCTTCTTCTGCGCCGAAGCGCCGCCTCCGCCGTTTCGCCCGGACGCTGAATGGCAAAATCGATGACCGTCGTGACGCCGCCAAAGGCCGCCGCGCGGGTGCCGCTGAAGAAATCGTCGTCGGTTTTGGCGGAACCGCCCCAGTGATCGATATGGGTGTGCATGTCGATCACGCCCGGCAGCACCAGTTTGCCGGCGGCGTCCAGCACCCGCGCCCTTTCGTCCCGCACGTGACCGATGCTCACGATTTTGCCGTCCGCGATGCCGACATCGCCGGCGAATTCATCGTGCGCGGTCACAATCCATCCGTTTCGTATGATCAGATCCATCCTTCGCACCCTCTATCGATTTCCGCTATGCGTTCCCGTTTCAGAAATTGCCCCTGTCCTTTCGTGCCCAGAAACTGATTGTCCTGCACCAGGACGTTTCCGCGCTGCATGACGAGCTCGATTTTCCCTTGCACTTCCATGCCCTCATAGGCGCTGTAATCGACCGCGCCGTTCATGCGGGATTTGGACAAAATTTCCTTCTGCCGAGGGTCCAGAATGACCAGATCGGCGTCCGAGCCGGGCAGCAAAATGCCTTTCCGCGGATAAAGCCCGAAGATTTTGGCCGGATTCGTGCTCATCAGGGCGACAAATTGCTGCACCGTAATCTTGCCTTTCATGACGCCTTCGGAAAACACAACGCGCAGCCGCTCTTCCACGCCGGGAATCCCGTTGGGGCACAGCGTGAAATTGTCTTTGCCGAGCTGCTTTTCCTTGTGAAAATGAAAAGGGCAGTGATCGGTGCCGATGACCTGGATTTGCCCGTCCGCCAAACCGTCCCACAGGGCGTCGCAGTCCGCCTGCCGGCGGAGGGGAGGCGACAGGATGTACTTCAGCCCTTCGCCGTTCTTGCCGAGGTAGCGATCCTCCGTTAGCGTCAAATATTGCGGGCACGTCTCCGCAATCACGTTGCGGCAGCCGTTCTGCCGGGCCCGCACCACCGACTGAAGCCCTTTGGCGCTGGAGAGGTGAACGATATACAGCATCGTGCCCCCCGCCATCCGGGACAGCCGGATCATCCGCTCGACGGCTTCGGCTTCGCAATCGTCGGGCCGGCTTCTGGCGTGATAAATGGGGGCCGTTTTGCCTTCGCGGACGAACCGCTGCCGCAAGTGTTCGATGACGTCGTGATTTTCCGCATGCACCGCCACGAGGACGCCGAGCTCTTTGGCCCGCCGAAGGACTTGAAGTAACTCCGCGTCATTCAGCTTGTAAGCGTATGTCATGTAGACTTTAAAGCTTGTAATCCCTTCCGCCGCCAGCGTCTCCATATCCCGGAGGACGTCGTCATCGACATGCTGCACCACGCCGTGGAAGCTGTAGTCGATGACGCTCTTGCCCGCGGCCAGGCGGTGGTATTCGTCAATCTGGTGGCGCAGCGGGCAGCCGGCCGGCCCGAAGGCGGGGTGATCGACGATGGTGGTCGTGCCCCCGCAGGCGGCCGCTACGGTGCCGGTATGGAAGTCTTCCACGACCCGGACCGGGCCGGCCTGCAGGTCAAAATGCGTGTGCACATCGACGCCGCCGGGGAGCACGAATTTGCCGTCGGCATCCACGACTTCCGCGCCGCCCGTGGGGAGATCCCGGCCGATGCAGGCGATTTTGCCGTCCTCAATCAGAAGGTCGGCCGGATACGCGGCTTCGGGCGAGACCACGATGCCGTTCTTGACGATGGTGCGCACCTTGCACCCCTCCTTTACTCCGTCAAGAATGCAGACTGCTGAATCGGTTTGGGTTCAGGCGAGCGGTAAAGGCCGATTTTGGACATCCGGATGCGCTGCCGGGCCATCATCTCCAGCACCTGGTAACCGCACTCCACCGGATCGATCACCGGCACGCCCAGCTCCTCCTCCATGCGGCTTTTCAGACCGGTCATGCCGGCGCATCCGAGGATCAGCACTTCGGCGCCCTGCTCCAGGGCCCGCCTGCCCGTTGCCAGCAGGCGCCGCAAGCTTTCGTCTTTGTCATGCTCCACGTCCAGCACGGACATGCCGATCGGAACCACCGAGGCCAGGCGCGAGGTCAGTCCGTATTGGTTGACCATGTCTTTCATCATCGGTACGGCCTTCTCGGAGGCCACCAGCAGGCTGAATTTCTGGCCCATGAGCAAGGACATGGACAGGGAGGCCTCCGCGATCCCGATGACCGGCACGCTGCTGATCTCTTTCAGGGCATACAAACCCGGATCCCCGAAGCAGGCGAGCAAAATACCGTCCCATTCCGGTTTAGTTCGCTGCATATAACGCAGCACGCCGAATGCCGCGAGCTGATAATCATAGAAGGATTCCAGCGATTCCGGCCCGAAGTCCGGGCTGGTCACGGTCACGGTGACATCCGGCTCCCGGATTCGTTCCACGGTCTCCCGAATGTCCCGGGTCATTTCCGCGGACGTGTTCGGATTAATGACCAGAAGTCGGATGGCCGCTCACCTCCGCGTTCGTGGGAGCAGACTGTTTTGCAAAGAGCAGATAGAGGTAGTAGATCAGGCCGGCGCCAATGCTGCCGATGACGAAAGCGTTATCATAGATGATTCTGAATGAAGGGAAGATCATGCCGAGCAACACGAAAAGGATGGAGATCAGCAAGATGACGAAGATCGGAATGTTCCAGCCTTTCGTGTATGCGTACTTGCCGCCGTCCTCCCGGTAAATGTCCACGAGATCGACTTCGGTGCGGTGCGCGAACAGATAGGAAACGACCAGTATGCCCGAGATCGGACCGAGCAGGGCGCCCAGGAAACCCAGGACGTCAAAGATGAGCGACTCCGGCGTCGCCAGCACTCTCCACGGCTGCGCAAACAGCGCCAGCACGGCGGCGATGATGGAAGCTTTCTTGATGGTCAGTTTCTTGAAGAATGTCGCAATGACGTTCACCGGGGGCACGAGGTTGCCGGCCACATTCGTCGTCAGCACAGCCACCATGAGGAAGAGGGAGAAGATGACGACGATCAGCGGATTGTCGAATTTGCTGACCAGAATCGCCGGCTCCCAGATCGCTTCCTGAAACACGATGGCGGCGCCGGCTGTGCCGCAGATGCCGACAAAGGAGATAAATCCGATGGTGAGCGGCGCGCTGATGATTTGGCCGAGCATTTGCGATTTCTGCGATTTGCAGTAGCGGGTGAAATCGGGCATGGACATGGCGATGCCCGCGTCAAACGCGATCATGGCGGACAGCGCGGGGAAGAACAGGGCCCAGAAATTGCTGTCCGGCTTGCCGTGCAAGGAGGGGTCGGACATTAAGACCGCCAGGTTCCAATCGGCGGCGGACAGCGCCCATCCGATCACAATGAAACTGAGCACGATCAGGATCGGAGCCGAATAGTCCTGCAGGGCTTTCACGGCGCGGGAACCGTTGCCCGCAATGTAGACGTTCAGCGCCCAGAACAAGAGGAAGGAGATGAAAAATCCGGTAAACTCCAGGCTGCTCCAGCCGGGTATGATGGCGGACAGAATGGCGTTGACGGCTTGTCCGCCGATCCACGATTGCACGCCGAACCAGAAGCAGCCGATGATGCCGCGGACCAGTGTGGGCACAATCACCCCCCGCGTGCCGAAGGCCATTTTGCAGAGCATGGGGAAGTTTAGTCCGTACTTCGTGCCGAAGTGGCCGAGGATTACGGCGAACGCCATCACCAGCGTATGCCCGAGCACGATGGTGAACAGGGCTTGGTACCAGGTCATGCCGGCGACGATCAGGCCGCTGGCGACCTGATACACCGCGATTGAAACGATGATGCCGACCCACAAATTCCCCATGCTCCAAGCGTTCCAAAACCGCTCATGGCTGGCGACCGGCCGCGTCGTTTCGGAGTAGCTGTTTTTGTGCTGCTGAATTTGCGCAACGCCTTCTTCCGTCAACTCCACAATGTCTCTCACTTGCTTTTGGTACAGGGCCATCATCGCTTCAACCTCCTTGGGTTTAAATGGCGCCGGAAGGCGCAGCCGCCGGCGGCAGGACATAGCTCCTGCGCAGCACTTTCCCGGCGGGTTTTCGATAGACTTCTCCCTTGTGCACGACGATTTGCCCGCCTGCGATGACCGTTTCCACTCCCAGACTGTACTGGCACGGATTTTCGAACGTCGCTTGATCCAGGATGCGTTCCGGGTCAAACAGCACCAGATCCGCCGCCAATCCTTCGCGGATGATGCCGCGATCCTGCAGGCCGATGATTCTGGCCGGCTGTGAGGTCATGCGCCGGATCATCTCTTCCAGCGAGGTGACGCTCTCTTCCCGCACATACCTGCCGAGGATGCGCGGAAAGGTGCCGTAGGCGCGCGGGTGAGGTTCTCCCCCGAGCAGCCCGTCGCTCCCGACGGTGCCGGCGGGATGCGCCATAATGGCTTTGACGCACGCTTCGTCCATGACGAAATCGATCATGCCGACGCCGTTCCGCTCATGGAGAATCAGATCCAGAGCCGTTTCGGCAAAGTCCGTCCGTCCTTCCATCTCGGCAATTTGCCGGATCGTCTTGCCGACGCAATATTGCTTTTCCGCCGACACGACCGAGGTGACGATGATGCCGTCCCAGCCGGCCCATCTGGAGATGCTGTCCCAGCCTTTCAGGCCGGTGGCCATCTCTTCGATCATTCTCCGGCGCAAGGCGGGATCGGCGAGCCGTTTCAGCATCGCTTCGGTGCCTCCGTCATGCGCCCAGGGCGGCAGGATCGCGCTCAGCATCGTGCTTCCGGCGGTGTACGGATACTGGTCGAAGGTGACTTCCAGGCCGTCCCGGCGCGCCTCGTCGATCATCTGCAGCATCTCGGGCAGTTTGTGCCAGTTGTCTTGACCGCACACTTTGAAATGGGAGAAGTGGAGATGCCCGCCGACACGTTTCATCATGGAGATCAGTTCTTGCATGGACTCCAGAATTTCATCGCCCTCGCTGCGCTGATGGATGACGAGCGGCGCGCCGTATTCCGCAATGACCCGGCACAAGGCTTCCAGTTCCTCCATCTCGGCATAGCAGCAGGGGGGATAAATGAGTCCCGTGGACAAGCCGCAGGCTCCCTGGTCCAGGCATTCGCGCAGCAAATTCTGCATTTGCGAGATTTCCGCTGCGGTGGCCGGCCGGTTATCCAGTCCCATCACCGCCATGCGAAGGTTGCCGTGGGGGGCCAGCACGGCCAAATTGTAACTGGGCCGTACCCGGTCAATCTTGTCCAGATATTCCCCGAAGGAGGACCAATCCCACTCAATCCGGGGCGTGCCGTCCAGGCCGGCCAGATGCCGCTGCCAGTCCGCCACATAGGCTGGCGGCAGCGGGGCCGCCGCAATGCCGTCCTGTCCCAGGAGATCGGTGGTGATGCCCTGCCGCACCTTGGCTTCGATCAGCGGATCCTCCAGGATGACCAGATCCGAATGGGTATGCATGTCGATGAAGCCGGGGCTGACGACCAAGCCATTGGCGTCCAGTTCCTCCGTCGCGCTTTCCCGGTTCAGCCGGCCGATTTTGACGATCCGGCCGCTTTCAATGGCAATGTCGCCCCAGTACCACGGCGAACCTGTGCCGTCTACGATTTTGCCGTTGCGGATGATAAGGTCAGCCATGTTCGTTCACCTCCTTTCCCGCGGGCTGCAATGCCGTCAGGGCGCCCATCAGCGCCTGATAGCCTGCGGCAGCTTTGATGAGCTGATCGATTTCGATGTACTCATCATCGAGGTGCGCCATGGATTCCAGGGACGGTCCGAAACCGACGGTCGGAATGCCGGCTTCCCCGGCAAAATGGCTTCCGTTGGTGCAGAATGAATAATGCCCGAGCTCGGCAGGCAGTCCGATGGCCCTGAGCGCCTGCAGGGATGCTTGCACGAACGCCTCCCGCTCGTCGAACACCCATGCGGGGAAGAACCGTTCGCCTCCGATCATGCGGCCGGTGTAACACGGCATTTCTCCCGTGGCGAAAGATGCCGTGGCCCTGAAATTCGGATCTTCCTCCGCAAGGCGCGCAATGATCGCTTGAATGGGCGCCAGCACGGTTTCCCGGGTTTCGCCCGCCAGTAATCTGCGGTCGAAGGTCACTTTGCAGGAAGCGGGCACCACGGACGCGCCGGGATAGGGGGACGACACGATGTCCGTCAGCTCCATGATGCCGGCCCCGAGCACGGGATGGCGGGGAGGCGGCAGCCGGCGAATGGCCTCCAGCAGCTTCATCATTTGATACACCGCATTGACCCCTTTTTCGGGGTTGGAGGAATGCACGCTTTTCCCAAATGTTTCCAATACAATTTCGGCTCTTCCGCGCTGGCCGCGATTCAGGTTCAGATGGCTCGCTTCGCCAATGACCACATAGTCCGGCCGCACCCGCCGGGAGATGGACCGCGTGGCCACGCCTTCAAAGCATTCTTCGTGGACGGAAGCGGAGACGGCGATCTGGCCGGGAAACGACTTGCCCGTGTCTTCGGCGAAATGGACGGCCGCCGCCAGCATCGCGCTGACCGCGCCTTTCATGTCGGAACTGCCCCGGCCATACAACTTGCCGTCCCGGATTTCGCCGCCGTACGGATCCATCGTCCATTGCTCGCGCCGGACCGGGACCGTATCGATGTGGCCGTCGAACAGGACGGTGGGACCGGGGCGGTTTCCTTTTATGAAAAGAATCACGCTGCCGTATTCATCGCGGACGATTTCATCAAATCCGTTCCGTTCGCCAAATTGAAGGATCCGGTCGGCCACCTGCTCTTCCCGGCCCGATTCGCTGGGCAATTGCACCAGTTCCCGGCAAAGCTCGATTACGCGTTGCGCCCTGTTTTCCTTCAGCATTAGGTTTCCCCCTTTTCGGATCACGCATATGTAAATGCGTGTGTATAACGTCCTTCCCACACCACTTGCCGATAGTGCTGCGGGTCCGTGTCGCCTTCCGTGCTGATCAAGAGGACGCGGGAACGTTCATTCAATCCCAGCTCATCGCAAATTCCGGCGTATTGCGGCATCGTCCGCAAATGACTCAGCACGCCGAGGGTGACCGCGCCCGATTCGCCGGAGATGATCTGCGGATCGCCGCGCAGCGGGTTGCCGTACATGCGCATGCCCAATGCGGCCACCGGATCGCCGCAAGAGAAGGCGCCCCTGGCGTATTGGCGCAGCAGGCGGTACGCGAACTCGTTCGGTTCCCCGCAAGCCAGGCCGGCCATGATGGTGTTCATATCCCCCGTCACGAAGGTTCGCTGGCCGCCCGCGGAAGCAAACGACCGGTAGAAACAATCCGCCTGATCCGCCTCCACAATCGCCACAACGGGCGGGTTCGTGGGGTAGCGCTGGAAGAAATATGCCGTCATCGCCGCCGCGAAGGAACCGACGCCGGCCTGCAGGAAAATGTGCGTGGGCGGCAGGCCGCCGGATTCCTCGAGCTGATCGACGATTTCCCGGGCAATGGAGGCATAGCCTTGCATGACCCACATCGGGATTTCCTCATACCCTGCCCAGCTCGTATCCTGCACGAGTATCCAGCCGTGCCGGTTTGCCAGCTCCGCGCACATGCGGACGCAGTCGTCGTAATTCAAGTCGGAGATATGCGCATCCGCGCCTTCCTGACGAATCGCCTCAAGCCGCACCGGAGAAGAGCCTTTGGGCATATGGATGACCGACCGATGCCCAAGCTCGCGCGCCGCCCACGCCACGCCGCGGCCGTGATTGCCGTCCGTCGCGGCGATGAACGTCAGCTCGCCCGTCGCTTGTTTCACCTCCGGCGAGCGGAGCGCATCGAATGTCAGCTCGCGAATATCTTTCTGCAATCGGTTCGCAATATACTTGGCCACCGCGTAAATGCCGCCCATGACCTTGAAGGCGTTCAGGCCAAAACGATGCGATTCGTCCTTGACGCGCAAATCGGCCACGTGCAAATAACGGGCGAGCTGCTCCAGGTGATAGAGCGGCGTGGGCGCATATTTCGGATACGTTCGATGGAAGCGATAGACGGCTTCAACCTCCTGTTCCCGAAACGGATCCAGCAATTCCGGATGATCGATCGGTGAGTCATAACGATTTTTCACCCATTTCAGGATCTGGTTGTCGTTGTTTGTCATTTCGTCACCCTTTTCAACTTTCTTGCGGATGGATGAAAAATCACCCATATCATTTTCAAAAAAATTTTTAATTTGAATATCAAGTTGCCTCAGCAAATCTTTCACATACGAACATTTGTTTGATATATTAGATGCAAACGAATGTTCGGGAGTGG
>ERZ795043.909-NODE-909-length-18384-cov-37.473457_pt1 | contig 18384 bp, 29 predicted proteins | sample MGYA00375127_ERZ795043 | MGnify/ENA primary metagenome ERZ795043 (study PRJEB30172, sample SAMN05518447) | compost metagenome | isolation source: Feedstock adapted compost from Newby Island compost facility, Milpitas, CA | place: USA:Newby Island compost facility... | reverse complement strand
GCAAGTTCGTGCGCCAGACCGGCGGCCGCGGCCAATACGGCCACGTCTGGATCGAGTTCGAGCCGCTGGAGCCAGGATCGGGATTCGTGTTCGAAAACAAGATCGTCGGCGGCGTCGTGCCGAAGGAATACATTCCTGCGGTGCAGGCCGGCATCGAGGAAGCCATGCGAAACGGCGTGCTCGCCGGCTATCCGCTGGTGGACATCAAAGCGACCATTTTCGACGGGTCCTACCACGAAGTGGACTCCTCCGAAATGGCGTTCAAAATCGCCGGCTCCCTGGCGCTCAAGGCGGCAGGGGAAAAATGCAACCCGGTGCTGCTTGAACCGATCATGAAAGTCGAGGTCACGGTGCCTGAAGAGTACATGGGCGACGTGATGGGCACGCTGAACTCCCGCCGCGGACGCATCGAAGGCATGGAAGCGCGCCACGGCGCGCAAATCATCCGCGCGAAAGTGCCGCTGGCGGAAATGTTCGGCTACTCGACGGTGCTCAGATCCGGCACGCAGGGACGCGGCGTCTTCTCGATGGAGCTGTCCCACTACGAGGAAGTGCCGAAGAACATCGCCGACGAGATCATCGCAAAATCGAAGGGCGCATCCTGAAAACTTGCTGGTCTATAGGACGGGCATTGGGAGGAGACCGGATGGCCGCACTCCCGGCCCTCCACCCATATAAAATTCCTTTTATAATAAGGAGGCAAAAAACCAATGGCAAAGGCTAAGTTTGAGCGTACGAAACCGCACGTTAACATCGGCACCATCGGTCACGTCGACCACGGCAAAACGACCACGACGGCCGCTATCACGACGGTTCTGGCCAAAAGATACGGCGGCACGCCGGTCGCATTCGACCAAATCGACAAAGCTCCGGAAGAAAAGGAACGCGGCATCACGATCTCCACGGCACACGTGGAATACGAAACGCCGAAGCGCCACTATGCGCACGTTGACTGCCCGGGGCACGCTGACTACGTGAAAAACATGATCACCGGCGCAGCGCAAATGGACGGCGCCATCCTGGTCGTTTCCGCCGCTGACGGCCCGATGCCGCAAACCCGCGAGCACATCCTGCTGGCCCGCCAGGTCGGCGTTCCGTACATCGTCGTATACCTGAACAAATGCGACATGGTGGAAGACGAAGAACTGCTCGAACTCGTGGAAATGGAAATTCGCGACCTGCTGAACGAATACGACTTCCCGGGCGACACCACGCCGATCATCCGCGGTTCTTCCCGCGAAGCGTTGGAAAATCCGGACGGTCCGTGGGGCGACAAGATCATCGAGCTGATGGAAACCATCGACAACTACATCCCGGAACCGCAGCGTGAAGTTGACAAGCCGTTCCTGATGCCGGTCGAAGACGTGTTCACGATCACCGGCCGCGGTACGGTTGCTACGGGCCGTGTGGAACGCGGTACGGTCAAAGTCGGCGACGAAGTGGAAATCGTCGGCCTGCGTGACGAAGTCAAGAAGACCGTCGTTACCGGCGTGGAAATGTTCCGCAAGCTGCTGGACGAAGCTCAAGCCGGCGACAACATCGGCGCCCTGCTCCGCGGCGTGGACCGCAAAGAAGTCGAACGCGGCCAAGTGCTGGCAAAGCCGGGTTCCGTTAAGCCGCACACCGAATTCGAAGCGCAAGTGTACGTCCTGACCCAAGCGGAAGGCGGCCGTCACAAACCGTTCTTCTCCGGCTATCGTCCGCAATTCTACTTCCGCACGACGGACGTTACCGGCGTCATCAACCTGCCGGAAGGCACCGAGATGGTCATGCCCGGCGACAACGTGAACCTGAAGGTTCAACTGATCTCGCCGATCGCCATCGAGGAAGGCACCCGCTTCGCTATCCGCGAAGGCGGCCGCACCGTGGGCGCCGGCGCCGTTACCAAGATCCTTAAGTAATAGCGGCACGCATGCTGAAGGCATCCCTTCGGGGATGCCTTTTGATTTTTGATCCGCCGTACAACCGGAGCCGGAACTGTGTCGATACCATCACCACTTCGATGCCATTCGATGCCACCAGATGTCCGCCGGACGAATCGAACGAAGAGCTGGCACTTCTTATGTTGCCATCTGTAATCTGCCTGACTATGCGCACGTCTGGGCTGGATCTCGATATCACCCGATGTCACCAGACGAATCGAAAGCCGGTATTGGAACATCTCATGATGCGACCTATCGTCCGCCGGACGATTTGCACGCCAAGGTACGAACTACACATGTTGCCATCTGGTGTCTGTCGGACTATTCGATCGACGGGGCTGGAATCTCCTGCAGTTCCTTCAATCGTTTGCTCTTGGTCTGAACATTTCGGATGTAGTGCATTTTTGCACCAGATTTGACTACATGAAAGCAAACAGGGCTATTGTGGTGCGTTTTTGCACTATATTTAGCCAGATGATCACTGTGAGACCGAAATATGGTGCATTTTTGCACTACGTCCATGTCTGTGTTCTTTGATTCAAGGCTGACGTTCATTCCAAGTTAAACGGCTGTGAGGGTTCCTTCAAGTTAAACGAAACAAGAGATGCAGGACCAAATTCGGGCTTCCCCGCTGGATTCGCAATTAAATGAAGAGAAATTTTGCCTATAGGGTCAGCCTGACTGGATTTATCAAAACGATGTACGTGAGTTTTTAATTGCCAGCACCATGGCCGCGCCGGTTAGGGGCAGACTGGTTGGATATTATGTCTTGTATGTAACTGCGCTCGTGGTCCAAATCCGTGCGATGGAAAGGCAGCCACTGTCGTAACGGACACATGAGACGCTTAGACGCGATTTTTTGGTCGTTTGAAATTGTAACGGACATACGAGACACTTAGAGTTTAAATTTTTGCTTAATACTGAGTTTTTGGGTCTTTTAGGGCCTCAAAATGTCCGTCAGAAATTTGAAACCTTGATTTGTGGCTTCTAAGTGTCGTCTATGTCCGTTAGAGTGGGCAAAGCAGACCGACACGGTTCGGTGAACAGATCAACGCGGTGCAAGAGAGCAGACAGACACGGTTCGGTGGGCGAATCGACACGACGGATCAGATGAACAGATCGACACTGGTTACGAGCAGGCCGATACGGATCCGATGAGCAGATCGACGCGATTCCGTTAAGCAGACAATGATCGGATCACAGAAGTATGAAACTGTGCCAAGCGTGACCGAGCAGACGATCACTGGAGAGGGGCCTGTGCCAGTCGAGTTTAAATTAGCTGCCGGGTGCGGTTCCGGGAACGGGGCAACCGTAAATTTGACGGACTACAGCAGCCGCGGATCCGCCGTAAAGCGGCAGCGCGGTCCGTACAGCGGCGGCGCGGTTAGGTCCAAAGCCCGTAAAAACGCGGCGGAAAGGCGAAAATTTTGTTGCAATCGTCCATACCGGCCGCTATAATAGTGAATGTTGGTCTGTGACTACGCGATGATGCGGGAGGTTGCCGACACACCCGGCCCCTTTGCCATAGAGGAGGTTGCAGGAGTGTGACTCGGGTCATTCTCGCGGAGTATGTCCGATTCCTAAATTGGGCGAATGAGGAGGGAATTTTACTATGGCGAAGCAAAAAATCCGTATCCGTTTGAAAGCCTACGACCACCGCGTGCTGGATCAATCCGCGGAAAAGATCGTAGAAACGGCCAAGCGCACCGGCGCCAGCGTATCGGGACCGATTCCGCTGCCGACGGAAAAGCAGATCATCACGATTCTGCGCGCGGTTCACAAGTATAAGGATTCGCGTGAGCAATTCGAAATGCGCACGCACAAGCGCCTGATTGACATTGTCAATCCCACGCCGCAAACGGTGGATGCGCTGATGCGGCTGGATCTGCCGTCCGGCGTCGATATCGAAATCAAGCTCTGATGCAAGTTCCTGTGCCGGAAATTGTGAGAAGCCTTGGTTAATCCGATTTTTATACAGAAGGGAAAGAAGGTGTCAACATGAAAGGAATCTTGGGACGCAAGATCGGAATGACTCAAGTGTTTGCGGAAGACGGCAGCGTGGTGCCGGTTACCGTGATTGAGGCCACTCCGAACGTCGTGCTGCAAAAGAAAGATGTGGCAAACGACGGATACAACGCGATCCAGCTGGGCTTTGGCGAAAAGCGCGAAAAGCTCGCCAACAAGCCGGAGCTGGGCCATGTGAAGAAAGCCGGAACGACGCCCAAGCGCTTCATTCGCGAAATTCGCGATTGGGATCATGGAGAAGTGGAAGTCGGTCAGGAAATTAAAGTTGACATTTTCCAGGCTGGCGAATTTGTTGACGTGACGGGGATTTCCAAAGGCAAAGGAACGGCGGGCGCCGTCAAACGCTGGGGCTTTGCCCGCGGCAAAATGTCGCACGGTTCCAAATACCATCGCGGCAACGGTTCCCTGGCTACAATTCGCGACGCCAACCGCGTGCCGAAGGGCAAGCGGATGCACGGCCGCATGGGCCATGAGACCGTCACGATCCAAAACCTTGAAATCATCCGGGTCGACGCTGACCGCAACGTGCTGATGGTCAAAGGCTCCGTGCCGGGCCCGAGAAACACGTTCCTGAAAATTCGCTCGGCGGTGAAGAAGTAATCGCCATCGCAATCGGAAAGGAGGACTACCCATGCCTAAGGTGACAGTATACAACGTGGAGGGCAACGCGGTCGGTGAACTGGAACTTTCGGATTCCATCTTCGGCATCGAACCGAACATCCACGTTCTGCATACCGCGGTCGTGATGCAGCAAGCTTCGCTGCGCAGCGGCACGCACAAAACGAAAGGACGCTCCGAGGTCAGCGGCGGCGGCCGCAAACCGTGGAGGCAAAAAGGCACCGGACGCGCCCGTCACGGCTCGATCCGTGCGCCGCAATGGAAGGGCGGCGGCACCGTCTTCGGACCGCAGCCGCGCAAATACGGGTTCAAGCTGCCGAAAAAGGTGCGCCGGCTGGCCATCAAATCGGCTTTGTCCAGCAAGGTGAAGGACAACGAACTGATCGTGCTGGATCAGCTTACCCTCAGCCGTCCGAAAACGAAGGATTTCGTCAAAATCTTGAACAACCTGAAAGTGGACCGCAAGGCATTGGTCGTAACGGCCGACTATGACGAAAATGTGGCCTTGTCCGCCCGCAACATTCCGGGCGTCAAATTGGTGGCGGCCGACGGCATCAACGTGCTGGACGTGATGGTCCATGACCGTCTCATCATCACGAAGGACGCGGTCGCGAAAGTGGAGGAGGTGTTCGCGTAATGAAGGATCCCCGTGACATCATCAAACGGCCGGTCATTACCGAACGCAGCAGCGAGTTTGCCGACAAGCTGAAATACGTGTTTGAAGTGGACATCAAGGCCAACAAGACCGAAATCAAGAGGGCCGTGGAAGAGATCTTCAAGGTGAAGGTCGTCAAGGTCAACACGATGCGCGTGCCGGCCAAGCCAAAGACGTTCGGGCGCTATCGCGGATACACTTCCGAATGGAAAAAGGCCATCGTGCAGTTGGCCGAAGGCAGCAAGCCGCTGGATTTCTTTGAAGCTTCCGTGTAAGAAACGTACGGCCGAACAAGCCATTAACCTTATGGCGTGATCATTGCAGCAACGCGAACACCCCACTTGAAGGAGGGAATCAGGGTGTCTATCAAAAAGTTCAAACCGACGACGCCGAGCCGCCGGCACATGACGGTGTCCACCTTCGAGGAAATCACCACCGACAAGCCGGAAAAATCGCTGCTCGCGCCGCTTAAGAAAACCGCCGGCCGCAACAACCAAGGCAAAATCACGGTGCGCCATCATGGCGGCGGCCATAAGCGGAAATACCGGATCATCGATTTCAAACGCAGAAAAGATGGCATACCCGGCCGCGTGGCCACGATTGAATACGACCCGAACCGGACATCCTACATCGCGCTGATCCACTACCGGGACGGCGAAAAAGCCTACATCATCGCGCCGAAGGGACTGAAAGTGGGCGACGAGATCATGTCCGGTCCCGATGCCGACATCAAGGTGGGCAACGCCCTTCCGCTGGAGAACATTCCGGTCGGTACGGTCATCCATAACATCGAGCTGAAACCGGGCAAAGGCGGCCAATTGGTCCGTGCTGCCGGCACGTCCGCCCAACTCCTGGGCAAGGAAGGCAACTATGCGATCATCCGCCTGGCATCCGGCGAAATCCGCCGCATCCTGAAAACTTGCCGCGCAACCATCGGCTCGGTGGGTAACCAGGACCATGAGCTGATCAAGATCGGCAAAGCGGGACGCAGCCGGCACCTCGGCATTCGCCCGACGGTCCGCGGTTCCGTCATGAACCCGAACGACCACCCGCACGGCGGCGGCGAAGGCCGCGCTCCGATCGGCCGCAAGAGCCCGATGACGCCTTGGGGCAAACCGACGCTCGGCTACAAGACCCGCAAGAAGAACAAGGCTTCGAACAAGTATATTATTCGCCGCGCCCGCGGTTAATCATGGATAACAGGCGCGCGAATTTGAGCGGCAAATTTTCAAGTTGGCGAGAAGGGAGGCATGACGCATGGGCCGCAGCCTGAAAAAAGGACCTTTCTGCGACGCGCATTTGCTGAAAAAAGTGGAGGAACTGAACGCTGCCAACAAGAAAGCCGTCATCAAGACGTGGTCCCGCCGTTCGACGATTTTTCCGCAGTTCGTCGGGCACACGTTCGCCGTTTACGACGGCCGCAAGCATGTTCCGGTGTACGTGACGGAAGACATGGTCGGACACAAGCTCGGCGAGTTTGCGCCGACGCGGACGTTCCGGGGCCATACGGACGACGACAAGAAGACGGGCAAACGATAAACCGATTGATCCTGCGGGGAGGCGCACGGCCCCCCACGCAACGCACGGGAGGAGGTAACACCGATGTCTGAGCAAGCGAAGCAAGCGAAAGCCCAGCTGCGCTACGTTCGCATTGCGCCTCGCAAAGTTCGCCTGGTCGTGGACCTGATCCGCGGCAAGCGCGTGGGCGACGCCATCGCCATTTTGCGCCACACGCCGCGCGCCGCCTCTCCGATTCTGGAGAAGCTTCTGAACTCTGCGATTGCCAACGCTGAACATAACTATCAAATGGACGTCAACAAGCTGGTCATTTCCGAGGCGTATGTCAACGAAGGACCGACGATGAAACGGTACCAGCCGCGTGCGCGGGGAAGCGCGTTTCCGATCCTGAAGCGCACGAGCCACATCACGCTGGTCGTAACCGAAAAATAAGGAGGGTAAATGTGTGGGTCAAAAAGTAAATCCGGTCGGTCTTCGCATCGGCATCATCCGTGACTGGGAATCCAAGTGGTATGCCGAAAAAGATTTTGGCGATCTCCTGATGGAGGACGTCAGAATCCGCGATTTCCTGAAAAAGAAACTGAAAGACGCAGCGGTTTCCCATATTGAAATCGAACGGGCGGCCAACCGCGTGAACGTGACGATCCATACGGCCAAACCCGGCATCGTGATCGGCAAGGGCGGTTCCGAGGTGGAAACGCTGCGGAATGAACTGACGAAACTGACCAAAGGCAAAAAAGTGCACATCAACATTGCGGAAATCAAAAATCCGGAACTGGACGCCATCCTCGTTGCGGAGAGCATCGCTCAGCAACTGGAGCGCCGCGTGTCTTTCCGCCGGGCCATGAAGCAGGCCATTCAGCGGACGATGAGGGCCGGGGCCAAAGGGATCAAAACGGCAGTGAGCGGCCGGCTGGGCGGCGCGGAAATCGCCCGCACCGAAGGCTACAGCGAAGGTACCGTACCGCTGCATACGCTTCGCGCGGACATTGACTACGGTTTTGCGGAAGCTCACACCACCTATGGCCGCATCGGCGTGAAAGTGTGGATCTATCGCGGCGAAGTCCTTCCTGCGAAGAAGAAGGCTGCTGAGGAAGGAGGCAACTGAACATGTTGATTCCAAAACGCGTCAAGCACCGCAAAGTGCATCGCGGCAGACTGAAAGGCAAGGCAAAAGGCGGCACGGAAGTGCATTTCGGCGAATACGGCCTGCAGGCGCTGGAACCGGCGTGGGTGACCAACCGCCAAATTGAGGCCGCGCGTATCGCCATGACCCGTTACATCAAACGGGGCGGTAAAGTCTGGATCAAGATTTTCCCTTCCAAGCCGATTACGAAAAAACCGCTGGAAGTGCGGATGGGTAGCGGTAAAGGTAACGTGGAAGGCTGGGTTGCCGTCGTCAAGCCGGGCAAAGTGATGTTCGAACTGGCCGGCGTACCCGAAGAAGTTGCGCGTGAAGCAATGCGTCTGGCGGCGCACAAACTGCCGATCAAGACGAAATTCGTGAAACGCGAAGAGCTGGGTGGTGAAGCAAATGAAAGCCAGTGAACTCCGCAACCTGACGTCTGCCGAGATCGAGCAGAAGGTTGCCGGCTACAAGGAGGAACTTTTTAACCTCCGTTTCCAACTGGCTACCGGTTCGCTTGAAAATCCGCATCGCATCAAGGAACTGCGGAAACAAATCGCCCGGGCCAAAACCATTTTGCGTGAACGTGAACTCGGCATCCGTTGATTTAAGCGCGTAACGAACGCAAGCCTTCAGAAAGGAGGACAACGCTTTGAGCGAACGCAACCGCCGCAAGGTGCTCATCGGCAAGGTCGTCAGCGACAAAATGGACAAAACCATCGTGGTCGCCGTGGAAACGTACAAGCGGCACAGCCTGTATCACAAACGGATCAAAACCACGAAGAAATACAAAGCGCACGACGAGCATAACGAAGCGAAAATCGGCGATACCGTGAAAATCATGGAGACGCGCCCGCTGTCGAAGGACAAGAGGTGGCGTCTGGTGGAAATTACGGAAAGAGCCGCTACGGTGTAAGGCTCCATACGGCTTGATCGGATATCGGCCTTCGGCAGAACGGACCAAACTGCCGGGCTCAGTTTCGCGAAAGGAGGAAATGTGCGATGATTCAACCGTTTACGCGTCTTGTGGTGGCGGACAACTCCGGCGCCAAGGAAGTGATGTGCATCCGCGTTCTTGGCGGCACCGGCCGTTCCCGCGTGGGCCGCATCGGCGACATGATTGTGGCTTCCGTCAAAGAAGCAACACCCGGGGGCGTTGTCAAGAAAGGCGACGTGGTGAAATGCGTGATCGTACGCACCAAGCGCCCGATGCGCCGCAAGGACGGTTCTTATATTGCTTTTGACGAAAACGCGGCCGTGATCGTGAGAGAAGACAAGAGCCCGCGCGGCACCCGGATTTTCGGGCCCGTGGCGCGCGAGCTGCGCGATCGTGACTTCATGAAAATCATTTCCCTCGCGCCTGAAGTGCTGTAAGGCCCGGGGATTGCTTGTGAACGGATGACAGACGACTGAAGGCAGGAGGTGTACCCATGCCCCGTTTGAAAAAAGTGCTGCTCCCGCACAACTTCAAAATGCACGTGAAAAAAGACGACACCGTCATCGTGATCAGCGGGAAGGACAAAGGCAAGAAAGGGCGCGTCATCGCCGCATATCCCCGCGAAAACCGCGTGCTCGTGGAAGGCGTCAATCTCGTGAAACGCCATACGAAACCGAATCCGTCCAATCCGAATGGCGGCATCATCGAGCGCGAAGCGCCGATCCATGCGTCCAACGTGATGCTGGTGGACCCAAAGACCGGCAAACCGACGCGCATCGGATACAAGATTCTCGAGAACGGAAAAAAAGTACGGATTGCGAAGAGATCCGGAGCACAAATCGACTAACGGCAGTTTTGACGGAAAGGAGGTCCCGTGACCCATGGCAGCAAGACTGAGAGAACATTTTATCAACGAAGTGACGCCTGCGCTGATGCAAAAGTTCAACTATAAATCGGTAATGCAAGTGCCGCGCGTGGAGAAGGTCGTCATCAACATGGGCGTCGGCGAAGCGGTGCAAAACCCGAAGGCGCTGGACGGAGCCGTCGACGACCTGCAGCGCATCTCCGGGCAAAAACCGGTCATCACCCGCGCAAAGAAATCCATCGCCGGCTTCCGCGTGCGGGCCAACCAGGCCATCGGCGCGAAAGTAACATTGCGCGGCGAACGGATGTATCATTTTCTTGACAAGCTCTTTAACATCGCGCTTCCGCGCGTCCGCGACTTCCGCGGCGTATCCAGCAAGTCGTTTGACGGACGCGGCAACTATACGCTCGGTATCAAGGAACAGCTGATTTTCCCGGAAATCGAGTACGACAAGATTGACAAGATCCGCGGGATGGACATCGTCATCGTGACGACGGCCAAGACGGACGAAGAAGCCCGCGAGCTGCTGTCGGAACTGGGCATGCCCTTTGCGAAGTAATCCCCTGGGAGGTGTAATGGCCATTGGCAAAAAAGTCGATGATCGCCAAGCAAAAGCGCAAACCGAAATTCCGCGTGCGCGCCTATACGCGCTGTGAGCGCTGCGGCCGTCCGCATGCCGTTTTGCGCAAATTCAAGATTTGCCGGATCTGTTTCCGTGAATTGGCATACAAGGGCCAGATTCCTGGCGTGAAAAAAGCGAGCTGGTAATCACCCGGATGAGGGAAGGAGGTTTACCCCATGACTATGTCTGATCCCATTGCCGATCTGCTGACGCGCATTCGCAATGCGAACCTCGTGCGTCATGAGACGGTTGAAGTGCCGGCATCCAAGGTAAAACGGCAAATCGTCGAAATCCTCAAGCGCGAAGGTTTCATTCGCGACGCTGAGTACATTGAGGACAACAAGCAGGGGATTATCCGTATTTTCCTGAAATACGGTCCAAATAACGAGCGCGTCATTACCGGGTTGAAACGCATCAGCAAACCGGGCTTGCGCGTATACACGAAAGCGAACGAGATTCCCAAAGTGCTGGGCGGCCTCGGCATCGCGATCATCTCGACTTCCAAAGGCATCGTGACCGACAAGGAAGCGCGGCAGCTCAAACATGGCGGGGAAGTCATCGCATACGTCTGGTAATTGAAGAGCCGCACAAGATTGGAGGTGTATCCATGTCCCGTATCGGACGCAAACCGATCCAGGTGCCCAGCGGGGTGGACGTGAGCCTGGATAACAACGTGATCACCGTGAAGGGGCCGAAAGGCACCTTGCAGCGTGAATTGCATAAAGACATGAAAGTGACCGTGGAAGGCGGCGTCATCACCATTGAGCGTCCTTCCGACGACAAGTTTCATCGCGCATTGCACGGAACGACCCGCACTATTGTGGCCAACATGGTGAACGGCGTAACCCAAGGATATTCCAAGAGCCTTGAGCTCGTGGGCGTCGGCTACCGCGCCTCGAAGAGCGGCGAAAAACTCGTGCTCAACGTCGGCTATTCGCATCCGGTGGAAATTGTGCCGGAAAAAGGCATCGAATTCGAAGTGCCGGCGCAAAACAAGATCATCGTCAAAGGCATCGACAAAGAGCTTGTCGGCGCTGTTGCCGCGAAAGTGCGCGCTGTGCGCGAACCGGAGCCGTACAAAGGCAAAGGGATCAAATACGAAGATGAGCGCATTCTCCGCAAGGAAGGCAAAGCCGGCAAGAAGAAATAATGAATGCGCGGCGTGATGCCGCTTGAAGGGAGGATCCCGAAACGTGATCACCAAGGTCGACAAGAACAAGGCCCGCAAGAAGAGACATCTCAGAGTGCGCAAGAAAATCAGCGGCACGCCTGCGCGGCCTCGTCTTTCCGTATTCCGCTCCTCGAAGCACATCTACGCGCAGCTGATCGATGACATCAGCGGCAGAACGCTGGCCAGCGCCTCCACGGTGGACAAGGAACTGGCCGGCCAGCTGAAAAACGGCGGAAACGTTGAGGCGGCCCGCAAAGTCGGCGAGCTGATCGCCAAACGCGCCAAAGAAAAAGGCATTGAAGCGGTCGTGTTCGACCGGGGCGGCTATCTGTATCACGGACGCATCAAAGCGCTGGCTGACGCGGCGCGCGAGGGCGGGCTTCAGTTTTAACAAGTCAGGTAACAAGGAGGGTTAACCACTTGCGTGTAGATCCGAATACACTGGAACTTCAGGAAAAAATGGTCCAAATCAACCGCGTCGCCAAGGTCGTCAAGGGCGGCCGCCGCTTCAGCTTCAGCGCGCTGGTCGTCGTGGGCGACGGCAAAGGCTGGGTCGGCGCGGGGATCGGCAAGGCCAGCGAAGTTCCTGACGCCATCCGCAAAGGCGTGGAAGACGCCAAGAAAAATCTCATTTACGTTCCGCTGGTCGGCACCACGATTCCCCATGAGGTCATCGGGCATTTCGGCGCCGGCAAGGTGCTGCTCAAACCGGCCTCCCAGGGTACGGGCGTGATCGCCGGCGGACCGGTCCGCGCGGTGCTGGAGCTGGCGGGCGTTGGCGACATTCTGACGAAGTCGCTCGGTTCCTCCAACGCCATCAATATGGTGCGCGCCACTCTGGAAGGATTGTCCCGCCTGAAACGGGCTGAAGACGTGGCCAGACTGCGCGGCAAGACCGTGGAAGAGCTGCTGGGTTAAGGAGGGGAACACGATGGCGAAACTGCAAATTACCCTCAAGCGCAGCCTGATCGGCCGTCCGGAGGACCAACGGCAGACGGTGAGGTCCCTGGGCCTGCGCAAAACGAATTCCACCGTCATCAAGGAGGACAATCCGGCCATCCGCGGCATGATCAACAAGGTCAGCCACCTGGTCGAAGTAAAAGAAGTGGACGCATAAGAACGGCCGCAAGATTGGCATAACTCGCAAGGAGGTGCGACGCACGATGAAACTGCATGAACTGAAGCCGGCACCAGGTTCCAAGTTTGCCCGCAAGCGGGTGGGCCGCGGCACCGGCAGCGGTCTTGGCAAAACTTCCGGCCGCGGACATAAAGGTCAGAAGGCCCGTTCCGGCGGCGGCGTCCGCCCGGGATTTGAAGGCGGCCAAAACCCGCTGTACCGCCGCCTGCCGAAGCGCGGATTCAACAACGAACGCTTTGCCACCGAGTATGCGATCGTGAACCTGGATCAGCTGAACAAGTTTGCTGACGGAACGGAAGTCACGCCTGAACTGCTCGTAGCGGAGAAGATCGTGAAAAATCCGAAGGACGGCATCAAGGTGCTCGGCAACGGCGACCTGACCGTCAAGCTGACCGTGAAAGCCCACAAGTTCTCGCAATCCGCGATTGAAAAAATCCAGGCCGCCGGTGGTAAAGCCGAGGTGATCTAATGATCAGGACGCTCCAGAACATTTGGAAAGTCGAGGATCTCCGCAAGCGGATCCTGTTTACATTATTTATCCTGTTGATCTTTCGGATCGGCTCCTTCGTGCCGGTGCCGAACATCAACAAGGATGCGCTCAAATTGGCCAACGAACAAGGGGCCGACCTGTTCGGCCTGCTGAACACGTTCTCCGGGGGCGCCCTGTTCCAATTCTCCATCTTTGCATTGGGGATCATGCCTTACATCACGGCTTCGATCATCATGCAGCTCCTGTCGATGGACGTCATTCCGAAATTTGCGGAATGGCAAAGGGAAGGCGAACAAGGCAGGCGCAAGCTGGCCCAGATGACGCGTTACGGCACGGTGATCTTGGCGCTGATTCAAGGTTTTGCCACGACCATCGGCTTTAACCGCATGTTCAACATCCCGATGATCATCAATCCGTCCTGGTCGACGTATCTGATGATCACGATCATCCTGGCCGCAGGTACGGCATTCCTGATGTGGATGGGCGAACAGATCAACGAGAAAGGTATCGGCAACGGGATGTCGATCCTGATTTTCGCCGGGATCATCGCCAGCATTCCGGGGGTCATCCGCGACATCTACGCCAGCGAGTTCATCAACAACAGCCAGGTGTTCATGAGCAGCGTGAAGATGGCGCTCATCCTGATCGCGGTGATCCTGATCGTCGCCGGCGTCATCTACGTGCAGCAAGGCATCCGGAAAATTCCAGTGCAATATGCCAAGCGCGTGGTCGGGCAAAAAATGTACGGCGGACAAAACACCCACATTCCTTTGCGGGTGAACGGCGCGGGTGTCATCCCCGTCATTTTCGCCTCGTCCCTGCTGCTTTTCCCGGTGACCATCGCGGGCTTCTGGAGCGATAAGCCGTGGGCGCAGTGGATCATGAATAACCTGTACTACGACCGGCCGCTGGGCATGGTGCTGTATGTGCTCCTGATTATCGGATTTACGTTCTTCTACACCTTCGTCCAGTACAATCCGCAGCAAATGGCCGAAAACATGAAGAAGAACGGCGGCTACATTCCGGGCATCCGTCCGGGCAAACCGACGCAGAACTACCTGGTGAGGGTCATCACGCGGATCACGCTGGCCGGTTCGATTTTCCTCGCGGCCGTGTCGGTGCTTCCCGTGTTTTTCTCGGCGGTGACCGACATGCCCCGCACCGTGTCCCTCGGCGGCACGTCCCTCCTCATCGTGACGGGCGTGGCGCTGGAGACGATGAAGCAAATCGAAAGCCAGTTGGTCAAACGGCATTACAAAGGGTTTATCCAAAGGTAAGGCCGGGGGGAGGAGAACAAAATGAACATCCTGTTTATGGGGCCTCCTGGCGCCGGCAAAGGCACACAGGCCGAACGGATCACGCGAGAGTTCGACATTCCGCACATTTCCACGGGCGACGCTTTCCGGCTGGCGATGAAGCAGGGCACGCCGCTCGGGCTGAAAGCCAAGGAATATGTGGATCAGGGGCTGCTCGTTCCGGACGAGATCACCAACGGCATCGTCCGCGAACGGCTGGCCGAGCCGGACTGCGAGCGGGGCTTTCTGCTGGATGGTTTCCCAAGAACGCTGGCGCAAGCGCGCGCGCTTGATGAAATGCTTGGCGAAATGGGACGCCAAATCGATCACGTGATCAACCTGAAAGTCGACCGCGGGCTCTTGCTTGCCAGACTCACAGGGAGAAGGATTTGCAAATCGTGCGGATCCACCTATCATGTGATGTATAACCCGCCCAAGCAGGAAGGCGTCTGCGACAAGTGCGGCGGCGAGCTTTACCAGCGGTCCGATGACTCGGAAGAGAAGGTCGGCACCCGTCTCGACGAATACGCGAGCAAGACGGCTCCGCTCCTGGAATATTACAGCAGCAAGGGCCTGCTTCGCGAAGTGGACGGGGAAAAGGAAATCGACGCGGTGACGACCGAGATCTGTTCCCTTTTGAGAGGGTAATCGGCCATGATCGTGTGCAAGTCCAACGCGGAATTGAGCTTGATGCGGGAGGCAGGGCGCATCGTCGCCGAGACCCATCGGCTGCTGAAACAGGCGATCGCGCCGGGCATTACGACCGCGGAACTGGACCGGATGGCCGAGGAATTCATCCGGAGCCAGGGAGCCGTTCCATCCTTTAAAGGCTACAACGGGTTCCCTTTCAGCATTTGCACTTCCGTCAACGAAGAACTCGTGCACGGGTTTCCGGGTCCCCGGAAACTGAAGGAAGGCGACATCATCAGCATCGATATCGGAGCCGAATTCCGGGGTTACCATGGCGATTCCGCCTGGACATACGGGGTCGGGAAGATCTCCGCTGAAGCGCAGCGCCTGCTGGAAGTGACCGAAGCGTCGCTGTATGCGGGCCTGGCGCTGGTGCGCCCGGACGAGCGATTGTACACCGTTTCCCACGGCATCCAGAAGGTGATCGAGGAGGCCGGTTTCTCCGTTGTAAGGGAATATGTCGGGCACGGCATCGGCGCGAAGCTCCATGAGGAACCGCAAATCCCGAACTACGGCATTCCCGGCCGCGGCCCCAGGCTGAAGCCGGGCATGACGCTGGCCATCGAGCCGATGGTCACGGCGGGAGAACGTTATGTGCGAACCCTCGAGGACAATTGGACCGTCGTCACGGTGGATGGGTCGCTATGCGCGCATTTTGAACATACGATAGCCGTTACCGAAGACGGGTATGAAATTTTGACCCGGATTGAATGACCAGGTGAGTCGTAATGCGTGAACCGTATCCGCTCAAACCCGGAGATGTGGTCCGAAGCCGGAGAGGCAAAGACGAAGGGCAGCTTATGGTGGTCCTGAACGTTCTCGACGAACGGCTCGTGCTTGTGGCCGACGGCGGCAAACGCCGCTTCGACAAGCCGAAACGCAAAAACGTGATTCATCTCGAACCTGTCGGGTTTCACAGCGAAGAGGTGGCAAGGAGCCTAAGCGAAACCGGCCGTGTCACGAACGCGAAGCTGAGACATGCCATCGTGAGCGCCAGGGAGGCGCTGGGCCTTGCGCCTCAGCCAGCGGACGATGCGAATTCAGGCGAAAACGATATGCTGATGAACGAAAATGCTGATGAAAAGAAAGGAGAATGACGGTGGCCAAAGAGGATGTCATTGAAGTGGAAGGCACGGTTATCGAACCCCTTCCGAACGCGATGTTCAGAGTGGAGCTGGAGAACGGACACCAAGTGCTCGCGCACGTTTCCGGGAAGCTGCGGATGCACTTTATCCGCATCCTGACGGGAGACAAGGTCGTCATCCAACTGTCGCCGTATGATCTGACGCGGGGCCGCATCACCTACCGCAAATAAGTTCTCCGCGAGCGAGGGAGGTAATAGCGATGAAGGTAAGACCGTCGGTCAAACCGATTTGCGAAAAATGCAAGGTCATCCGCCGCAAAGGCCACGTGATGGTGATTTGCGAAAATCCGAAGCATAAACAAAAACAAGGCTAAGGGAGGTGCATCGGATCCATGGCACGTATTGCAGGTGTGGACGTACCCCGCGACAAACGCGTGGAGATCGCCTTGACGTACATTTTCGGGATTGGCAGATCGACGTCGGGCAAGATTCTCGCCGCCGCCGGCGTCAATCCGGACACCCGCGTGCGCGATCTGACGGAAGACGAACTGTCGCGCATCCGGGATATCATTGACAAGAACTACAAGGTGGAAGGCGATCTCCGCCGGGAAATCGCCCTGAACATCAAGCGTTTGACCGAAATCGGCTGCTATCGCGGCATTCGTCACCGCAAAGGCCTCCCGGTTCGCGGACAACGCACGAAAACAAACGCGCGGACGCGCAAAGGACCGCGCCGCACGGTAGCGAACAAGAAGAAGTAATAAGGAGGGATAACGGAACATGGCACCGAAAGGCAAGAAAGTTGTCCGCGCAAAACGCCGCGACCGGAAAAACATTGAAGCCGGCGTAGCCCATATCCGCTCGAGCTTCAACAATACGATCGTTACGATCACGGACCCGCACGGGAACGCCATTTGCTGGGCCAGCGCAGGCAATCTGGGCTTCAAGGGCTCCCGCAAGTCGACGCCCTTTGCCGCGCAGATGGCTGCGGAAGCCGCGGCGCGCGCGGCCATGGAACATGGCATGCGCACCGTGGAAGTGCTCGTCAAGGGCCCGGGCGCTGGCCGTGAAGCCGCGATCCGTTCCCTGCAGGCAGCAGGCCTGGAAGTCAGCATGATCAAAGACGTCACACCGGTACCCCACAACGGCTGCCGTCCTCCGAAACGCCGCCGCGTATAAGCCTGGGCCGTAAGGTGACGGTCGGCCGGGGCGGTTTGGCGCGCGATGCGGCGCGCCCTGCCCGGCTTTGGCCGCACCGGATGTGGTATCAAATAACGGCAACTTGTGAATAATGGTTGTAATGGTTAGGCATACTACATGGTTTGCTCCCTGAAGAGGCTGTCGAGTCTGCGTTGCAAACTCCTGTGTCAAGGCAAACCAAACGGCTAACGTCAGCTTTACCGCGACGTTCGAAGGAGGGTATCGTTTGTGATAGTGATCGAGAAACCGAAAATCGAGTCGGTGGAGATTCACGAAGACAAGAAATATGGCCGTTTTGTCGTGGAACCGCTGGAACGCGGATACGGCACGACGCTGGGCAATTCCCTCCGCCGTATTCTGCTTTCTTCCTTGCCGGGCGCAGCTGTCACTTCCGTCCAGATTGACGGTGTGCTGCATGAATTCTCAACGATTCCGGGCGTGCTGGAAGACGTGACGGAAATCATCCTCAACCTGAAGCGCCTGTCGATGAGAATTCATTCGGATGAGGAGAAGATTCTTGAAATCGACGCGGAAGGCGAAGGCGTCGTGACGGCCGGAGACATCCGGGCCGACAGCGACGTCGAAATCCTCAATCCGGAGCTGCACATTGCAACGCTGGCTCCCGGAGCGCGGCTTCATATGCGCATTACCGCCAAGACGGGACGCGGATACGTGCCTGCCGAACGGAACAAGAAGGAAGACCAGCCGATCGGCGTCATTCCGATCGATTCGATTTATACTCCGATCACCCGTGTGAACTATCAGGTGGAAAACACGCGCGTCGGCCAGGTGACCAACTACGACAAGCTGACGCTGGAAGTGTGGACGAACGGCAGCATCAGCCCGGAAGAGGCGGTCAGCCTGGGCGCGAAAATCCTGACCGACCACCTGGCCTTGTTCGTCGGCCTTACCGATGAAGCCAAGGACACGGAAACGATGAAGGAGAAGGAAGAGGACAAGAAAGAGAAAGTGCTCGAGATGACCATCGAGGAGCTGGATCTTTCCGTCCGTTCCTACAACTGCCTGAA
>ERZ795043.901-NODE-901-length-18557-cov-6437.494919_pt1 | contig 18557 bp, 16 predicted proteins | sample MGYA00375127_ERZ795043 | MGnify/ENA primary metagenome ERZ795043 (study PRJEB30172, sample SAMN05518447) | compost metagenome | isolation source: Feedstock adapted compost from Newby Island compost facility, Milpitas, CA | place: USA:Newby Island compost... | reverse complement strand
TTATATCTGGCTGCGTTGATGTTTGCCGGACTTATATTGTTTCTCATCGTTTGTTTATGTAATAGTATTTCAACGTGGATCATCTATAATATGCATCAAGTATGAAGAAAAATAGCTTTAATGAATATGCTAAGCGAAAAGGCAATGTTGAAGAAAAGATCATGAAAGTGTTGATGGTGATTGCCACTTACAGCATCATGCTCGTATTTCTGTATTTGATAATCATCATTTTACAAAAAGGTATGCATGCGATGTCATGGGAGATGATAAGCAAAACACCGGGAGGAGGATTTTATTTCGGTAAAGAAGGTGGAATATTAAATGCAATCATGGGTTCAATTTATTTGTCCATCGGTGCAACGGTTTTATCCATATTGATATCGGTACCGGTTGCACTATATCTTAACATTCACTTGCTGCATCATAAGCGGATCGTTACCGGAATTCGATTCCTGCTGGATATTCTATGGGGAATTCCTTCTATTCTGTTTGGGGCTTTTGGTTTTGTATTGATGATAATTTTTCATCTTCAGGCATCGTTACTCGCTGGCATCATTACGTTGGGTATAATGATAACTCCTATCATTATTCGCGCTTTTGACGAGGCATTGAAAGGGATTCCCGAAGGCTTACTCGAAGTTTCTTATGCGCTTGGTCTTTCGCGTCGACAGATTGCTTTTGGAATATTCATCAGACAGGCTATGCCGGGACTGATCACCGCAATTCTGGTAGGATTTGGAAGGGCTTTAGGAGATGCAGCCTCTGTATTGTTCACAACAGGGTTTACGGATCACATTCCCACGAGTTTATATGACCCTACAGCTTCGTTACCATTGGCTATATTTTTCCAATTGAGTTCTCCTATTGCTGAAGTACGGGAAAGAGCTTATGCTGCAGCTTTTATTTTAACAATCATTATTCTTATTATCAGTCTGGCCATCAGGATATGCACATCCAGATCGTCACGATATAAGATTTAAAACGAATTATTCATGAGTTACGATAGCGCTATAATAAGGATTGAAGATTTACATGTCACAACTTCCACACAGGTTATTTTAAAACATATTTACCTGCAAATCCCAAGGAATAAAATTACCGTAATACTTGGTCCGTCGGGCTGCGGGAAAACCACATTATTGAAATGCCTGAACCGACTAACAGATCTGTATCCCCAATTGCGGATTTCAGGTAGGGTGTGGATTGATGATGAAAACATTTTTGATCCCGATGTAGATGTTATATCTATTCGTAAAAAGATGGGATTACTTGCCCAGAGGCCATATCCATTACCCATGTCCATTTACCAGAATATTGCTTATGGATTGAAAATGCGGGGTATAAATGACCGACAGATGATATACGAACATGTTCAACATTATTTGAAGGAAGTGGGGCTCTGGGAAGAAGTTAGCGAACGCCTTCACAGCCCCGCTTCGAAATTATCAATCGGCCAGCAGCAGCGGCTCTGCCTGGCAAGGGGATTGGCCGTAGATCCTGAAATTATTCTCGCTGATGAGCCAACTTCTGCACTGGATCCAATCTCCAGCAGAAAAATTGAGGAGAAATTTCTTGAATTAAAATCGTCTTACACCCTGGTTATTGTTACCCATATTCTACGTCAGGCGAAACGATTAGCCGATCATGTGATATTCATGTATCTGGGAGAGGTCATTGAACAGGGAGCACCTGAAAAAGTTTTCGAGGATCCGGAAACAGCTATTCTGAAAGAATACCTCAGAAGTGGTCATTAATAGCAGCCGACGGCTGCAAATTTTGTTTGGGTGACCCTGCAGGGACTCGAACCCTGGGCCCGCTGATTAAGAGTCAGCTGCTCTACCAACTGAGCTACAGAGTCAACAGCGCGGTCGCAAAATAACAACAATTTTCCTATACCAGCAATCCGGATGACATGTCTTGCACATGCAAAAGTGCTTCCAGCCTTTCTTTCCATTGTGCATACAATGCCGCGTAGCGTTGCATGCCTGCTTGATCGGGATGTAGTTCGAGTCGTTTTTTCATTCCCATAAAACTTTCTTCAGGCGAAAGAAAAATACCCGCTCCCACCCCTGCCGCACGGGCTGCGCCCTGAGCTCCATCGGTTTCATATAGCTCGAGTATGGCGCCTGTTGTCTGGGTAAAGACTTCCCGGAAAATGGGGCTGAGAAACATGTTGGCCATACCGGCACGAATAATCTGAACGGAAGATCCAATTTGCTGGAGAATATCATATCCATATTTCAACGCAAAGGCCACCCCTTCCTGAGCGGCGCGAAATACATGTGCGGCAGTGTGCCGATTCAGGTCAATATCCATCAGATGAGCCTGTAGCAGTCGGTTTTCCAGCACGCGCTCAGCACCGTTACCGAATGGGAACAGCAGCAACCCATCCGCACCTGGCGCTATGGAAGCGGCCTGGCGATTCATATCATCGTATCCCTGGTTTTGCCAGTATTTACGTAGCCAGCTGTTAAGGATACCCGCCCCGTTGATGCACAGCAACAAGCCAAACCTGGGCTGTTCGGGCTTGTGCGTAACATGAACGAATGTGTTGATGCGCGAACGCTTATCGGCCACCGCCCTATCAGCGACACTGTAGATCACGGCGCTTGTGCCCGCTGTGGCGGCTGCTTCACCGGGATGCAAAACCTTAAGTGAAAATGCATTGTTGGGCTGATCGCCTGCCCGATAGCTCACCGGTATACCAACCGGAAGCCCCAGTATCTCGGCTGATTGCCCGGTCAGGCGTCCCTGTTCCCCAAAAATGGGCACCAAGGGCGGCAACAGCTGTTCATCGATTTCATAATATTCCAGCAATTGCTTACTCATCTGCTGTTGCTGATAGTCCCACCAGATGCCTTCCGAAAGGCCAGTTAATGTAGTATTGCATTCGCCGGTGAGGCGCATGGCCACATAGTCGCCAGGCAACAGAACATGCTTGATGCGAGCATATAGCTGAGGCTCATGGATTTTTACCCAGCGAAGTTTGGAAGCCGTGAAATTCCCGGGCGAATTGAGCAAATGCTCCAGGCAAAAATCCTGACCAAGCTGTTCAAAAGCCTTTCTACCGATATCTACCGCACGGCTATCACACCAGATAATGGCCGGTCGCAATACCTGTTGTTGTTCATCCACACAAACCAGTCCATGCATCTGGTATGAGATGCCGACTGCCTTTACCTGCCGCAAATCTGCTTGCCGCTGCAGCTGGCGTGTTGCGTGGATTAGCTCCTGCCACCAGCGTTCGGGATCCTGCTCGGCCCAGCCTGCTTTCGGAGCCTGAATAGGCATTTCTGTAGTTGGTGAAAATGTGCTGGCCACGCAGCGACCTGTTTCAATTTCTACCAGTGCAGCTTTCACTGATGATGAACCCACATCATAACCGAGTACGTATGCCATAAACGTTATTCTTCTTGTATGCGTGACGGAAAGAAAAACCACAACAATAGCATGAGTAAACCAAAAATCAGATAGGCGAGTCCGCCATAAACATTGATTTCTCGCCCTGACGCCGTGGGTACAAGCGCATATAACACGAGCAAAAGTCCAACCAGACTGAAGAACGCACCGATGATAAACCGCAGATCAAGTATGTTTTTCATTTGTTTGATGTTTTGCGGATTACATAAAAATCAGATTCAACAACAATACCAGTACCAGCACCAGTAAGGCCAGCATAGCCGGTTTCTGATACCACGCAAGGTGACCGGTATCGGGCTTCGGGGTCAGGCTATAGACCAGTCCCACCAATTGCTGCTCAGGATGTGGCCGGGTAAACAAACTGATGAAAGCCGTAAGCAGGAAGCACGAAGTGAAAGCCACGATGGCAATCACGAAATTTTGTCCCATGGTGGAATGAAACGTATGCAGGTTCGCGCCGAGCCAGGCCCCCTTCCCTTCGGCCAACGTGAGGCCATGCGTGCATGCAGCCGCCACTGTACCACCAATTAGCCCCCAGAAAGCCCCGTGACCCGTAGTACGTTTCCAGAACATGCCCAGGAAAAAAGTAGCAAACAGCGGAGCATTTACAAAGCCAAAAACCAGCTGAAGGAAGTCCATGATGTTATTGAAACTCCGGGCCAGATAAGCCGTGGCAATTGAAGCCACAATACCAAACACCGTGGCTATGCGACCTATACGAAGGTAATGGCTGTCGGGCTTGTTGCGCTGAATATACGATTGATAAATATCGTACGTCCATACCGTATTAAATGCCGTTATATTGCCCGCCATACCGCTCATAAACGAAGCGAAAAGCGCTGTTAGACCAACGCCCAGAATACCACTGGGATAATCGTGTGCCAGCAAGGAAGGTAAAGCCATATCATAATCAAGCGTCACACCATCGGGTTTGTAAGGCAGGCGATAGTCCGACCCGGGCGTATGCATCAATGCCATAGCGATAAGCCCCGGCAAAATCACCACAAAGGGCATAAGCATTTTAGGAAATGCGGCAATCAGCGGCGTTTTTTCGGCCGCCGCCATATTGTGTGCCACCATGGCTCGCTGTACGACCAGAAAATCGGTGCACCAGTAACCAAATGAAAGCACAAAACCCAACCCCAGCGCCAGACTCCATACGTCGACCCCCATCGGGTTATCCTGTGCCGAGCCCATATATTTCCAGGCATGCACCATAGCATCGGGCAACCGGCTCACCACGCCATGCCATCCTCCTGCCTGATGAATCCCGATAATCACCAGAGGTGCGATACCCAGAACAATCAGGAAAAACTGCAATACTTCGTTATACACGGCGCTGGTAAGGCCTCCCAGAAAAGTGTAAATAAGCACGATACCAGCCGACAGATAAATGGAAAGCTCAAAGCTCCATCCCAGGATCACCTCAAATAACTTTGCCAGCGCATACAACGAAATACCCGAAGAAAATATCGTCATCACCGCGAAGGTCAAAGCATTGAAGGCACGCGTTTTTTCATCGTACCGTTTTGCTAAATATTCCGGCACCGAACGTGCCTGGCTACCATAATAAAACGGCATCATGAACAATCCTAAAAACAGCATGGCAGGTATGGCTCCCAGCCAGTAAAAATGGCTGGTCATGATGCCGTACTTGGCGCCTGAAGCAGCCATGCCAATGACTTCCTGTGCACCCAAATTAGCTGAAATAAAGGCCAGACTGGCTATCCACAACGGAATGGAGCGGCCACTCATCAGAAAATCATTGCTTGACTTCACTTTCCGTCGAATCAAAAAGCCAATGACAATGACAAAAACAAAATAAAGGGCAATGATGAGGTAGTCAATGAAATGTAACTTCATATCTCATGGATTTCTCGAGGAAAAATATTTAACCCGAATACATAAAACGAGCGAAAAATAACAAGAATGTTTTGTTTTCGATTACATGTTTATGTTTTTTGAAAAGCAAACTCAGGGCTGTCGGATATTTAAAGCCGACACATAATGGCGCCATGCTTCGAGTACAGCTTTAAAATCTTCAGGTAAAGGGGCTTCAAAAAACATCCGCTGGCCCGTGACCGGATGGGTGAAGCCGAGGGTTTGTGCATGCAGTGCCTGACGCGGCATCAGGGAAAAACAACGTTGCACGAAATCTTTATACTGCTTGTATACCGTTCCTTTTACGATGCGGTTGCCACCGTAAGTTTCGTCATTAAACAGAGGATGGCCAATATGCTGCATGTGCACGCGGATCTGATGGGTGCGCCCCGTTTCCAGCCGACATTCTACGAGTGTTACATAGTAAAATCGTTCCAGCACACGATAATGCGTAACGGCTTCCTTGCCATATTCTCCATCTGGATAGGCATCCATCAACTGGCGATAGCGTTGGTGCCGTCCGATATGCGCGCGAATGGTGCCGCTATCCTGCTGCAGGTCGCCCCATACCAGTGCAAGGTATTTGCGTTCGGTGGTGTGTTCGAAAAATTGCAAGGCAAGATGCTTCAACGCTGTCTCCGATTTGGCCACCACCAGCAGCCCGCTGGTGTTTTTATCGATACGATGCACCAGTCCCCATCGAGGTAATGCACCCGTCGAAGTTGAGCCCGCCTGCAGATAATAAGCCAGACCATTGACCAGTGTACCGCTGTAGTTGCCATTGCCGGGATGCACCACCATGCCGGCCGGCTTGTTGATGACCATCACATGTTCATCTTCATAAACAATAGAAAGGGGAACAGGCTCAGGAATGATTTCTTCGGAATCGGGCTGCGGAAACAGCCATACTTCTATCTGATCGCCGGGCTTCACTTTGTAGTTAGCCTTCACTGGCTTATCGTGCAACTTTACCCAGCCCGCTTCTATGGCCTGCTGCACCCGATTACGCGAAACACCGGCAAGCCGATGCGTAAGGTATTTATCAATACGCACAGGCTCCTGCCTTCTGTCAACCGTAATCCACAAGCGTTCCGACTCTTCTTCCTGCATCATGATATCTTCATCCCGCTCGTCAGGCATATGCACAGCTTTTTGTAAAAATAACCATTCCCGCCATCATCCATTCATCCAGTTTCGTGGATGGATTCATCGACAAATTTTCTACTTTCGTTCTTTCTAAAACAAATAAAGCCTGTATGAAACGCTACCTGACTGTAATGTTACTGGCTGCGATGGCCTATTATGATGGCATCAGTAGTCTCGTTGCACAGCCTTTACACCGGGCATGGTCGCCCAACAGCCTGGTGTGGGATCGCGATGAAGATCATCCCCTGCCCGATATTGAAAGCTTTGCACAGGTGCAATGGGAAAAAACAGGTCATCGCTTTACCCAGCTGCTCAACGATGAAAACGGCTCACAACGCATCCTTGAATTCGATCCATCCGACAACTTTGCACAGCAGTTGCTGGTCACTTCTCAGCAGCTTATTCCAGCCGGCTCTTCTACACCGATACATATTGAATCGTACACCTATTATCCGGAACATCATGTGTTATTGATATTCACCAATTCCAGGCGCGTGTGGCGTGCCCATACCCGTGGCGATTTCTGGATTTATAACTTAGCGCAACACAGGCTTTACCAGCTGGGGAAAGGCTTACCAGCCGCTTCTCTGCAATTTGCCAAAATATCGCCCGACGGTAAAATGGCGGCATACGTGAGCCAGCACAACATTTATGTAGAGGAGCTGGCTACCGGCAAACGGAAGCAGCTTACCCACGACGGCACCGAGAAAATCATTAACGGCACATTCGACTGGGCTTATGAAGAAGAATTGTTCTGTCGTGATGGCTTTCGCTGGAGCCCCGACAGCAAATCTATTGCCTACTGGCAGGTGAATGCCAGCCACGTACGCGATTACCTGATGCTCAACACCACGGATTCCATTTACTCATTCGTGATTCCGGTGCAATATCCCAAGGTGGGCTATAATCCTTCTTCAGCACGTATCGGCGTGGTGAACGTCGCCAGCGGCATCACCACCTGGCTGAAGATACCGGGCGATCCCTATCAACATTATCTACCGCGCATGGAATGGGCCGGCAATTCCGATGAGCTGATGATCCAGCAATTCAACCGCAGGCAGGACAGTTCAGTACTCTATCTGGCCAATATTCGTAACCATACGATAAAGCGTATCTACGCCGAAGGCAATAACACCTGGATCGACCTGAATTATTTCTGGCAATACGATAGGCCGGGGTGGGATTGGATTCATGATTATCATGATTTTCTATGGACAACCGAAAAAGACGGCTGGAAACACGTATATCGCCTGCATCGTGACGGCACCGGCGAAACCCTGCTCACACGCGGCAACTACGATGTGATTGATATCGAAGGGATTGACGAAAAAAACAATTGGCTGTATTTTACAGCTTCCCCGGATAATGCTACCCAGCAATACCTCTACCGGGTAAGACTCGATGGCAGCAGCAGCCAGCCTGAAAAAGTTTCACCCGCACAGCAAACCGGCACCCATCAATACCGCTTTTCCGCCGATGCCCGCTATGCATTGCACATTTTTTCCAACCACAACACGCCACCCGTGGCAGAGATGGTGGAAATGCCCGATGAGCATGTGCTGAAAAGCTTCCCCCAGTATCCACTTTCGGCCGAGCAGGTGAAATTCCTTACCCGTAACCCGCAAACCTTTTTTCAGGTTACCACCGATGATGGCGTAACAATGGATGGCTGGATGATCAGGCCGGCTAACTTCGATTCCACGAAAAAATATCCGGTGCTTTTTTATGTGTACGGCGAGCCAGCCTCCACCACCGTGCGTGATGTGTTTGCCCCGAACAGCTGGTATCAACAACTGGCCGATCAGGGATATGTAATCATCTCCGTGGATAATCGGGGAACCCCAGCACCTAAAGGCGCAGCCTGGCGTCATGCCATTTATCGGAGTATCGGCGTGCTCAATATTCATGATCAGGCTATGGCTGCACGTAAAATCATGCAATGGCCATGGGTCGATACCAGTCGTATCGCCGTCTGGGGCTGGAGTGGCGGTGGATCTTCTACTCAAAACCTCATGTTCCAGTTCCCGGACATCTACAAAACAGGCATGGCGGTAGCTGGCATTTCTTACCTGCCCTGTTACGACAATATCTACGAAGAACGTTATATGGGCTTGCTTCCAGACGATAGTGCCTATTACGAAGCCGGCTCATCGATCAATCATGTGGAAGGGTTGCGTGGCAACCTGCTTATTGTCCATGGCAGTGGAGATGATAATGTGCATTACCAGAATCAGGAACGCCTGATTAATGCACTCGTCGCCCACCAAAAACAGTTCTCGATGATGGAATATCCGAATCGTACCCATGGCATCAGTGAAGGCAAAGGCACCACACAACATCTTTACACGCTGCTCACCGACTTTTTAGAAACACATTGTCCGCCCGGGGCTCGATGAATTCAATCGGTAAGCAAACGGTCCAGCGCCTGATGAATCTTGTGGAAAGGAAAGCTCTGGATTTGTTCTTGCATCATGCGCTGGATTTCATCCAGACAAAGATTGCCTATGCTTCCCTCATGGGTATGATGCAATTGCCCGCTGTATTGAAATGTGCCGGCCTCAATTTCTTCAGCTACCTGCCGGTAAGCATCACGGAAAGGTATGCCCTGCAATACCCGACGATTCACTTCTTCCACACTGAATAAATACCGGTACCGGGGATCATCTAAAATATTTTTTCGAACTTCTATATGCGCAAACATCAAATCCAGCATCTGCACGCAATCACGTAATGATTGCAAAGCGGGAAATAAATGTTCTTTGATGAGTTGTACATCGCGATGATAGCCCGAGGGTAAATTGGTGGTCATCAGCGTGATTTCGTAGGGCAGCGCCTGCAGCTGATTGCATCTGGCGCGAACCAATTCAAACACATCCGGATTTTTCTTATGCGGCATGATAGACGATCCGGTTGTAAATGCATCGGGCAGATGAACAAAATTAAAATGCGGATTCATGTACAGGCATACATCCATGGCCAGCCTGCCTAATGTGGATGCAATGCAGGAAAGAGCCTGCGCAACTATCTTTTCGGTTTTACCACGACTCATCTGGGCATAGACCACATTGTAGTGCAGATCATCAAAACCCAACAATGCAGTAGTCATCCTTCTATTGAGTGGAAACGAGGAACCATAGCCGGCTGCCGAACCTAAAGGATTTTTGTTCACCACATCAAATGCTGCTCGTAATACCCGCATATCATCTACCAAACTTTCGGCATAGGCGCTAAACCATAAGCCAAACGAAGAGGGCATAGCCAGTTGAAGATGCGTATATCCGGGCATTAAATCATCCCGATGTTGTTCGCTCAGGTCGATGAGTTTCCTGAAAAAAGCATGCAGCTCATGCACGAGCTTTTCGATTTCTGCCCGTAAAAACAATTTTAAATCGACCAGCACCTGATCATTGCGTGAACGGCCACTGTGGATTTTTTTGCCCACATCACCCAGCCGTCGGGTAAGCATGAATTCAACCTGCGAATGCACGTCTTCCACCCCTTCGTCGAGCTTGAATCCATTTTGCTCGATATCTGCATACATCTGCCGGAGTTCCTGCCTGAGCATTTGCTCTTCCGATTCAGACAGTAAACCCACAGCAGCCAGCATACGGATGTGTGCCAGCGAACCCAGAATATCGAAGGGGGCAAGCAAAGGATCAAACTGCCTGTCGCTGGCTGTGGTGAAACGTTCTACGGCTTCATCAACGGGAATATGCTTTTGCCAGAGTTTGTTCATCGGAAAACGAAATTACGGCGAGAAACACAAAAGCAGACGATTATTTTCCTGTATCAATAAAAGAGCCGGGATATGAATCCCGGCATCTGTGGTCGGGGAGACTGGATTCGAACCAGCGACCACACGCCCCCCAGACGTGTACTCTAACCGGGCTGAGCTACTCCCCGAACCCGTATCAGGGTTGCAAAGCTAAGCATTAATTTCAAAACTCGACGCGGATAAGCGGATATGTGTATTTTTACAGCCGTTTTTCACGATGCTATTCCCATGCGCGTATTGCTCTCACAGGTAAAAATTGTGGATCCCCGCCACCATACCCTTTCCGCTCCTTGCGATATCTTAATCGTAAACGGATATATTGACCGCATTGCCGATCGGATAGACGATGAAACGGCAGAGCGTATTGAATTGCCTCATGCACACGTATCGCCCGGATGGATAGATTTATTTGCCGATTTTGGGGATCCGGGTTTTGAACGAAAGGAAGATGTGCGGAGCGGTTGTGCAGCAGCTGCTGCGGGCGGGTTCACCGAAGTATGCCTGGTACCCAACACCATTCCCGTGATTCAGTCGAAAGCCGAGATAGATTACTTGTTGCATAAATCGCGAGAACTACCGGTTACGATACGCCCGTTAGGAGCCATCAGCAAAGACTTAGAAGGCAAGGCGCTTGCCGAATTATACGATTTGTACGCTCACGGTGCCGTGGCCTTCAGCGACGGCTGGCAGCCTGTGCAATCAGCTGCATTGTTGCTAAAAGCCTTAGAATACGTGCGCGCCTTTGATGGCACCATCATCCAGCTGCCCGATCATCAATCGCTCTCCACACATGGCCTCATGCACGAGGGCATTCATTCGGTACGTCTGGGCATGCCCGGGATCCCGGCCATCAGCGAACTTATTCAAGTGCAAAGGGATATGGAACTGGCCCGCTACGCTGCATCCCGCATCCATTTTACCGGTATATCCACACGACAGGCCATAGAAGCCATCGCCCGGGCTAAACAGGAAGGCCTGCAGGTAAGCTGCTCCATCACAGCTTATCATCTGGCACTCACCGATGCCTGCCTGGAAGATTATGATACCAACCTGAAAGTGATACCCCCCCTGCGGTCACAGGAAGATGTGGATGCCCTGAAACAAGCCGTTGCTGCGGGAATCATCGACGCTTTCGCCACCCATCACCGCCCACAGGACATCGAAAGCAAACAGCTTGAGTTCGAATATGCCGCACCGGGAATGATTGGAATGGAAAGTTTTTTCGGTATCATGAACCGTGAATTAGCTACCATCGACCTACTGGATAAAATCGCCATGTTAACCACCCGACCCAGAAGCCTGCTGGGATTGCCGGAAGTGGAAATAGCTGTTGGAAAAGAAGCAAATCTCACTATCTTTGATCCAGACAAAGAATGGACTTTCGAAGAAAAACATATTCGTTCCCGATCACATCAAACACCTTTTATCGGTCAGCGTTTAAAGGGTTTCGTTTACGGTATATTTGCTAAGCATCAACTGGTATTACATTCTTCCTCACCTGAATAAATTCAATACACTATGGAACAATCACCTCAAACACCTGTAACACAGAAGACACACCTGCAATGGGGCATATTGATCGCTGTGATTATGATGGTACTGTTTGTCATTTACTATGCTTTTGCCGTTCCGCAGCAGGGATTTGCCCGATGGGTACCCACCCTGCTTTTTGTGGTTTTAATTATCATCGCCCAGCAGGCTTATGGCAAGGCAAATGCACATCGCGTAACCTTTGGAGAATTGTTTGCCAATGGATTTAAAACAACGGCTGTAACTACTTCGCTGTATGTGCTGTTTTTAATTTTGTTCCTGATTTTTGTGCCGGGATTCAAGCAACAATCCCTCCAGATGGCTCGTGAAGCCATGGAAAAACGGGGTACCATGACCGAAGAACAAATCAATATGGCTATGAGCTTCACCGAAAAATATTTCTCGGTATTTATGCTCGCCGGAACTATATTTGGAACCCTGATTGCTGGAGCTATCGCTTCGTTGATTGGTGCAGCTTTTGCCCGTAAAGAAGGAAAATCGGCACCGCCTGCAAGTTGACCATACCATGGATATTTCAGTTGTCATTCCTTTGAAAGATGAAGCAGAATCATTGCCCGAACTCTGCGCATGGGTTCACCGCGTCATGGAGACAAACGGATGGACTTATGAAATGATCCTCATTGACGACGGCTCAACGGACAACTCCTGGCAGGTGATACAGCAGCTTTCCATGCAATATTCCACCCTGAAAGGCATTCGTTTTCAACGCAATTACGGGAAATCGGCCGCCCTGAACGAAGGGTTCCGCCATGCTTGTGGAGAGGTGGTGATAACCATGGACGCCGATTTACAGGACAGCCCGGATGAAATTCCCGCGCTCTATCAGATGATCACCACACAGGGATATGATCTGGTGAGTGGATGGAAAAAAAAGCGCCACGATAACCTGCTTACCAAAAATATCCCTTCTCGATTTTTTAACTGGGTTACCCGACGCATATCGCATATTCCGCTACATGATTTTAACTGCGGATTGAAGGCTTATCGTAAAAAGGTAGTGAAAAGCATCGAAGTGTATGGCGAGATGCACCGCTATATCCCCGTTATCGCCAAATGGGCAGGATTCACCCGTATCGGTGAGAAAGTGGTAGAACATCGTCCCAGAAAATACGGTCGTTCTAAATTTGGCTGGGAGCGCTTCATCAACGGATTTCTGGATTTGCTTTCCATTGTGTTCGTTGGACGTTTCGGTAAACGCCCCATGCATTTCTTCGGCACCATGGGCACCATCGCATTCATTTTTGGATTTGCGATTGCGGTATATTTAACCATAGCTAAATTCATTTTTTTTCAGTATCGCATGACGGAACGACCCATTTTTTATCTGGCTCTGCTGGCCATGATCATCGGCTCACAACTCTTTCTGGCCGGGTTCTTAGGCGAGTTAATCACACGTAATGCACCAGAGCGGAATCAATACCTCATCGAAGAAAAATTACGTCTTGAATAAATACATCTACCGATATGGTCGCATGATGTAAAGGATTGTTGAATAATAAATCAAACTATTTCCATGCGTCTTTTTCGTTTATCCTATATCCGTGTATTGTTTTTGTTGATGATAGGGCTATGGATATGTAATAGCGGAAATGCTCATCCAGCAACGCTTTCACGAGATTCCCTCATTGATGTATTGCATTACCAATTCTGGATATCGCTAAAGGATTCTTCTGCTGAGATACAAGCAGAAGCTCGTATTCGTTTTATCGTTCGCAAGCCTATACAATCGTGTCCGCTTGATTTTGATATAGCAAGCACAACCGATGCTACAGGTATGCATGTAGATGAAGTACGCTATCAGCAGGAAACCCTTTCTTATACCACCAGCCCGGCACAAATTGAATTACATTTTCCACGCCTCCTATCCCCGGGAGATACAGCAGAAGTAACGATCCGCTATCATGGTCGTCCAGCAGATGGATTGATTATTGGAAAAAACATGTTTGGCGAACATACATATTTCGGTGACAACTGGCCTGCGCGTGCACACGACTGGCTGCCTGTTCATGATCATCCTTCAGATAAAGCAACAGTTGATTTTTTTGTGGAGGCGCCCTGCCATGATCAGGTAATTGCGAATGGCCGATTGATGGAACGCACAAATTTGCACAACGGATATATGCTTACACACTGGCGGGAATCAGTTCCGATTCCTACAAAAGTAATGGTGATTGGTGTAGCTCCTTTTGCCGTACAATACCTTCAACCGGTGAATGGTGTCCCCATAGAAAGCTGGGTATATCCTGAAAACAAATCGCAGGGTTTTCTGGATTTCAGTGTGGCGCCGGCTATTGTAAAATATTTTGATTCACTATTGGGTTCGTTTCCTTATGAAAAACTGGCTAACGTACAATCTACCACACGCTATGGAGGAATGGAAAATGCAAGTTGTATTTTCTATGATGAACGATTAATTTCCGGCAAGCAGCAAATAACACTTACACTTGCACACGAAATTGGTCATCAGTGGTTCGGGGATTGTGTTACGGAAATCGATTGGCCGCACATCTGGCTCAGTGAAGGCTTTGCCACGTTTATGAGTGAAGCGTTCGCCGAACATGCTTTCGGGAAAGATAGCCTGCTACATATCCTTGCACATGATCGAAAATTAATTCTGCATTATGATTCATTGCACCAAACGCCAGTAATTAACTACCATGCGCGAAACCCTGAACAGCTGCTGAATCCCGACAGCTATCAAAAGGGTGCTTACGTGTTGCAAATGCTGAAAGATATGATTGGTGATTCGCTTTTCTGGAAAGGCATGCGTACCTACGTACAGCACTATCGCAATCTAAATGCATCAACGGAAGATTTCATACATATCATGGAACAGGTATCTCATCGTTCCCTGGAAGTATTTTTCAGACAATGGCTATATCGTGCAGTGAATCCAGTCCTGAGCTGGTACTGGAAATATGATACTATCCAAAAAACACTTATGCTGCACATCACGCAATTGCAACCCGGTGAAGCCTTCGAGCTGCCTGTCGAGATTCAGGCATGGGATCAAAAAGGCGATTCTCATTTATTTTCCATTCACCTTCATCAGAAACAACAAGATTTTACCATGCCCTGTAAATTTCTACCCCGGCGGGTTTCACTCGATCCCATGGGCAAGATACTCATGGAGCAATTTGAACAAACGCCTCCAGATAAACATAAACAATGAACATACAACAGGCATTCAGCTGTTCCAGATTTCCCATGAGGCTTCGGCCTGTAGAATCAGCATTTCATATCCATTTTGAATACGTGCCCCCCGCTGTTGTCCATATTCCAGAAACTTTGTGAGCGGAGGATTGTAAATCAGGTCAAATAAAATATGATCCCGCCCTATTGAAGAATAAGGCAAAGGCGGTGCCTCATCCACATGAGGATACATACCTACAGGCGTGGTGTTGATAATGAGTAAATGCTCAGCAACAATATCTGCACTCAACTCATCATAAGTAAATACCTCTGGTTGGCGATGCCGGCTCACCAATCGATAAGGGATTTGCAGTTGACGCAGCACATAGGTCACAGCCCGGGAAGCACCGCCTGTTCCCAATACCAGCGCACGTCTGTGTATGGGTTTGAGCAAAGGCAATAGCGAACGTTGAAAACCTATAGCATCGGTATTGTAACCTATCGTTTCACCTTTCGTTACACGAATGCAATTCACCGCACCAATAGCAGCCGCCTGTTCACTCAAACGATTTAAATAAGGAATGATCTTTTCTTTGTAAGGAATCGTCACATTAAATCCTTCCCAATCGTCATATTGCTTCAGCAAATCGGGGAATGCTTCGATGCGGCTTAAAGGGCATTTTACATACAGATAATCATGTTTCCCTTCCTGCTGAAATTTATTGTTGAAATATACCGGCGAGAAAGAATGCTCCAGTGGAAAGCCAATAATGCCAAAACGATGTGCCATGATGCAACAATCAGGATGCAGGATTATTTTTTGGAGGTCGTTTGAATCGAGAACAACCATTCAGATAAAGGTGAAACGTATCACCCCGCAAACCCACACGCATAGCCTCAAGCGGAATGACTTCCGATGGAGCAAGATTACCCAGGTTGGCATTGCAGCCTAACAATTCAAGAAAATACAGCTGCTGGCTTTTTTGTGGTGCTTCCCAGATAATTTTTTCATCGGGAATCTGTGTTAAAATTTCCTGCACGAGTCCCTGACGTACTTCGCCCGAACTTCTGTATAAGCCTACATTTCCCGACTCACGAGCTTCGGCAATGACATAAGATGCGCCGGCATTCAATTCGGCCCGCATCAACTCAATCCACTTATACGGTGGAAAAATATTTGTTTCATCCTTCGATCCCACCTCACTTAATACAGTTCCATATTTAGTGAGCTTTTCGATATAACCGCATTTTTCGCTGTGCGGAATGGTAATCGATCCATCTGAAACTTCTATATAATCGATTTCGTACTCCTGCAAAAGTTGAATATAATCTTCAAACTGGTTACGGATAATAAAAGCTTCAAACAGGGTACCCCCAAAATACACCGGTATGCCGTGTTCTTTGTAAACGGCAATTTTTTCTTTCAGGTTGGGGGTGACGAATGAAGTACCGAATCCCAGTTTTACCAGATCGACATGAGGAGCGGCAACAGAACAAAAATTGCGCGCTTCATATACGCTCATGCCTTTATCCATGACCATGGTTAATCCGTAACTCCGCGGCTTCTGGGTACGTGCCGGAATTTGCGTGAGATTAAAATTCATACATCGTCAGGTTTAAATGCTGTTATCGCAAAGATAGCAAGCTGTTGCAAAAGATTTACCACGAAGGGAATTGTTCAGGCTCCTTTCTTTTTCCGGTAGCGGCTGATGAGGTCATTTAAGGCCGGGCGTTGCAGAATGGACGGACAGAGGTCGATGAGCTTTTTCACCTGCCTGGGAGCAAGCTGCAGACCGGCTTCCAGTTGAATCAGCGCCTCTTTGTTTTTGCCCATAGCCACAAGTATGGCCGTACGATAATAATGATAAATAGCCTTGGTTCCGGTATGGGACTCGGCTACATACGATTGACGATAAGCTTCTTCGTATGCACCGGCCAGATAAAGGGCGCGGATGAGGAGCTGCCAGGCCTGCACGCTCGAAGGCCTCAGCTCAGTGGCTTTCATGAAGCAACGAATAGCTTCCTCTTCATTATGCAGCTGCAACATACACTCCCCTAATGCCTCCCAGCATTTCACTGCATGTGGATTTAAAACAATAGCTACCTGGAGGGCATCTGCTGCATGCATCCAGTTCCGTTCGTACATGTAGGTCAGGCCAATCCGCAACTGCAGTTTTTCATCATGAGGGCTTAACCGATAGGCTTTGCGATAATAATGCCGGGCCTGAGCGTATTTTTTCTGCTTCTCGTAACACAGGCCGATGGCTTCATAAATCACGTCTTCTGGATTCGATACCTGCAACTGTTGCTCAAGTACTTCAATGGCCGCATCGTACCTTCTCAACTTCATATAAGCATCGGCCATATTGCGATAGGCATAATCAAATTTTTCATCTATGGCTAATGCATAAGCATACGCATCAATGGCTTTCTCATACAGCTTCAATCCCTGATAGGCAACGCCTAAATTAAACCAGGCCAGCTCATTATATGGATTCTCGTCAATGATCCACTGATGTAGTTTGATACTCTCTTCATATCGACCACTGAATTCCGTCCAGAAACAAATTTTATGCAGCGCTTCTTCATGATTGGGATCGAGTTTCAAAATTCTAACCAGGCATTCAAACACTTCATTAAACTGATCCCAATCGTCATACACATCCGCTAATTCCAGTAACAATTCAATTTGCTCCTCACCATCAAAATGTTCAATGCGGCTTTCCAGCATGGCTACAGCCTTGTCATACTCTCCAAGTGCAAGATAGGCTTCCGTCTTCAACAAATATAAATGAAGCTGACTTTGATCGTAAATTTCAGCCTGTTCCAATACCTGCAATGCCTGCCGGTAATGCTTGGTGGCAATAAGTAAATCGGCTTTCTTCAACATCAAGGTTGAAGAATAAGGGAAACGTTCTATGCCTAAATCAGCCGCCTGAATGGCTTGTTTGAGCTGGTCTCGATCATCAAAATAATCAATAATCTGCTCAAAATCTTCTTCATCTAAAAATGCATGCGATTGACCTTTTCTCAATCTTTCAAATTGATGAAGAATTTCTTTTAATTCATCTGATTCTCCAAAAAAATCGTCTTTAGGTGTCATCATCGTTCAGTAAATATATAGATCTTCGGCTGAATTGTCAATCCAGCCATCAAAATTTTTTCTTATCCTAAACCATGTTACAGGAAACCGCGAATGAACATTGCAGAACTTCAGCAAAAATGCTGAATATGCATGCTGTACAAAAACTGGCGTGGTAGATACAATCATGTATTTCACCGCAAAGATAAGCAGAAATCCATTTCTCTACAATGCATCCATAGCGTTTTAACAAGAGTATATAAAAAACTGATTTCGATAAACCTTTATATTTGTTTTTTATTCCATTCAAACTATGATCGCATCATCTGAATTAATCTTAAATGATCGAGGAGCGGTATATCATCTGGACCTTCGGCCTGAAGAGATTGCCCATACCATCATCACGGTAGGCGATCCCGGACGTGTGCCTGTAGTCTCCCGTCATTTTGACCGGATCGAGTTTCAGCGCAGCCATCGCGAATTTGTGACACACACGGGCACCATTGGAAACAAGCGTTTGACCGTGATTTCATCGGGCATCGGTACGGATAATATTGACATTGTGCTGAC
>ERZ795043.899-NODE-899-length-18588-cov-7.884692_pt1 | contig 18588 bp, 17 predicted proteins | sample MGYA00375127_ERZ795043 | MGnify/ENA primary metagenome ERZ795043 (study PRJEB30172, sample SAMN05518447) | compost metagenome | isolation source: Feedstock adapted compost from Newby Island compost facility, Milpitas, CA | place: USA:Newby Island compost facility... | reverse complement strand
GCGATGCCGACGACCACGCCGGCGACCGAGACGATGCCGTCGTTGGCACCGAGCACCGCGGCGCGCAGCCAGCCGGCGCGGTGGCTGCGGTGGAGTCCGGGGTTGCGGCTGGCCATGCGTGTTCTCCTGCCGGGACCGGGCACATTCTGGAACGGTCCCGGGCGCGATGGCGAAATGCGAACCAGCCGCGTCCGCGCGGGGCCTACTCGAGCTGGAGGATCAGCGGCGCCCTCGCCGGCAGCAGGAGCGTATCCCCCAGCTCCACCCGGCGCCCTGTCAGCACGTCGGTGGCCGAGCGCGCGGCGCCGAGGAAGCGGGTGAAGCGGCCGAGGGCCAGCGGGGTCTCGGCGCCGTTGCGATTGAGGGCCACCATCACCGTGTCCCGGCCATCGTGGCGGAAGTACACGTACACGCCGCCTTCCGGCGCGTAATGGGTCAGCTTGCCGGTCTGCACGACCGGCGTGCGCCGGCGCCAGTTGAACAGGGTGCGCACGAAGTCCTGCGCCTCGCGCTGCTGCGCCGACAGGCCCCTGCCGGTGAAGGCGCTGGCGGCATCGCCTTCCCAGCCTCCGGGCATGTCGGCGCGCAGCAGCCCGTCGTGGCGCTCCTTCGGCCCGCGCAGCAGCACTTCCGAGCCGTAGTAGAACTGCGGGATGCCGCGGGTGGTGGCGATGAAGGCGATGCCCAGCTTCCACAGCCCCGTATCGCCGTCCACGTGCGCCAGCAGCCGGGGGGTGTCGTGGTTCTCGGCGAACACCACCAGCGCGCCCGGGTCCGGGTACAGGAAGTCGCAGGCCAGCATCTCGTACAGCGGCATCCAGACGCTTTCCCGGGTGTCGGGCCGGACCAGCGCCTCGCGCAGCGCGATGTGCACCGGGAAGTCGATCATACCGGTCATGTGCGGCACATGGCCGCTGCGGTTGGCCTTGCCGCGCTGCCAGTGGGCGACGATCGCAGGGTTCGGGCTCCATTCCTCGCCGACCATGGCGAAGTCCGGGTACTCCTCCATCACCGCCTTCGCCCATGCGGAGAGGAAATCCGCGTCGGCGTAGCCGAAGGTGTCCTCGCGGATGCCGGCAAGGCCCGCGTATTCGATCCACCACAGCGTGTTCTGGATCAGGTAGCGGGCCACGTGCGGGTTGCGCTGGTTGAGGTCGGGCATGGCCTCGACGAACCAGCCGTCGGTGAAGCCGGCGCGGTCCTCCGGCGCGGCGTGCGGATCCTGGATGGTGGTGCGGCGGTGGTTGGTGGGAACGAAGCGCCCGCCGTGGTTGATCCAGTCCCGGCCGGGCAGGTCGCGCATCCACCAGTGCCCGGCGCCGATGTGGTTGAGCACCACATCCATGACCAGGCCGATGCCGCGTTCGCGGGCCTCGCGCGCGAGCGCGCGGAAGTCCTCGTTGCTGCCGAAGCGCGGGTCGATCCGGTACAGGTCGGTGATCGCGTAGCCGTGGTAGCTCTGCTGGTCCTGGTCGTTCTCCAGCAGTGGCGTCGGCCAGAGCATGGTGAAGCCGAGGCCCGCGATGTAGTCCAGGTGCCGGCGCAGGCCGGCGATGTCGCCGCCGTGGCGCCCGTAGGGATCGGCGCGGTCGGCCGCCTCGCGCATCCCGGGCACGCTGTCGTTGGACGGGTCGCCGTTGGCGAAGCGGTCCGGTGTGACGAGGTAGATGGCGTCACGTGCGTCGAAGCCGCGCCCCGGCGCCGGTTCACGGGCCTCCAGCCGCCACGGGTGGCGTGCGACCACCTGGGCGTCGCGCAGGAACGCGATTTCCAGTTCGCCCGGCCTCGCGTCGTCGCCGATGTCGATCATGACGAACAGGTAGTTGGGACTGTCCAGGCGTTCGCTGCGGACGATGCGCACGCCCGGGTGGTCCAGGCGCGGGGTGGTCGAGGCGATGCCCGGGCCGTGGACCATCAGTTCCACCTGGCGGTGCTTCATGCCCACCCACCAGTTGCCCGGTTCGATCCGCTCGACGGCGGCGGCGTGCACGGACGTGGCCAGGGCCAGCAGCAGGCCGAACAGCAGCACGGGTCGCATGGTCGGTTCCCCGGTGTGGTCCACGCCGAGGCTATCGGCGCCCGTGGCGTGGGGACAATACTGCGGCGCGATGCATTCGTATGCATCGCGCGCATCCTGTGTTCCGGTGGCGGAATGCCACGGCGCCCCGCGCCGGTCTATAGTGCCGCCCTGCGCAAGTCCGACCGGGTATCCCCTTGTCCAGCCCCAGCCACGCTTCCGACACCCCCGTCAGCTCGCGCGGGCAGCTCGTCCAGGCCATCGCCGCCGGAGAGAAGCCGCGCGCGCGCTGGCGCATCGGCACCGAGCACGAGAAGTTCGGGTTCCGGCTCGACGACCTGCGGCCGCCGCCGTTCGAGGGCGAACGCGGAATCGAGGCGCTGCTCCAGGGGCTGACCCGCTTCGGCTGGGACACGGTGACCGAGGACGGCCGCGTCATCGCGCTGGGCAAGGACGGCGCCACGGTGTCGCTGGAGCCGGCCGGCCAGCTCGAACTGTCCGGCGCGGCGCTCGAGGACATCCACCAGACCTGCCGCGAGGTCGGCAGCCACCTGTTCGAGGTCAAGGCGGTGGCCGACGAGCTGCGGATCGGTTTCCTCGGCATGGGCTTCCAGCCGAAGTGGCGGCGAGAGGACATGCCGTGGATGCCCAAGGGCCGCTACCGGATCATGCGCGCCTACATGCCGAAGGTGGGCAACCTGGGCCTGGACATGATGACCCGCACCTGCACGGTGCAGGTCAACCTCGATTTCGAAAACGAAGCCGACATGGTGCGCAAGTTCCGCGTGGGACTCGCGCTGCAGCCGGTCGCCACCGCGCTGTTCGCCGACTCGCCGTTCACCGAGGGCCGGCCCAACGGCTTCCTCAGCTACCGCTCGCACGTGTGGACCGACACCGACCCGGACCGCACCGGCATGCTCGACTTCGTGTTCGAGGACGGCTTCGGCTACGAGCGCTACGTGGACTACCTCCTCGACGTGCCGATGTACTTCGTCCACCGCGAAGGCAGGTACATCGACGTCGCCGGGCAGAGCTTCCGCGACTTCCTAGAGGGGCGGCTGCCCGGGCTGCCGGGCGAGCTGCCCACGCTGCGCGACTGGTCCGACCACATGACCACGGCCTTCCCCGAGGTGCGGCTGAAGCAGTACCTGGAGATGCGCGGCGCCGACGGCGGGCCGTGGAACCGGATCTGTGCCCTGCCGGCGTTCTGGGTCGGCCTGCTCTACGACGACGCCTCGCTCGACGCCGCCTGGGACCTGGTGAAGGACTTCACCCTCGAGGAGCGCCACGCCCTGCGCGACGGCGTGCCCAGGCACGGGCTGAAGCTGCCGTTCCGCAACGGCACGGTGCGCGACCTGGCCCGCGAGGCGCTGAAGATCTCCGCCACCGGGCTGCGCCGGCGGGCGCGCCTCAACAGCAAGGGCGCGGACGAGGCCGGCTTCCTCGATACGCTGGTGGAGATCGCCGAGTCGGGGCAGACCCCGGCCGAGCGCAAGCTGGAACTGTTCCACGGCGAGTGGAACGGCGACATCGACCGCGTGTTCCGCGAGTTCGCCTACTGACGCGCCCCGGGCGGATCGTCACGGGCGCAACCTTCGCGCGTTGCGGGGTGCAATTGCGCTAGCCTTCGGGGCATGGCCGCATCGACGCAACCCCCGCTGCGCGAGCACCTGGAGTTCGCGGAGACCGACGCCCTGCTGCGCGACGACGTGCGCAGGCTGGGCGCGCTGGTCGGCGAGGTGCTGGCCGAGCAGGAATCGCCGCAACTGCTGGAGCGGGTCGAGGCCATCCGCCGCGAGGCCATCGCGCGCCGTGAGCGCGGCCTGCCGGTGGACGCGCTGGCGGAACGGCTGGCACGGCTGGAGCCGGGCGAGGCCGAGGCGGTGGTGCGCGCCTTCGCCGCGTACTTCGGCGCGGTCAACCTCGCCGAGCGGGTGCACCGCATCCGCCGCCGCCGCGACTACGAGCGCAGCAGCGACCAGCCGCAGCCGGGCGGGTTCGTGGCGGTGCTGCGCGCGCTCCGGGACGACGGCGTCGGCTTCGATGAGCTGGCGGCGGCGCTGCCGCGGCTGTGGATCGAGCCGGTGTTCACCGCCCACCCGACCGAGATCGTGCGCCGCGCGATCCTCGAGAAGGAGCGCGACATCGTCGAGCGCCTGGTCGCGGACATCGACCGCACGCGCACGCCGGTCGAGCGCCGCGCCGACCTGGCGCGGATCCGCCAGGCGCTGACCTCGGCCTGGCAGACCAGCGATCAGCCCGCGTACCGCCCGACCGTGGCCGACGAGGTCGAGCACGTCGGCTACTACCTGGCCAACACCCTGTACCGCGTGGTGCCGGTGTTCTACGAGGCCTTCGCCGACGCGATCGAGGCGGTGTACGGCCGCAGGATCGAGCTGCCGCTGGTGCTGCGCTTCGGCACCTGGGTCGGCGGCGACATGGACGGCAACCCGAACGTCAACGCCGGCACCATCCGCGCCGCGCTCGAGGCGCAGCGCGCGCAGGTGATCGCGCAGTACCGGCGCGACGTCGCCGCGCTCGGGCGCGCGCTGACCCAGTCGACGGACCGCGTCGGCGTGGACCCGGCCGTGTCCGACCGCATCGGGGAATATGCCGCGCAGCTGCCGGAGCGCGTGGCGGAGTTCAGCCCGCGCCTGGCCGACATGCCCTACCGCCGCCTGCTCGGGCTGATGGAGCGGCGGCTGGAACTGGCCACGCGGGACGACGCGCGCGGCTACGGCACCGCGCGGGAGTTCATCGCCGACCTGGAGCTGATCGACGCCAGCCTGTCGCGCAACCGTGGCGAGCACGCCGGCCGCTTCGCGCTGCGCCGCCTGCTGTGGCGCGCGCGCACCTTCGGCTTCCACCTCGCGGCCCTCGACATCCGCCAGGATTCGGCGGTGCATGACGCCGCGCTCGCGGCCCTGCTCGGCGATCCGGGTTTCGGCGCGCGCGGTCCGGATGAGCGCGTCGCGCGCCTGCATGCCGTCCTCGAGGGCCGCGAGGCCGTGGCCGCGGACACGGGCGATCCGGTCGCCGCGTCCACCCTCGAGGTGTTCCGCGCCGTGCTCGACGTGCGTCACCGCCACGGTGCCGGGGCGACCGGGCTGTACATCGTCAGCATGAGCCGCAGCGCCGCCGACGCGCTGGCGGTGCTGGCGCTGGCGCGGATCGCCGGCTGCACGGAGGACGGCATGGTGCCGCTCGACGTCACCCCGCTGTTCGAGACCGTGGACGACCTGCAGGCGGCGCCGGAGACCATGCGCTCGCTGCTGTCGGACCCGCTCTACCGCGCGCACCTGGCCCGGCGCCGGAACGAGCAGACGGTGATGCTTGGCTATTCGGACAGCGCCAAGGACGGCGGCCTGCTGGCCTCGCGCTGGGCGTTGCAGCGCACGCAGGCGGAGCTGTCGGCGCTGGCCGCGGAATACGGCGTGCGGATCATGTTCTTCCACGGCCGCGGCGGTTCGGTCTCGCGTGGCGGCGGCAAGACCGGGCGGGCGGTGATCGCCGCGCCGCGCGGCTCGGTGGACGGCAGCCTGCGGGTCACCGAGCAGGGCGAGGTGATCCACCGCAAGTACGGCATCCGTGCGCTGGCGCTGCGCAACCTGGAACAGGCGGCCGGCGCGGTGCTGCGCGCGACGCTGCGCCCGCGCCCGCCCGAGCCGCGCGAGGAGCGCTGGAAGGCGATGGCGGCGGTGCTGGCGGAGGAATCCCGCCGGCATTACCGCGCGCTGGTCCACGAGCACCCCGACTTCCCGGCGTACTTCCGCGCGGCCACGCCGATCGACGTGATCGAGCGGCTGCGGATCGGCTCGCGGCCCTCGCGCCGGCGCGAGGGCGGCATCGGCAACCTGCGCGCGATCCCGTGGGTGTTCGCCTGGTCGCAGAACCGTTCCACCCTCACCGGCTGGTACGGCGTCGGCCATGCCCTGCAGCACGGCATCCGCGAATACGGGCAGGAGGCGATGGCGGAGATGGCGTGCGAGTGGCCGTTCTTCGCCGCGCTGCTCGACGACGTGGAGATGGTGCTGGCCAAGTCGGACCTGGCGATCTTCGAGCGCTACTCGCGGCTCGCCGGCGACCTGCACGCGGTGTTCTACCCCGTGATCGCGGAGGAGTTCCTGCGCACCTGCGACGCGATCCTGCTGCTGAAGCAGCGCGACCGCATCCTCGCCGACGACTACCGGCTGCGGCTGTCGATCCGGCTGCGCAACCCGTACGTCGACCCGCTGAGCCTGCTGCAGGTGGACCTGCTGCGGCGCTGGCGCGAGGGCGGCCGTGAGGACGACGCGCTGCTGCGCGCGCTGGTGTCCACGGTCAACGGCATCGCCGCGGGCATCCAGAACACCGGCTGAGCCTCAGCCGGACGCGCGTTCCCACGGCGCCACCGGGCCGGGCACCTCACGGAACAGGGGGTGCGGGTCCGGATGGCCGGTGCCGGCCCATCGCGCGTGCAGCGCCGGATCACGTGCCGCCAGCTTGCGCAGCAGGTGGGCCCACTCGTGTTCCAGCTGCCCGGTCGTCACCACGATCGGCTCGACCGCGCGCGGCCGGCCGAACTTCGAGCGGTCGAAGCGGTAGCCGCGGGCGGTGGCCTCGGTGTGCACCGCGGCCAGGTAGGCGTCGATCGCCGCGGGTGGCCGGGGATGCGCCCGGAAGCGGTCGAGCTGCGGGTGGTGGCGGTAGCCACGGGTCCGGCCATGCAGCACGGCCCGTGCCAGCAGGGCCTCGCGCCACAGCGCCACCAGGCCCGGCGGGTCGAGGTGACGGGGGTGCAGCGACCACAGGCGCATGGCGCGGGCTCCGGGCAGGGGAGTGGCCATGGTATGTGCCGGCGCGTCGCCGGGATGTATACTCCCCCCGGGTATGACGGGAACCGGCCATGCCGCACACCCCGGAAGAAAAACGCAAGGTGCTCGCCCGCATCCGCCGCATCCGTGGCCAGTGCGAGGGCGTGGAGCGCGCGATCGCGGAAGGCGCCGAGTGCTACGCGGTGCTGCAGCAGATCGCCGCCGTCCGCGGCGCGGTCAACGGGCTGATGAGCGAGGTGCTGGAGTCGCACCTGCGCGAGCAGTTCGGCCATGCGGCCGCGGACCAGGCCGCGCGCGAGGCGCGCGTGGCGGAGATGGCCGGGCTGATCCGCTCGTACCTGAAGTGAACGACAACACCGGCGGCACCTGCGCCGCCGGCAACGAAACCGGGAGGGAATGACGCCATGAAGACCCGTGCCGCCGTCGCGTTCGGGCCGCGCAAGCCGCTGGAGATCGTCGAGCTGGACCTGGAGGGCCCGAGGAAGGGCGAGGTCCTGGTGAAGATCACCCACACCGCGCTCTGCCATACCGATGCCTTCACCCTGTCCGGCGAGGACCCGGAGGGCGTGTTCCCCTGCGTGCTCGGCCACGAGGGCGCGGGCGTGGTGGTCGAGGTCGGCGAGGGCGTGACCAGCGTCAGTCCGGGCGACCACGTCATCCCGCTCTACACCGCCGAGTGCGGCGAGTGCCTGTTCTGCAGGAGCAACAGGACCAACCTGTGCATCGCCGTGCGTGCCACCCAGGGCAAGGGGCTGATGCCGGACGGCACCACGCGCTTCTCCTACAAGGGCCAGCCGGTCTACCACTACATGGGCTGCTCGACCTTCAGCGAGTACACCGTGGTGGCGGAAGTGTCGCTGGCGAAGATCAACCCGCAGGCCGACCACGAACAGGTCTGTCTGCTCGGCTGTGGCGTGACCACAGGCCTCGGCGCGGTGCACAACACGGCGAAGGTGCAGCCTGGCGACTCGGTCGCGGTGTTCGGCCTCGGCGCGATCGGGCTTGCGGTGATCCAGGGCGCGAAGCAGGCGAAGGCCGGGCGGATCATCGCCATCGACATCAACCCGGAGAAGTTCGAACTGGCGCGGAAGATGGGCGCCACCGACTGCGTCAACCCGAAGGACCACGACAAGCCGATCCAGCAGGTGATCATCGAGATGACGGGCTGGGGCGTGGACCACAGCTTCGAGTGCATCGGCAACGTCGAGGTCATGCGCGCGGCGCTGGAATGCGCGCACCGCGGCTGGGGGCAGAGCGTGATCATCGGCGTGGCCGGCGCCGGCCAGGAGATCCGCACCCGCCCGTTCCAGCTGGTCACCGGCCGCCGGTGGATGGGGACCGCGTTCGGCGGCGTGAAGGGCCGCTCGCAGCTGCCGGGCATGGTCGAGCAGGCGATGCGCGGCGAGATCGAGCTGGCGCCGTTCATCACCCATACCCTGCCGCTGGAGCGGATCAACGAGGCCTTCGATCTGATGCACGCGGGCAAGTCGATCCGCACCGTGATCCATTTCTGAGGAAGGCCATGGAACGCATCGAACACCGTGCCTGCTTCGGCGGCTGGCAGGACGTGTACCGGCACCGTTCGGAGGTGCTCGGCTGCGACATGAACTTCGCCGTGTACCTGCCACCGCAGGCGGCGGAAGCAGGCGCGCGCCTGCCCGTGCTGTACTGGCTTTCGGGCCTGACCTGCACCGAGCAGAACTTCATCACCAAGGCCGGCGCGCAGCGCTACGCGGCGGAGCACGGCATCGCCATCGTCGCCCCGGACACCAGCCCGCGCGGCGACGACGTGCCCGACGCCGAGGGCTACGACCTGGGCAAGGGCGCCGGCTTCTACGTCAACGCCACGCAGGCCCCGTGGTCCACGCACTACCGCATGTACGACTACGTGGTGCACGAGCTGCCCGCGCTGGTCGAGGCGGAGTTCCCGGTATCGGGCGCGCGGGGCATCAGCGGGCACTCGATGGGCGGCCACGGCGCGCTGGTGGTGGCGCTGCGCAACCCGGGCCGCTACCGCAGCGTGTCGGCGTTCGCGCCGATCGTGGCCCCGTCGCAGGTGCCGTGGGGGCAGAGGGCCTTCGCCGCCTACCTCGGCGACGACCGCGAGGCATGGCGGCAATACGACGCCTGCGAGCTGGTGCGCACCGCCCGGGAGCAGCTGCCGCTGCTGGTGGACCAGGGCGCGGACGACGAGTTCCTCGAGCCCCAGCTGCGCCCGCAGCTGCTGCAGCAGGCCTGCGCGCAGGCCGGCCATCCGCTCGAGCTGCGCATGCGCCCGGGTTACGACCACAGCTACTACTTCGTCGCCAGCTTCATCGGCGAGCACATCGCGCACCACGCCCGGGCGCTGCGCGCGGAATGAACCTGCCAGGAGGGGGCGCATCGCGGGATGGAAGCGGCGTTGCGGCGCGGTGGCGCTGGCATTCGGGCTGGCGGCCGCCGCCGCGGCGGAGCGGGACGGCGCACCGGTGCGGCGCACCGTCGAGGGCGCGCAGGCGTTCCTGGCGATGATGCTGCCGGGCAACCGCGATCTGTCCACGCCGATGGTGGAGATGCCGGAGCGTGCGCGCAGGGAAGGGCTGCGCGGCCGATTCGGGCCGCAGCCCCGGATCATCGGCGCCGCGGTGGTTTCCACGTGCGTCCCGCGCCCGCGCGCGGATGCATCCGAAAGCCTGTTCGTGGCGCATGATCCCCGGGATGCGGGGGATGGCGCCGCGGCGCCGGTCGCGGGATTGCCGGGCGGCGGGGTCATCGGCGATCCCCCCGGCATGCATTTCGGGAACATCCGGGCGTTGCGACGGATGGGGGAGGAGGTCCACCTGCGCTTCGCGGGCAACACCACCGATGCGGTGTTGTTGCTGGATTCCGGCGAGACCGCGGCACGCGTGTACGACGCGCTCGAATTCCTGCGCGTCCATTGCGACGGCAGCCGCGCCACCGGCTTCTGACCCGGTTCAGCCGGACAGCAACACGTCGGTATAGGCGAAGCGCCCATCGCGCAGCACGGTGTCGCCGGGGACCACCGGCAGCGGTGCCGCGAACATCGGTCCCGCCCAGGCGCAGGTGTGGAACTCGCCGCGCTCGCCGCAGGGGTCGACGGCCGGTGGCAGTTCGTCCAGCAGGGCCGCATCGAACGCGCGTCCGGCGAAGCGGGCGTCGAGCTGCTGCGTGTCCACGCAGCACAGCCGTGCGCGCAGGCCGCCTTCGATCATCGCCCGTGCGAGCGCACCGGTATCGGCCCCGAACAGCGGCGTCGCCACGTCCCAGCCGATGCGAGACAGGCTGGCGACGCGCCAGGCACGGATGTCCTCCAGGAACAGGTCGCCGAAGGCCAGGGTGCGCAATCCGGGCCAGCGCGCCCGCGCCTGTGCGAGTGCTGCGGCCATGGCCGCCTCGTAGTCGGCGTTGCCGGAGCCGGCGGCGATGCCGGCCTCGAGCAACGGCAGGCCGGCGGCGCGCGCCTGCGCCTGCAGCACCTCGCGGCGGATGCCCTGCATCGATGCGCGCCCGTAGTCCACGGTCATCGTGGACAGCAGGCCGACGACGTCGAGGTCGCCGCGCTGGCGCAGCACGTGCAGGGCCCATGCGGCATCCTTGCCGCCGCTCCAGGCGAGCAGGACCGGCGTGCGCGCCATCAGGCGGCGGTGACGTCGCGCAGCTCCCAGGCGTTGCCCGCGAGCAGGCGCATCCGGTGCCGGAACACTTCGCCAGGCAGCGTGGTGGTCACCACCAGGTCGATGTGCAGGTCGTGCTGCAGGCCTTCCACGGTGGCGGACGGGTCGGTGGCGCCGAGCGCGGGATCGACGTCGTCGGGGTCGTCCAGCGTCCGGCGCCAGCGCTGGAACAGGGCGTCGCCGCGCAACGCGGCCTGCAGTTCTTCCGCCAGGCCCCCGGCGCCCTGCGAGGTGAAGGCGAACTGCCCGGCGTCGCGGACGCGGGCGGGGTCGGGAAGGGTGACGAAGTAGCGGACCGGCATGCATCCCCCCGGGATCGGTTGTCGCAACCAGCGTAGCCCCGGATGCGGCAAAAATCCGTTAGCCGCGGCGGCTGCCGGGGCGCTCGATGCCGACCGGCAGCGTGGACACGCGCCGGAACTCCTCCCCGTCGAGCAGGGCGGGATCGCGCAGGACCGCCATCGCGAAGTCGTGGGCGTCGTCGCCCCAGAACAGGGCCTCCCCGATCTGCAGCGTGGGCACGCCGAACACGCCGGCGTCCAGGGCCTGCTGCGTGTTCCGGCGCAGGGCGTCCTTCACCGGGGCCGAGGACAGGGCTTCCAGGTCCACGCCCAGCCGCCGCGCCACCGGCGCCAGCGCTTCCGCGCTGTCTGCGGCGTTGCCCTGCACCCAGATCCAGTCGAACAGCGCGTCGATGGCCGCGGGCGTGGTCCCGGCGGCGATGCACAGGCGCAGCGCCGGCAGCGGGTTGAACGGATGCGCTGGCGGGAACCGCAGCGGCATGCCGTCGCGGCGCGCCCGCCACAGCACGTGGCGGTACGTGAACTCGCGCTTGCGCGGGATCTCGGCCGGCCCGCGCTGGCCCAGCGCGTCGAGGATCGCGCCGAGCAGCACCGGCACCGGTTCGATCGCGTGGCCGGCGGGCACGGGCGCGAGCCTGCGCCACTGCAGGCAGGCGAACGGCGAGACGAAGTCGAAGTACCAGCGCGCGGACACGGCCTCAGAAGTCCGGCGCGTGGGGTGGCGCGGCGAAGCCGATGCCGAGCGCGCCCTTGCCGACGTTGACCATCGCGGTCAGGCTGGTCACGGTCTCGTACACCTCGACCCCGGCGTCGGCGCAGGCCTCGCGCAGCGCCCCGTACCCGGGCAGGGCCCGCATCTCCTCCAGTTCGCCGCCGTAGCCGATCACCACGACAGGGGTCAGCAGCCCTTCGCGCACGCGCCTGGCGGTGAATTCGAACAGCCGGCGCACGGCGTTGTCGTAGCCGCGCAGCTTGGCCACCGGCGAGGTCTCGCCGCGGTAGGCGCGCAGCACCGGCTTGATGTCGAGCGCGCTGCCCAGCGCCGCGCCGACCAGGCCGACGCTGCGGTCGCCCTTGTGGCGCGCGCGGGCGCGCAGGTAGTACAGGTCGCGCGGGACCATGTAGCCGTAGGTGTTCGTCGCCAGCTGCTCCAGCCGCATGCGGATCTGCGGCGGGGTCTGGCCCTCTTCGCGCAGCCGCACCGCCTCGATCGCGGAGACGCCCTGCCCGGCGAACAGGCTGAGCGTGTCGATCACGCGCAACGCGAACGGCGAGTTGTGGCCGGCGGCCTGCCGGATCGGCCGGTACTCGTTGAGGATCGCGAAACTGGCCTGCAGCGCGTTGTCGTGGATCTGGCTGCGCAGCTTGGAGATGGTCAGGCAGAAGACGTGGTCGTAGTCGATCACCAGCTTCTGCAGGAACAGGTCCCGGATCTGCTCGACCGTGAAGGGGATGGTCTCGGCCTCGTGCCCGCGCTCGGCCACGTGCGCGTGCAGGAACTGCAGCGTGGCCTCCTCGTTGCGCTGGTCGGCCAGGACCGCCTCGCCGATGCGTACCGTGATCGGCAGCAGCACGATGCGATGGCGCTCGATGAAGTCGGCCGGCAGGTCGCAGGCAGAATCGACGACGATCCCGATGCGCATCACGCTTTCCTCCCCCGTGGAAGCCCGGAAGCTAGCAGCACTGCGCCCGGATGAAATGTGACGCGCGTCACGAACGCCTGGATCCGTGCGCGTGGCCCTGAGGCCACGCGCACGGCGGGGGTCAGCGCGTGCCGGCCGGGTAGGCGAGCGGCAGCTGGCCCGCTTCGCGCGACGGTTCGCCGCGCAGGTAGCGGTCGCGCAGCTCGGTCTGGCGCGAGCGCATCGGGACCGCGCGGCCGCCCAGCCACATCTGGTCGGCGGTGTTGGCCACGTCCAGCGGGTCACCGGTCCACAGCACCAGGTCGGCGCTGCGGCCCACGGCGATCGTGCCGGTGCGGTCGGCCACGCCGAAGGTTTCGGCGGGGACCCGGGTCAGGCCGGCCAGCGCGTCCTCCCATGCCATGCCGTTGGCGACCGCGTTGCCGGCGAGCTGGCGTACCTTGCGCGCGTTGTGCGAGGCGTCACCGGACTGGGTGAAGCCGACCTGGACGCCCGCGGCGCGCAGCCTGGCGGCGTTCTCCATGGTCGCGCCGAGCTGGTCGAAGTTCGACGGCAGGTTGGCCAGCACGTCCACGAACACCGGCACCTTCGCGCGTGCCAGTTCGGGCGCCAGCTTCCAGGCCTCGGCGCCGCCGGCGATGGCGATCCGCACGCCGTGGCGCTGCGACCAGCGCAGCAGCTGGCGGATGTCGGCGGCGCGCTCCACGCGCGCGACCACCAGCCCGTTGCCGGAGAAGTAGCGCGCGAGGGTGGCGCGGCCGGCCGGGGTCAGCAGCGCGTGCGGGGAATCGGGCGCGATCCTGCCGCGCGCCTCGTCCACCAGCTGGTCGAGCAGCATCCACTGCCCGGCGCGGGAATTGCCGGTCAGGCCCGAGGCGCCCGCGCCCAGCGACAGGAACAGCACGCGCGGGCCGATCGGGTCGGGGCTGCCGTCGAGGCGGACCACGGCGCCCTGTCCGGCGACGATCGAGCCGCCCGGACGGCTGTCGGCGCCGAGCAGGGTGAAGCCGATGCCGCCGACGCGCGCCACGGGCACCAGGATCGAGTCGGGGTTGTAGGCCAGGGTGACGTCGAACTCCGGCCGCACCACCATGTCCTTCGGGCCGTTGCCCAGCGCGAGCGCGGCGTCGGTGGTGGACTGCTCGCCGGAAACTTCCTCGATGCCGACGCCCGAGATGCCGCCGAACAGCGCCGGCGTCAGCGGACGGCCGCTGGCTTCCACCACCGGGACCCCGGCGGAGGCGGACAGGCCCTTGCCGATGGCACGCACCACGCCACCCTGCACCAGCACGTCCGTGCCTTCGAGCGTGCCCTGCGCGGTGGCGGTGTGGACCCTGGCGTTGCGGATCAGCAGGTCCTGGGCCGCGGCGCCGGCACAGGCGCACAGGGCCAGGGCCAGGGCGGCGGCCTTCGTGACGATGCGGAAACGGCGGCTCATCGCACACCTCCCAGCAGGAAGTCGGACACGGGACGGCGCGAGGGGTCGTGGCGGTCGTACACGTGGGCGCCGTCGATCCAGACCTTCTCGGCCTGCGCGTAGGAGCTGAAGGGATTGCCGTTCCACAGCACCACGTCGGCCATCTTCCCCGGCTCCAGGGTGCCGGTCCTGTCGAGGATGCCCAGCGCCCTGGCCGGGTTCTGCGTCAGCCAGCGGATCGCGCGTTCGGGCGCGATCTCGATGCCCACGCGGCGGGCCGCGGCGATGACCTTGGCCGCCTCCTGGTTGAGGCGCTGGATGCCCTCCTCGGAGTCGGAGTGCACGATCGCGCAGCTGCCCTGCGGACGGTCCACCAGGGCGATGTTCTCCTGGATGCCGTCCCAGGCTTCCATCTTGAAGCCCCACCAGTCGGCCCACAGTGCCGCGCACACGCCCTCGGCGGCCAGGCGGTCGGCGATCTTGTACGCCTCCACGCCGTGGTGGAACGCGGAGATGCGGAAACCGAACTCCTTCGCCAGGTCCAGCATCTGCGCCATCTCGTCGGCGCGGTAGCAGTGGATGTGGACCAGGATGTCGCCGTTGAGCGCGCCGGCCAGGGTCTCCAGCTTCAGGTCGCGCTTGCGGTCCTTGTCGCCGGCCTTCTTCGCGTAGGCCTGTGCATCGATGAAGGCGGCACGGTAGCCGGCCAGGTTGCCCATGCGCGTGGCCGGGCCGCCCCGCTGGCCATACACCCGCTTCGGGTTCTCGCCGCAGGCCATCTTCAGCCCGTGCGGCGCGCCCGGGAACTTCATGTCCTGCACGGTGTTGGCGTAGACGTTCTTGAGGGTCACGCCGCGGCCGCCGACCAGGTTGGCCGAGCCGGGCAGGATCTGCAGGGTGGTGATGCCGCCGGCCAGCGCGGTGCCGAAGCCGGGGTCCTGCGGCCAGACCGAGTGTTCGGCCCAGACCTGGGCGGTCACCGGGCTGGTCATCTCGTTGCCGTCGCTGTGCGACTGGGTGCCCGGGCTCGGGTACACGCCCAGGTGCGAGTGCGCGTCGATGAGCCCCGGGGTCACCCACTTGCCGGTGCCGTCCACGCGGACCGCATCGGCGGGGGCGGCCAGCCCGTGGCCGACCTCGACGATCCTGCCCTCGCGCATCAGCACGTCGGCGCCGTCGAGGCGGCGGCCGTCGCCGACGAGCACGGTCGCGTTGGTGATCAGCACCGGCGGCGCGGCGATCGGGCGGTAGGTGCTGGCGAAGGCCTCCCGGGCCGGATCGGCCGGGGTGGCGGAGGCGGGTGGAGGCGGGTTCTTCGCGGCCGTGCTCGCGCACCCGGCGAGCAGGGCCGCGCACAAGGCTGCGGTCAATGGTCGAAGCATCGGTGGTCTCCCCGGTGGATCACCCGAAGTTAACGGTCCCCCCGCGCCCGGCCAAACAGCCGAAGGTCATGGATGGCATGACAAAATGTGCCGAAAAAGGAGAGCGCATGAAGGAGAAAGGTGAAATCGTCGCCAACTGGCTGCCGCGCTACACCGGCGTGCCGCTGGAGGGGTTCGGGCAATACATCCTGCTGACCAATTTCGGCGGCTATCTGTCCCACTTCAGCCGCCTGACCGGGGCGAAGATCGTGGGCCAGGACCGGCCCATGCCCAGCGCCACCGCCGACGGCATCACCATGATCAACTTCGGCATGGGCAGCCCCAATGCCGCCACCGTGATGGACCTGCTGTCTGCGGTCAGCCCCAGGGCGGTGCTGTTCCTCGGCAAGTGCGGCGGGCTGAAGAAGAAGAACCGGCTTGGCGACCTGATCCTGCCGATCGCCGCGATCCGCGGCGAGGGCACCAGCAACGACTACCTGCCGCCCGAGGTGCCGGCGCTGCCGGCGTTCGCCCTGCAGCGCGCGGTCTCGACCATGATCCGCGACCTCGGCTACGACTACTGGACCGGCACCGTGTACACCACCAACCGCCGGGTGTGGGAGCACGATGACGCGTTCAAGGAGCGCCTGCGGCGGATGCGCTGCATGGCCATCGACATGGAGACGGCCACGGTGTTCGCGGCCGGCTTCGCCAACCGCATCCCGTCCGGCGCGCTGCTGCTGGTCAGCGACCAGCCGATGATCCCGGAAGGAGTGAAGACCGAGGCCAGCGACGCCCAGGTCAGCGCGCGCTTCGTCGAGGGCCACATCCAGGTCGGGATCGAGGCCCTGCGCCTGATCCGCCGCCACGGCAAGTCCGTGCGGCACCTGCGCTTCGACGAGTAGGCCCGGGTCCCGGCCTACTCGAGTACGGCCAGCTGCCGCAGCCGCTGCAGCGCGCGCTCGACGCTCCCGCGGATCGCCGGGGCGCGCCGCTCCGGCGTATCCAATGCCTTGCCGTCCTGGTGGAAAGTGATCCTGCCGGAAGCCGCGGCCCGCTCGATTTCCGCCTCCAGGTCCGCCTGCGTGCGGGTGCCGTCGAGCAGGGGGATCAGCGCCAGCGTCACCACGTCCAGCGCGGGCAGGGTCTCGTGGTTGCGGTTGAACAGCGCGACCGGCAGGGCATGGCCGTCGTTGTGGTGCGCGACCAGCCTGCGCAGCGCCGCGAACGCCACGGGCCTGTCGCCGATGGCCGCCGGGGCCGGGGGCAATGGCGTCGAGTGCACGGAAATCGCGCCGCTGATCAGCAGCGATTCGACAATGGCGGGCATGTTGCCGTCACCGGCGGCCAGCTCCGCCACCGGGACGCTGGAAGGGAACGCGGCATTCAGCGCGTCCACCAGCCGCTTCACCGACGGGTTGAGCATGTTCAGCGACTGGCCGTTCCTCGCCGACACCATGACGTCCGGCTCCGGCCTGTCGCCGGCGCCGGCCTTGGCACGGAAGCCGCCGCTGATGTGCAGGGGGAGGATGCGTTCCCGGCCGAGGTTGTACCGGCGGTCCTGCCTGCGCGCGTCGTGGACCAGCAGGGTCTGGCGGAAGGGGCGGTTGGTCAGGAAGTCCATCATCTGCTCCAGCGGCTCCTGCTGCCCGCATTCGCGGATCAGCGCCGCGGCCCGTTCGGGTCCGAAGTTGGACGCGAACATCGAGCACAGGTCCGCCTCGCCCAGGTAGCACAGGCCGTGCTGCCCGGCCCTGGCCAGGAAATCGCTGAAGTAGCAGGGCGCGTTGCAGGGCTCGAGGAACTCGTGGATGAGGTAGTAGGGCTGGCCGTCGCGGATCATCCCGATGTTCTCGTCCAGCACCTTCTTCAGCACGCTGTCGGGCCGTGCCACTTCGTGCATGAACTCGATCATCCCGCGTGCGTAGGCGAGGTTCTCAGCCGGGTCCGGGCGCGACGTGCCGCGCAGCAGCATCGCGTCGCGGATGATCTCCTTGGCCTTCCAGCCCGGATAGGTGTTGTAGCTGACGTAGGCCACGCCATTGGCCGACAGGTTGCGGCTGCAGATGTCGAGGATCTTCTCCTGCACTTCCGGCGGCACCCAGCTGTACACGCCGTGGCAGATGACGTAGTCGAACTCGCCGAGCTCCGGGCCGACGTCGGTGATGCTCATGTGGCGCAGCTCGAGGTTGTCCAGCCCGAGCAGTCCGACGATGGCGCGCCCGGATTCGACCTGCACCGGGGACAGGTCGATGCCGACCGCGCGTGCCCGCGGGTGCATCACCGCGAACGGCAGCAGGTTGCCGCCGGCCGAGCAGCCCAGCTCCAGCACCCGCGCCGTGGCCGGGTCCGGCGCATCCAGGCCGAACAGCCTTGCGATCGCATGGAGCCGCGCGGGCGAACTTTGCGGGAATGCCGCGGACAGGTAGGGAAGCCGGTCGTAGGCATTGCCGATGTGCTCGATGATGGTGGTGTCCTGCGTCATCTGTGGGCTCCCTGTCCTGTCCGGCCGCGTGCGGCGTCGCCGGGATTGTAGGGGCGCCCGGGGTGCGCCGGGGAAGCAGGCGCTGCGTGGCGGGCATGCCCCATCGCGACGGCTTGCGAAGCTGGCGCCCGCGTGCAGGAGAGGGGGCGGGCCGGAGGTCGCATCCGCCCGGGCGTGCATGTACGCTTGGATGCGGCGGCATGCCATCCCGTGTTGCATGCCGGGAGGACAGGGAAATGCCGCGTATCGACCGCAGACAGCACCTGGTGGCCGCGCTGGCCATGTGGATGGGGGGCTTCCGCCGCCGCTGCCTCCGGGTCCGACACCCGGCAGGCCGCCCTGTACGCCGCCAATGCCGCCGCCCTGTCGGCCGCGATGACCTGGTGCGAGGCGCGTCACGGCGAGCTGCGCCGGGGCTCGGCGGGCGAGGAATGCTTCCAGAAGGCCCGCGGCGTCCTGGGTGGATTCGGCCTGGACAAATGGGCCGGCGAAATCGCCGCGCGCTGCAGCGACATGGCCACGTTCAATACCTGCCTGACCCCCGAGATCGCGCACCTGGTCCGCGCCCTCAACGGGGAGTTCCGGCTCCGCCAGCTCTGATCGGAACCGCCTGTTCCGGCCCCAATGGATCGTGCTGGCGCCGGTTGCCCGGCGGTGTCGGGGCATGCCGCGTCAGGAATTGACTCGCTGCGTCAGTTTTCCGGCCTGAAATGCGTCAGTTTTCCGGCCTGAAAAAAGGTTCTTCTCCCAACTGAGGGGAGAGAGGCGCACGGCTGACCCGGCAGAATTGTTGTTCTCGAGGCAACAAAACGGGGCCGGCTGTGGCCGAAGTGGATTGTATGTCCCAGCTGGGTGGCTGGAAGGGTTATCGCGTA
>ERZ795043.897-NODE-897-length-18605-cov-7.992561_pt1 | contig 18605 bp, 17 predicted proteins | sample MGYA00375127_ERZ795043 | MGnify/ENA primary metagenome ERZ795043 (study PRJEB30172, sample SAMN05518447) | compost metagenome | isolation source: Feedstock adapted compost from Newby Island compost facility, Milpitas, CA | place: USA:Newby Island compost facility... | reverse complement strand
ACCCCGTCGTCACCATCCGGCAAACTGATGAAGGCACTGTTATGATTGGCGACAGCAAGGAGGAAGGGACGACCCCAGATGGCCTGAATTTGTCGATCAGTGCCGTTATGGCGTCGCGCGCTATTCGCATGTTCCCCCTGCTCGGCCGTCTCAATGTCGTACGCATGTGGGCAGGTGTGCGCGTTATGACGGCCGACGGTTTTCCCATTTACGACCAGTCGGAGACGTGCCCTGGGGCATTCGTGGCGTGTTGCCACTCGGGCGTCACCCTTGCGGCCAATCACGCTTTGACGCTAGCTCCAATGATCGCCACCGGTCGCCTCGATGCCGAAGTGGTCGGCGCATTCAGTGCGCGGAGGTTCCATGTTTCGAAGGCTGCCTGAAACAAGTGCCGCCACGGTCACCGTTAGCATCGATGGTGCAGACGTGCAGGTTCGCGCTGGGGACACCGTCGCGGCAGCCTTGCTCGCCGCCGGCGTCCATCCATATCGCGCGTCCACGGTGAGTGGAGCCCCACGAGCGCCTTATTGCATGATGGGCGTGTGTTTCGAATGCCTAGTGACCGTGGATGGCGTCGGCAACCGCCAAGGCTGCCTTATTCCGGTTCGAGAGGGAATGCGCATCGAAACGCAACACGGCAAACGGGAGGCACACCGGTGAATGGAGCACCCGTGTTTGAAAATACATACGACGTCGCCGTGGTCGGTGCGGGACCTGCCGGGCTCGCGGCGGGAGCCACGGCAGCCAAGGCTGGCCTTACTACAATTGTTCTGGATGAGAATCCGGCCCCCGGCGGTCAAATTTATCGCGCTATTACGACGACCCCGGTCCGCCGAGAAGAAATTCTCGGAGAGGATTATTGGGACGGTCAAAAGCTCATTCAAGAATTCCAGTCGAGTGGCGCTCAGCTTGTTTCGGGCGCAACCGTTTGGAGTATTTCGCGCGCCCTTGAAATCAACGTTTCCCAAGGCGGTAAAACGCATCTCATCAACGCACGTTGGATAATTCTTGCAACAGGCGCGCAGGAACGCCCCTTCCCGATCCCGGGCTGGACGCTTCCTGGCGTTATGACGGCAGGCGGTGCTCAAACGTTGCTGAAAGCATCGGGTCTGGTGCCATCCGGTCGGGTCATTCTCGCTGGCACTGGCCCGCTCTTGTGGCTCCTTGCCGCCCAAATCCTTCGTGCTGGCGGCGACATTACCGCGATCCTCGATACGACACCGCTTGAAAACTACGTTCGCGCATTGCGCCAGTTGCCTGGCTTTCTGCTGTCTCCCTACTTTGCGAAAGGCCTGCGCCTTCTCACCGAAGTTCGGCGGAAAACACGGGTCATTAAAGGCGTCACAAAGCTCGAGGCCCAGGGCAAGGACAAATTGGCGGAGGTGCTATTCGCCACGGGAAGTCAACCCGCAACGCGCATGGCAGCGGACCTCCTCTTGCTGCATCAGGGCGTCGTTCCTAACGTCAATCTCGCGATGTCGATCGGCATCGACCATCGGTGGGATGAATTGCAGCTTTGCTGGGTCCCGGTTTTGGATCAGTATGGAAACAGCTCCGTTCCTGGCATTGCTATCGCCGGTGACGGTGCTGGAATAAGCGGCGCGCTTGCAGCTGCCGAACGAGGGCGCCTCGCCGCTTATGCCGCGGTGAAGGCTCTTAAACCCGAGGCGCTCAGCCATCTTCCCGCCGAGCAGATTCTTCTTCAAGCGCTGGCAAAAGCGCAGGCCGGGCGCGCTTTCCTTGATACGCTTTACCAGCCGCCGAAGCACTTCCGAATTCCCGAGAAGAACGAGACGCTCGTCTGCCGCTGCGAAGAGGTTACCGCTGGGCAAATCCGGGAAATGGTCGCGCTTGGCTGCGAGGGTCCGAACCAGCTGAAATCTTTTCTTCGCTGCGGCATGGGGCCCTGTCAGGGCCGCCTGTGCGGCTTGACCGCTACGGAAATGATCGCTGCCGAAAGAAACGTTTCTCCGCAGCAGGTGGGCTATTATCGGTTGCGGCCGCCAATCAAGCCTATTCAACTGGCCGAAATCGCTGCGATGCCTCAATCCGAAACAGCAGTAAAGGCGGTTGTACGCGGATGAGCCACACAGCCGATGTCATCGTCATTGGTGCTGGAATCCATGGGTGTTCGACGGCTTTGCATTTGGCAATGCGCGGTCTTAAGCCAGTCGTAATCGAAAAGGATCACGCTGGCCGTCACGCCTCCGGTGTCAATGCAGGTGGCGTCCGACAACTCGCCCGCCACTTTGCGGAAGTCCCCCTATCCGTCGCTTCGATGGAGCTGTGGGAGCGGATCGAGGATCTCGTGGGGGACGACTGCGGCTTTACTTCCGAAGGACAGGTGCTGGTTGCAGAAACCGAGGCCGAGCTCGAAAGCTTCCGCGCTCGCGTGGACGAATTGCGGGCAATGGGCTTCACCCATGAGGAACTGATCGATCGCGTCGAGCTGAAAAAGCTCGTCCCCGCTGTATCCGACAGCTGTCCCGGCGGGGTCGTTTCCCGTCGCGACGGCGCCGCAAACCCGTTTCGAGCGACGCAGGCATTCCGACGCAAAGCAATTCAACTCGGCGCGAAGGTCGTAGAAGGCGTCTCGGTAACGGGATTTACACGCCAAGGTGCGGCATGGCGCGTCTCGACGACAGCAGACACTTTCGAGGCACCAGTTATCGTCAATGCTGCGGGAGCTTGGGCTGGCAGAATTGCGGCGATGTTCGGGGAGCCTGTTCCGCTCGAGGTTATCGCGCCTATGCTGATGATCACCTCCCGCATGCCGCACTTCATTCGTCCCGTCGTGATACTGCGCGGCCGCAAACTGTCGTTCAAACAATTCAATAACGGTACAGTACTGATCGGTGGCGGCCATCTGGGCCGCGCCTATCCTGATACGAATTACACGGAGCTAGACTGGACCAAGCTCAGAGAAAGTGCCCGTACGGTGTGGGACCTCTTCCCGATTATGCGGCAGGCGACGATCGTTCGCGCCTGGGCCGGGATAGAGGCACGCATGCCTGACGACATCCCAGTCATTGGCCCCAGCTCTACGGCCGAAGGCGTTTATCACCAATTCGGATTCTCGGCGCACGGCTTTCAGCTTGGACCCGGCGTCGGAGCTTTAATGGCTGAACTTATCACCACCGGCTCGACAAACTTGCCGATAGCTCCTTTCTCGATAGCGCGTTTCTCAAACGCTATCCCAAAACACTGACGCCCAGTCTTTCCTCCGGGAAGACCACTTTTTTCTTTGATCAAATACCGTACGCGACCCCGTCTCTGCCAGGATCCGCGCCTCCTTCAAGGCGAGCCGGATGGATTTTGATCGCGTGAACCCAGCCAATCGTATAACCATACGGATTGCGTATGACCTCGTACCCGTCGGCTTCTAGGGCACGCGTTACGTATCGCGGAATGCGATTTGAAACATCTATAGGATTTCCAGTCGACGAGAACCGTGGAGCGGCAACGGCCTCCTGAATCGACATTCCAAAGTCGATCACATTGAGAATGGTCTGTAATACGCCCATGACGATTTGGGTTCCGCCAGGTGCGCCGAGAACAAGACTCGGGTGATCGTCTTCGAAGACGATCGTTGGGCACATGGCGCTGAAGCGGGACTTCCCAGGCGCGATGCTTCCCGCGCGCCCCGGGCGCGGATCGAAAACCCCCATGCAGCCGTTGTAGAAAAAGCCAAGCCCGTCGGTGATCACACCCGATGGCATTCCCAGAGAATGGGTCATCGCCACGCAATTGCGCTCGCTGTCGACGACGGAAATGTGCGTCGTGTTCTGCGGTGCCGGATCGGGCCCTTGCAACCGCGGCACACGCGCTTTTTCCCCGCGGCGTATCTCGTCAGCTAAGGTCGCAGCGTAAGCCTTGCTGGTTAGACGATCCAGCGGGACGTCGAAGAAGTCCGGATCACCAACGTAGCGATCTTTGTCGATGGTCGCCCGCTTCATTGCTTCCGTGACAACCCGGATGTATTCTGGCGAATTGTGCCCCAGGCTTGCGAGATCGAAATTCTCGAGAATGTTCAGCATTTCGAGAAGCATGACCCCGCCGCCAGGCGGACGATTTGTTGTAATTCTGCGCCCGCGATAAGTCCCGACAAGCGGCTTCACATACCGCGGCTGATAGCGCTCGAGGTCCTGTCTTGACAGCAGACCCCCGTGGGCCTGGATATCGCTGATCATTCGATCGGCGATCTCGCCAGTGTAAAAAGCCTCCGCTCCTTCTTCCGATATTTTGCGCAATGTCTGCGCATAATCTGGATTGCGAATTATCTCCCCAATTCGCTTCGGACTTCCGTCTGGCGCACAATAGAGGGTGCGGCCCGCTGCAGTGTACGTCAGCCTTTCCGCCGTTGCGGCCCGCCCCATTTTCCCGTCTTCGAGGAAAAAGGTGTACATCGCAGGCCTGACGAAGAAACCTTCCTCTGCCCACCGTATTGCCCCCTCAAGAATGGCACTCCACGGCAATCGACCATAAGTCCGGTGTGCCCGTTCGAAAGCTCTCAATGCGGCGGGAACACAGATCGACTGATAACCGAGCTCGTTCACGCGCCCTTCGAGAATGAAGCCGAAGCCGTCGCGCGTTTCACCTCTGATGAGGTGCGCCCACATTTCGGGACTAGCTGCAAGCGGAGCGGGAGCATGGAAATCGATATACTCGTGGACGCCGCGCTCTGGGATGTAGATTGCCATGCTCCCGAAACCGGCAATTCCGCACATGAGCGGATCGACAACCGTCTGCGCCATCGCGCAGGCGATGGCGGCATCAACTGCATTGCCGCCGGCTTTTAGGATTTCAATTCCGGTCTCGGCTGCTTCTGGCTGAGGGCAAACAACCATCCCGCTCTGCGCCATTCCAGGATCCTCCTGCTTCCCATCTTACGCAGTCGAGTTGGGGCGCCATTAAAGACGCACATCGTGGCGCGGCCGTCCCCAGTTCCTGGCTTCGGCCACGGCCCGCTCTACGTCCTCTTCGAGCATAAAGCCTTCCTCTACGAGCGACAAAGCAGCTTTGCGGATCGCCTCAACATACCCCTCCGGCGATCCATAGCGTGCCAGGATTGAACGCCGTGGATCACCGAGTTGCATTCGCTCATCCTCTGTATCCGGAAACGGAATATAGCTGCCCGTAATACCAACCATGGCGCCGTGGCCGAATTCCCTGCGTCTCAGACTCCAGCCTGTGTAGGTTCCCAGCGGTACCTGCACCATTGGAGCACGCACACCCGCAACATCATTGCCATCCTCATCGACGGCAGGCACGAGCACAGGATACTCCTCCCCTGGCACGATATCCGGCGGCTCCTTGGTGATGATGCCCCTGTCGATGTCGGGGCCAAAATCCAGCCGTTCCAGTCGACTTGGCCCCCGCGGCGTGGCGATACCTGGAATGCGCGGAAACATTTTCCGCCACTCCTCGATATCAACCAGTGTACCATCAGCGCGACGAGGAATCCGACTTGGAGGTGGCTCAATCCCCTTGCTCACCCAATCGTCTAACAGATCGAGACAAGCGCGGAAAAACATCGTGGTGGCCACGACATTGAAATAGGTCTGCGCGAGACCTTTGGCCGGAGCGGCAACGTTGGGTGCCGCGAAATGCTGTGAGCTAGCCCAGAAATAAATCCGCACATCGTCCGGCTGTGGGAGGTCGTTACCCCGAGTGTCTGTGTGCACAAGGGACGCGCGACGATGCCAATATTCGCACGCCGTATCCGTGTGGATGACCTTCGGATCCGTTTCTGGTCTCTTCAGAATGCCATCCGTACGACCAGTGAAATGATCGGTGGAAATAGCGTATGAGAAGGGAAACCGATCGACCGGGCTGAAATGGTTTTCATGTTCTTGACCCGGTAGCAGAACGACGTTCGCGAACCGATGGTTCATCCACATCTTGCCCGCGCCCGCCACGTGGGGCATCACGCCATCGAAAACACGCCTGCCTTCTTCATCCGCATTGAAGCCGAGGTAGATGAAATCGCGAATACAGCGCCCTGTTTGAGACCGGCCCCAGGCATAAGCGTACTCGATCCGAGTTGGGCCGTCCCTTAGGGGATTAGGCATTCCTGAACTCGTCTCAGCTCCGTATTTCAAAAAGCTGATGAAGTTCCGAACAGCAACGTGGCCAAGGCCGAGCACGAGTGGGTTCTTGGCCCGATAGACTAGCTCGTAAATCCAGCCTGGCTCGAAGCCCGACGGGAGATAGATGTGGCTGTCGGACGGTACGACGGCGCGCTCCAGGCCCTGATTATCGACGCCGGAGCCTTGATCTAGCCGGGCGAAGAACCACTGATCCGATGGAATCTCTTCGCGCTGGCTCAAGGCATAACGGCGGCGTGTCAGTCGTGCCGTCCTCGTGTCTAGCGATGCTGTCGGATTGCTGCGGGTGGAAATCAAAGAGCTCAGCGGGAAGACTTTCGTTCCTGGCTCAACGGCGATAAATTCCGTTCTTGCAATGCCCGTAATGGGCTTACCATTATCCGTCGCTACGGGAACTTTCAGCAGCATCCGGCCATCGCCGGGCAACAGGTCTCCCTGCCACCCGAGCCACGCAATCGTGTAACCGCGCCGCATAAGAAAGCCATTTCCAGCATCGGCGAGCGTTCGCGGATCATTCGAAGGTGGCGCATCATTGAAAAACTGCAGCGCGCGCTTATTCCCCCGATTGCCATAATCGAAGAAAAGCCTCCGATTGCCCCGGCTTAGGTCGACTGGTTTAAGTATGCAGAAATCGGCTTCAAACCGAACCAGCCCATCTTCGTCAGTGGGGGCAAACTCTATGTCGACCACGCCCTGCTGCGCCTCAGCCTTGGGATCGACACGGAAAACCACGGTTCCCGACAGCCGCTCGTACGCGCCTGCATCTCCGAACTCATGGCCGTCGGCAAAGAGGCATTGCTCTCGTACAATCAAATCGATGTGAGAAGACATTGATAACTCTCAGTCAGGAAGCTGCAGATGTCAGAGATGCTTCAGCCAAATTCAGCGGATAATGGCAGCGATAGCTGCGCCGCTCGCCGCGTGTAGCTGGCGCTATGCGCGAACAGTCGGCTTGTGCATATGGACAACGCGGATGGAAAGCACATCCGGATGGAGGATTGACGGGGCTGGGAAATTCGGCCTGCAATCCGAGATCCGGCAATCGCGATCCTGGCCTCGGGATCAGCACGGCCTTCAATAGAGCATCAGTGTACGGGTGATGCGGCCGCTCGAAAATTTCTTCGCTGGGGCCACGTTCCACGATCTGGCCGAGGTACATGACGGCAACTTCGTCTGCCAGATGATGCACGACGGCCAGATTATGGCTAATGAGGATCATGGTCAGATTGAGTTCCTGCTTCAATCGATGCAGGAGATTCAGGATTTGCGACTGAACCGAAACGTCCAAAGCGGACGTTGGCTCGTCGCAAATCAGGATCTTCGGCTCGCCGATGAGCGCTCGCGCGATCGCTACACGCTGCCGCTGCCCGCCTGAAAGCTGACTGGGATAGGCATCGACGAGATGACGAGGAAGACCAACCTCTGCAGCGAGCTCCTCGACCCGTTTGCGGCGTGAAACACGCGTCCCCACTCCCCGAACCGCCAACGGCGCCGAAATGATGGCCTCCACGGTCATACGTGGATTGAGCGAGGAATAAGGATCCTGAAACACCGGCTGAATGAGCTTTGCACGCTCCAGCCGGTCGTAGGAATTTAGGGGGCGTCCATCGACCAACACGATTCCTGCTGTTGGCTCTTCGACGCCGAGCAAAATTTTCGCCAAAGTCGACTTGCCACAACCGGATTCGCCGACGAGCCCGAGCGTCTGCCCGCGAGAGACGGTGAGATCAATGCCGCGCAAGGCTTTGAGCGTTTTTTTCTTCGCGAATGGTCCCCCGACGGCGTATTCCCGTGTGACCCCCCGCATGATCAGGACATCATTTGTCATGATGCCTCCGCCAACCGATTCCACGCTTGAGGATCGCGTTTTTCTGCAGGAATAGCACAACGGACCTCGCGCCCATTGCCAACCGCGCTCAGAGGCACAGGGCCCGTTGCACAACTTTCGACGGCATAAGGGCAGCGATCTATGAACCCGCATCGCGTGCGCTCGCCGACCTGGCGAGGCACAATTCCGGGAATAAAGCCAAGTAGATCGCCGCGCTTCGTCTGACCCGGCACCGGAATGGAGCGCATCAGGCCTTCCGTGTAAGGGTGCAGAGGACGGCTGAGGACATCATCGCAGGCACCGACTTCGACGACCTCACCGCCGTACATCACCACGATCCGGTCCGCCATGCCTGCGACGACGCCAAGATCATGTGTGATGAGGATGAGGCCAATACCAGTGTCGCGCTGGATTTCGCGCAGAAGGCGCAGAATTTGCGCCTGGATCGTCACGTCGAGCGCTGTAGTTGGCTCATCGGCAATGATCAGTTCCGGCTCGCAGAGCAGAGCCATGGCGATCATCACTCGCTGGCGCAAACCACCGGAAAGCTGATGGGGAAATTGAGAAAGCCGCTCTTCTGGCGACGGAATGCCGACCTTACGCAAGAGCTCGAGCGACCTCTCGCGCGCAGCCTGACTCGAAATCCGGCGATGTTGCTGCAGGATCTCGCGCATCTGATCGCCGATGCGGTAGCAGGGATCGAGCGCGGTCATCGGATCCTGGAAAATCATCGCGATCCGATCGCCTCTCAGCTGCCGCCATCTGCGTGGTGATGCATTGGTGAGGGCCTCGCCCTTGAGCGTAATGCGTTCGCACGTATATCGTGCGGCCCGCGGCAAGAGTCCCATGATGGCGAGCGCCGTGAGGCTCTTGCCACAACCTGACTCACCGACCACCGCGACAGTCTCGCCGCGAGATACGCTAAGGTCGACGCCCCGAACTGGCCGTAAAACTGCGCCTTCTACGGGAATTTCAACCTGCAGCCCCTTAACCTCTAGGATCGGTTCGCCACGCATCTCACGCTCTTCCCTCAGGCGTCGTCACGTCCCGGATGGCGTCACCGATGAGATTGATTGCGAAAATAAGTGCCACGAGCGCAGCGCCTGGAATGGCGACCATCCACGGACGGAATAAGAGCTGCGTCTTAGCCTCCGAAACCATCAATCCCCAGGACACCTCAGGAGGCTGCACACCGAGTCCCAGGAACGACAAAGCAGCCTCAAGCAAAATCGCGTGCGCGAACTCGATCGAAGCAACTACAATCAATGGGCCGGTGATGTTGGGGAGAATTTCCTTCAGCAAGATACGGCTTGTCGAGCTGCCGATCGTCCGCGCGGCTATGATGAATTCGCGCTGCGCCACCTGTTGAGTCGCACTTCGAACCACAATGGCAAAGCGATCCCACAACAATAGCCCGATGACGACAATCATCAGGGAAAGGGAGCTTCCAATCAGGGCGACGACCACCAATGCGACGAGCACGACCGGAAGCGTCAGACGGATGGTCACCACGAAGTTGATGATGAGATCAACCCAACCGCCCCAGTAACCGGCAGCCACGCCGAGCGCCGTGCCGATCACCCCGGAAATAAGTACGGTGAACAATCCGATAATGAGGGAGATGCGAGCGCCGTAGAGGAGCCGCGCCAGATAATCCCGCCCAAGGTTATCGGTTCCTAGAATATGCTCCCAGGAACCCTTCTCAGCCCAAATGGGTGGCAGAAATCGCCGCGCCAGATCCTGTGCCGTCGGATCATGATGGGTGAGCACCGGAGCGAGAATCGCTGCAATCGTAATCGCGAGGAGGATGAGCCCGCCAACCCAAAAGCTGCCATGCCGGAGCGCGCGCCGCAGGGCCACTCGGCCCGGCGACATGGAGCGGTCAATCGTCGGTGCTGCGGAATTAGCTGCGACTGTCATTGCACTCAGGACATCCGAATGCGCGGATCGAGAACCGCGTTCAGCAAGTCAGCAAGAAGGGTAAGAAAGGCATAAGCTGTGGCAATGACCAACAGAATCGCCTGGATCACCTCGATATCCGCACGCTGAATGGACTCCCAAGCCAGATACCCAAGGCCCTTCAATGAAAAAATCGTCTCAATGACGATCGAGCCTCCAAGCATGAAGCCGAGCTGGACGGCAGCGAGTGACACGACCGGAATAATCGCATGCCGAAGTCCGTGCCGAACAACGACGCGCCAAGGGGCGAGGCCATAGGCGCGAGCCGTGCGAACATGATCGGATTGCAGCACGTCCATCATGCCCGAACGCGTCAACCGCATTATAGCAGGAGTTGCATAGTAACCCAGCGCAATAGCAGGCATGATGAAGTGGGCCCATGTAGCGCCGCCTGAAATCGGCAGCAGTCGGAAATAGACGCCAAATATGTACATGAGCCCTAAAGCGAACACGAATGAGGGCAGCGCCTGACCTGCAACAGCTAGCCAAAGCGCTATGCGATCGATCAACGTATTGGGGTAGAGCGCCGCGAGAACACCTAACGGGATCGAGAGAAGTAGCGCGAAGCTGAGTGCCAGCACGCCAAGAGTTGCTGTCACTGGCATATGATCGGCAAGGACATCGGCGACATCCATACGCAAATAATAAGAGCGGCCGAACTCGCCCTGCAGCACACGGCCAATCCAATCAAAATATTGGACTATCAATGGCCGGTCGAAACCATAGAGCTGTCTGACGGCAGCAATGTCACTCTCGGTAGCACCCTCCCCAGCCATTGCCGCAGCGGGGTCGCCCGACAAATGGACAAGCAAAAAGGCGACCACCGAAGTAACAGCGATCACCAGAAACGTCACGCAAATACGCTTGAGGATAAAATACGTCATATCCCTCGGTGGGGTGCGGGGTTATTCCCGCACCCGTTCTGAGCTATTTCCACTTGGCCATGTAGAAGTGTGCCATCTCGTCATCAGTCAGAGGATAGTCGAGATCGCTCGTGAAGGCATACGTCCGGCCATAGATGAATAGCGGAAGGTAATACGCCTGATCGGCGATCTTCTTCAGCGCCTTCGAATAGAGCTCCTTGCGGACTGCCGGATCCATCGTCTTTTCTGCTTTGGCAAGCCAATCTCGCACCTCTTCATCACGGGCGTAGTCGTCCGGACTGAACTGGAAATAATGGCCGGTCGAAGCTGACGCGTCGAGCATTCCATTCGAGCCGAAGGTCAGGTGTGCAATCGGCGTCTTATTGTCTACAATGAGGGGACGCAGAGCCCGCCACTGCAGGAACTGCAGTTCCGCATTGATCCCTACTGCCCTCAGATAATTGATAACAGCTTCAGAATACGGCCGATCGCGATAGGCGTAAAACTGAACAGTGAAACCATTCGGATACCCAGCTTCGGCGAGCAACTGCTTTGCCTTTTCCGGATTATACTCGTATTGTACCACGTCCGTTTCGCAGCCGAATTGTATCGGCACGCACAGCGACTTCTGAACAGCTGCACCTTCACCGACGAGATTCTTTGCGATTGCCTCACGGTCGATCGCATGGGCAATGGCCCGCCGGACACGCACGTCTGTCAGAGGATTTTTGCCTGTGCGGCCCGCTGCGTCGAGCGCCAGGAACGACATACGCATGGTTGGCGCGGAGACCACGGTAATATTGGGCATCGTGTTCAGCATGTCCGCATTCTCGGGCGGAACGCCCCAGATCCAGTCGACACCGCCGGTCACCAGCTCCGCGACTTGTGTTTCAGTATCCTTGATCGTCCGATAAACGATCTTGCCGATCGTGGGTTTTCCTTTCGGACTTCCCTCGAAATAGTCAGGATTCTTGACGAGCGTAAGCGACTGACCCGGCTGGTAACTCTCAATCTTGTATGGCCCGGTACAGACTGGAAGAACTGCGCCCCAATCGCGGCGCGTTTTGCCATCAGCGCCCGGAACTTCGGGAGCCTTTTGATAGTGCCCCGATGGATAAATCGGCGAGGTACCAGAGAGGTATTCAAACGCAGCTGGTGTAGGCCCTTTCGTGTGAATGCGAATCTTGTGCGTGTCGACCACCTCGACATTCTTAATCCAGTCGACGACCACGCGGATCTTCATGTCGCTGTCGGGGGCAGCGAGGTGATTCAGGGTGTCAGCCACGTCCTGGGCATCGAAATCTGTTCCGTCGTGGAACTTTACGCCTCTGCGAAGTTCCATCTCAAGCGTGGTATCATCCAGCCACCTCCAACTCGTTGCGAGCAAAGGCAAATACTCGTTTGTCTTGGGATCGCGGTACAGAAGACTGTCGCACTGCGCGTACGCGGTGATCAACGCCTCGCGCTGATTTCCGTAATACAAGTCGGGCGTGTCCATCTCGGTCGCTGTCGCCCAGATCAACGCATCATTGTCCTTCCCCGCAAAAGCTGGGAAAGATGCGAGGACGGCAAAACTGATCGTCCAGAGGGCCGATTTTACTCTCATGGTTTTCCTCTCGTCTTGGACTGAATCCCTCCCTGACGCCAAGGAAGCGTCAGTGCCGAAGCCATACGTCCGCCGCGCTGAATGCCGAGGACCGGAGGGCGTCCGTGGGGCAACTGGACATAATGATCACAGTCTGCGCCAGCGATTGACATGCGAATTCTGCTACCGCGCTGGAAGACCCAAGCCGTCGGAAGCAAAGCAAAGCGCATTCGCGCTGGCTCACCCGGTGTGAGCGGCTCTGCATTTGCTCTCGAAAAATCACGGAAAGGCCATGTCCACTTCTGGAAACGCTGGGGCTCCGCTTCTTTTCGGTGTAGCGCGCGCAGAACTCCTTCCGTTACGTAACGCACTGTGCCATCGGCCTCAACTTCAGATAAGTAGATATGCAGAACCGCATCGCGTTCGCTCGATTTTAGCCAAAGATCGACCACAGGATGACCAGCAATCTCGACCTTTTCTTCTAGAGGCGGAGACGTATACGAAAGCATGCGCTCATCACGCCCCTGCCAGTCAGTATAGTACTCGGAGGTATCGATTGCTGAGAGGCGTTCGTGACGCGTCAACGAACCGGTGCCAACTGTGAAATCGACCCGATAGATGTCCTCGCCTGGACTGCCGATAGCTGCACTAAGAGCGCCGCTAGCTGAAAGATAAAAAATTTTGCTGTCCTCGATCGGAGGCCACGAAGTCGCCTCGCGCCATTGTTCTTCGTGCAGACAGAAATAATGGATCGGTGACTCGTGCTGGAGGCCGGTATCTAACCCCATGAGGTAGTGGTCAAAGAACCGCAGCACCTCAGCCAGGACATTGAACTCAGGTTGGACGCTTTTGCGCCATGGCGAAACATTGGTCCTCGCGCCGTGGTCCCACGGCCCGAGAAGCAGGTGCTGTTTCTTGTTCGGCAGGGACAAGTAGCGAGCGATGGAGCCGTTGGAAAAGCCTGCGCCATCCATCCACCCCGAAATCGAATAGATGGCTACGTCAGGGTCAATGCTCTCAGCGTAATGGTACGGGCTAAACGAGAACGCGCCGAAAGCCTCGTCGTAAGGCAATCGAGAATCGGCAAATTGAAATTCCGAAATGAAATCCGGCATATGAAAATTGGCCAAGTGCTCCCTGACCGCAGCGCGGCAGAGAGACCCGTCGACGTCCTCATCCACCGGCTGAGGCCCGGCGAAGTCCGGATTACTAAAGTAGGGCTGGCGCGCGAGAATATCTCGACGATCGTGATCGAGGCCGATCATCAGCTCATCGTAGGTCCGGGCCAAGTTATTCAGCAGGACTCCGCCAGGATAGAGATGGTCGGCGTACGTGTTCCACACCGCGAAAAGCGGGGCGATTGCCTTAACCGCTTTATGCCCAGTGCTCGCAAGGAAGCAAGCCGCAGCACCGAGGTAAGAAATACCCGTTGAACCAATGATCCCTTTCGACCATGGCTGGGCGACGATCCAATCCGCAATCTCGCGGTAATCCTCCCGTTCAACCGGTGACCGGAAGGAGTCCCGTGTGCCGAAGCTCGCACCCGTACCCCGTACATCGACAACGACGAGTGCGTACCCTCGCGGAACAAAAAAATCCCGATACTTGCCTGCATTTGGGCTCGGATCCGTTGTCGGAGAGGCGCCTTCGCGCAGCGCGAAACGCCGATAGTACGGCGTAAGAATAAGAATGGTCGGGAAACCGCCTACCGGCGTCTCACCCAGTGGCAAATAGATGTCTGCAGCGAGGCGGCAGCCGTCTCGCATCGTGAGATAGAGCGAGCGAGGCCGTTCAGGCAGACGGAAGCGCGGGGGCCTCTCCTCCAAGTAACGCGACGGTGGCTTGCGCCAGGCCGAGCACATTGCGTCGCTGTCCGACATCCAGGCCCCTCCGGAACACCACACCTTCTTGACACCCTAAAGCCGTTGCTTCATGCGTCAATTTCATATTACGCAAATGTTCATGCATTATGCGCAAGGATGATTTGAGTGAATATCAAGGGGTTAGAGGCTCTTAGAGCCTTTATGGAGGGTGGTTCGCTCAACGAGGCAGCGCAGCGACTGCACAAGACGCAGCCTCAAGTGAGCCGTCTGTTAGCTGCGTTGGAACAAGAGGTTGGATTTCCGCTTTTCAACCGCGAGAAACGGCGTCTTGTTCCTACTTCTGAAGCGCGAGCATTCTACTCGCATGTCGAGCACGCGCTACACAGCCTTGACGAAGTCAAACTCGCAGCTGAGCGCGTCCGCACCCAACAGCGCCAACACGTCCGCATACTTACGGCACCTCACGTCACGGAGGCGTTGATTGCCGAGGCGATAGCAAGAATGACAGCCGAATATCCAGGCTTCACGGCATCCATCGACGCCCGCTCTCGCCTCGACATCGAACTTTGGCTCGGAAAAGAACAGTTTGATCTTGGAATTACCGTTCTCCCACTAGACAGCGACATTATCGAAATTGAACCCATGGTCACGATCAGCGCCGTCGCAGTTATGCGCGAGGATCATGAGCTTGCGACCAAAAAAACAATTCATGTTTCCGATCTAGTAGGGCAACCCTTAGTTGCCAACGCCCCGCGAACAGTCATGCGGCAACGGCTTGACGCGACGTTTCGGACTATCGGCGCAACGCCGAATATTCGGCTGGAGACACCAAATGGACTTGTAGCTTGCGAACTTGCTGGGCGCGGCCTAGGGATCGCCGTTGCTGACGCTTTTGTTGCACGCTCCAGCCTAAAGCCTGGCATGGCCATACGATCCTTCGAGCCAGCTATCGAACTGACGTATATCCTGATATTTCCTCGGTGGAAGGAGCAAACCCAGGTGGTTAAACGACTTGCTACACTTGTACGGGACGCTGCTCACCAGCAGGTAGCGAACAGCTTGGTGTAATTAACTGAGCTTTTTGAAGCTCAACCGCACGTCATGCCATTGTACTGTACATAGCTCGACAGACGAGGCTTAAGATAATGAGTCTCCTTCAGAGAAAACGCGGACTTAATGAAATAACTGAAAATCATGGGCACATAGTCGTATTCCACTTCGGTAACGATAACGCTGCCTCCCGGCTCAACGACGTCGTCGGGTAGAGGATAGGGCTCTCCGTCGGTATACGTGGCTGTGCCACCATTGTACTCAAACGACCAGCAAACCCTCGTATCATTTGGTCTGCTGATATTTGCGATGACGTTGAGGATCGTTACTCGCAGCCGCTGAGGATCATAGGGGCGCATAAGGTGGCCAACAATCTCCATGATGCCCGCGACTTCGCTGGTCGTAATCGATTTTGTCTGCGCCACAAGATCAGCCGTCGCGTTCGCTACCTGGCTCACGCGCCGTTCGACGGTCAGCGCCTGACTGAACTCGATGGTGCCAGCAAAAAGCATAAAAAGGATCGGAACAATCAGGGCAAATTCGACTGCCGCCACTCCTTGCCGGTCCCGCAGGTAGCAGGTGAAATACCGAGCAGTATTCCCTAGCCAGCCCTTCATGCCGCTTCCCTCAGTCCCCGTAAGGTTCCGTTCGAAACGTGGCCGAAGCCTGTATAAGCGCGGCGCCGCTTGGCATGTTGCCTAGCTTTAAGAAGGGCAGGAGGCCAGCCATATCCCACTCGTAACAAATCGTGACCAACACCACTTCACTCGCTCCACCAGTATTGTAGCTTGTGCCGTGCGGCGGCACGAGATTACCCTCTGTATCGGTGCAGGCCGGGGGTATTATAGAGGCGAAATCGGAATAGCTCTGCACGTTGACACGCATCTTGCCGTCGCAATCAACAAATGCCGGCAATCTCTTGCACACCTCCTGCTTGAACTCCTCCGCCGTCATCCCGCTTTCCTGCACAAAACCGACGCGGATCAAGCGGGAAGCCTGCTCGACGGCGCTTTCGAGAGAAAATGTCGTAAAAAAATAAAGCCCCAAACCAAAGATGCCGAAAAGAAACATAAAAAACGGGAGACCCACCAGTGCGAATTCGATGGCTGTAGTTCCCCTTTCATCTCGCGCCCAGGATCGTGCGAGACCAACCGAACGTTGCTGAGAAACCGAACGCACGGGACTAACTAAATACATAATCCGCTCTCTCGACCGCTCATTCGCAGAAATCGGCCCCGGGGCGACGCTAGGCGGTTACCGAGTTCGCTGACACTCCGCAAAAGCATTCCGATCCAAGGCGCATCAATTGGCGTCTGCACTACCCGCCCCGGAGGAGAGTTTTATTTTGCGCTCCGAAAGCTTCGCCACCGTCTCGAAGTACTCCGGATCGTCACCAATGGTGGTCATTGGATTGCACTGAGGTGAGCAGTTGTAGCTCTCTCGCTTGCCGCCCTTGTGGAGATTCACGACCTTTCGCTCATCCCGTTGGACGAGAACACGCCGCTCGGCAACCACTTCACGATTAGCATCAAGCGCAATGATATTCGTGATGCCGAACGACTTACCGGTGACCACGAGAAGATCGTTACTTTGAATGGTGACATCCGCGATGGTGGGATTACCGATGATGATCTCGGTGATTGGCCGCTCAAGCCGCCAAAGCTGCGACTGATCATATTTGACGATGAGATCGTCCGCCGCGGCGTCGCCTGCTGATGCCGTCAATGCAGTCAGCCCCGCGACAATTGAAGCCACTGTGAAGCGAGCACCAATCTGAACGCGATACAAAGACACAGCCTCCCCCTGATATCATTTGAGTCAATCGGATTAGGGCGCGGAAGCGTGAAAAATTCGGAAACGGCGCACGAAGGCTACGGCAGCCGCTCGGCTATCTAACTGGAAACCGCAGTACTTCCTTTCAAATCTACAGAATTGTTGAGTTTTACAACATTTTAACGATGCTATCGCCGCGACCACACGGCGATTTTCCGCACAAAATTCGGGACACTTCCAATTACAATCAAAACGTGCGAAATATACCTATAAGTCATGGCCCCACACGCCGAAGTAGAGCAAACTTTTCAAAGTTCATCTTCAGCTTTTACTTCTCGGCAAGAGATCAAATCTAATTTTGCTTGTGTTCGGCTCAAATGCAGCAGAACATGGCGCGGAGGCGCCAATCACGAGTGGGAGATGAGTCACATGAACATGTTCAAGCGTTTTCTCAAGGACGAGTCCGGCGCCACGGCCATCGAGTACGGGCTGATTGCGGCATTGATTGCTGTCGTCATCATCGGCGCGGTCACTACCGTCGGCGAGAGTGTCAGGGATACGTTCAACAGCGTAGCGGGTGGCCTTGGCGGCAGCGCGGGCGACGCAGGCGGCGGCGAGACCCAGTAAGGCGACGACGCGGCGTAATCTTCCGATTAGCGCGGCCCGGCTTCTATGCCGGGCGCGCTTCTTTATAATTCTGCAATTCCTAACCTGTGTTGGAGCTGAGCCAAGGAACTCACATGTTAGACAATGCAGTTCTCCTACTGTTTCCATTTTCTATTCTGTGGGCTGGAGTGACAGATCTCCTTACATTCACGATCCCCAATCGGATTTCTTTGCTGCTTTCCGCATTGTTTATAATTGCAGCACTACTTATTGGATTACCGTGGCCAACACTCTTGAGCCATATCGGCGCGGGACTCTTGACGCTTCTTCTTGCCTTCGTGATGTTCGCCCGCGGCTGGTTCGGTGGCGGCGACGCTAAGCTGTTATCAGCCGCCGCACTATGGCTTGGCTTTGAAAATCTAACAAAGTTCATCATCTTGGCGGCTTTGCTGGGCGGAGCGCTGGCGCTAATGATTTTGACATATCGCCGCCTATTCCCACCACTTTGGCTCATCCGGCTGCCTTGGGCGATGCGGCTGCACAACCCAACGCAAGGCATCCCCTATGGTGTCGCGCTCGCAGGGGCGGGCCTCATTGTCTACCCTCAAACTATTTGGATGACCGGCATCGCCAGCTGAAGCTCACCCGCGCCTGTCCGCGCACCAACGGCCACACCGACAGTTAACCGCACATTGAGAATTATCGCGCAGAGTTGCGTCTGAGCGGAAGGGAGACCCGCTCTGGTGGGGGCAGCGTGGTATGAGACGTTCACAGGTACTCGGAATTGCCGTGGCACTGGGCGCCGGAATGCTGGCGTTCCTGGGCATGCGGGGCCTGTTGAACAAGCCCGTCGCCGTGGTGAAGGGCGAAACGGTCGAGCTCACGCAGGTTCTTGTTGCGCGTACGGCCATTCCCCTCGGCCAGATCGTCAACGACGGCAGTTTCCGTTGGCAGGACTGGCCCAAGGACGCAGTCGGCAGCACCTTCGCCACCAAGGCACACCGGCCAGAT
>ERZ795043.893-NODE-893-length-18646-cov-23.971761_pt1 | contig 18646 bp, 16 predicted proteins | sample MGYA00375127_ERZ795043 | MGnify/ENA primary metagenome ERZ795043 (study PRJEB30172, sample SAMN05518447) | compost metagenome | isolation source: Feedstock adapted compost from Newby Island compost facility, Milpitas, CA | place: USA:Newby Island compost facility... | reverse complement strand
GGTACGGCGCGGCGCGCGCCGGCGATGGCGAGGAGGGCGAGCCCGGCGGCGATGGCGAGCAGGCCGCGGTAGCCCTCCTGCACGGCGTCGGCGAGGGTGCGCGTCGCCGATGGGGCGAGCGCGGCACTGCCGCCGAAGGCCCAGTAGAGGTGGAGGCCGCCGAGCGGCACGGTCACCGCGAGCACGCCCCTGGCGAAGAGCACGTGCAGCCGCCCGGTCGCGGTGGCGGGGGAGCGGCCGAGCGGGGCGGTGACCACGGCCGGCCAGCGGTCCCGGGCGTACAGGGCGAAGGCGACCATGAGCCCGGCGCCCTGGACGAGGAAGGCGAGGTAGACCACCGCGTACACCCAGGGCTGGATCGGGCCGCCCGAGTCGAACAGGCCGGGCCCCTCCAGCAGCACGGCGAGCGGCACGACCGCCACGACCTCGCCGAGCAGGCCGGTGCCGACGAACATCGGCACCAGCACCAGCCAGGCGGGCAGCCGCATGCCCCAGGACATGGTGAACGCGACCGCGAGGATCAGGGCGACGGCGCCCATGCCGAACGTCACGGCGTTGAGCGCGGCGAGGGCCGGGTCGTCGCCGAAGCCGGGGTCGTCGATGCCGACCCGGCTGCCCGTCATCCAGAGAATCTTGATCGTGAGGTACGGCAACATGGCCGCGGCGGCCACGCCCGCGGCGGTGATACGGCCGATACCGGCCTTCGCATGGGCCACACCCCCATGGTGATCTCCGCGCCGCCCGGATCCTCCTCCGCGCAGCCGATCCCGGCCCTCGTTCCCGAGGAGGACCACCACCCGCGGATCTCGTCCACCCCGCCGACGGCACACGAGGTACGGCGGGCCGGGTCGGCGCCGTCCGGAATCCGCGATCCCGGCGAAACGGCGCATTCCCGATCACGCTACGCTGTCGACGGTACGAGGAAAGGCAGGGCCGACCATGGCAGAGGCTGGCTTCTGGACCGCTGTGGAGCGTCATCTCGTCCGGTACGGCGGTGCCTTCACGCCGCGGATCATCGAGCGGGCCAAGGGCTCGTACGTCTACGACTCCGAGGGCAACGCGATCCTCGACTTCACCTCGGGCCAGATGAGCGCCGTGCTCGGCCACGCCCATCCGGAGATCGTCGCCGCGGTCACCGAGGCGGTGACCACCCTCGACCACCTCTACAGCGGCATGCTGAGCCGCCCGGTGGTGGAGTTCGCCGAGCGGCTCGCGGGCACGCTGCCGCCCTCGCTGTCGAAGGTGTGCCTGCTCACCACCGGCGCCGAGTCGAACGAGTTCGCCATCAAGATGGCGAAGCTGTACACCGGCGGCCACGAGATCATCTCGTTCGACCGGTCCTGGCACGGCATGACCTCGGCCGCCGCCAACGCGACGTACTCGGCGGGCCGCCGCGGGTACGGCCCGGCGGCCCCGGGCAACCTGGCGCTGCCCACGCCGTACGCCTACCGCTCGCCGTTCCGCCGCGCCGACGGGTCGTACGACTGGGAGACCGAGCTCGACTTCGGCTTCCAGCTCATCGACCGGCAGTCGTCCGGCAACCTCGCCGCGGTGATCGTCGAGCCGATCCTCTCCTCCGGCGGCATCATCGAGCCGCCGCCGGGCTACTTCGCCGCGCTGAAGCGCCGGTGCGAGGAGCGCGGCATGCTGCTCATCCTCGACGAGGCGCAGACCGGGCTGGGCCGTACCGGGACGATGTACGCGTTCCAGCGGGACGGCGTGGTGCCGGACATCCTCACCCTCTCCAAGACCCTCGGCGCGGGCCTGCCGGTGGCCGCCGTGGTGACGAGCGAGGAGATCGAGGAGGTCTGCCACTCGCGCGGCTTCCTCTTCTACACCACCCACGTCTCCGACCCGCTCGCCGCCCGGGTCGGGCTCACCGTGCTGAAGGTGGTGGAGCGCGACGGCCTGGTGGAGCGCGCCGCCACCCTCGGCGCACGGCTGCGCGAGCACCTGCTCGAGCTGCAGCGGCGACACGAGGTGATCGGCGACGTGCGCGGCCGGGGCCTGCTGCAGGGCATCGAGCTCGTCACCGACCGGGAGACGAAGCGGCCCGCCGAGAAGCTCGGCCAGGCGGTCACCGCCGAGTGCCTGCGCCGCGGCCTGCACATGAACATCGTGCAGCTGCCCGGCATGGGCGGCATCTTCCGCATCGCGCCCCCGCTCACCCTCTCCGACGAGGAGCTCGACCGGGGGATGGAGATCCTCGACGCCGCGCTGACCGCGGCGGCCAAGGAGGGCTGACCCCTCCCGGCGGGTCCGCCGCGCGACCACCCCGGCGAAGTGGCCACTTGATGCCACTTCGTGCAACTTTCAACGGCTTTATTGCTGCCGTAACCGCCGAGAGATAACAAGTTTTCCATCCTGACACGTTCAGGTCAGAAAACTTGTCACCGGCGATAGAGGGGTGTTCATGCTGCGTGACACGCACCTGCCGTACGGCCTGCCCGGGCCGGCGGTGGCGAGGGAGGGCGAATGTCAGCGGCATCCGAGGGCGGTGCGGTCATGCGGGTGCTGATCGCAGGGGCCGGGATCGCGGGCCTCACCACCGCGCTCAGCCTGCACGCGGCCGGTATCCGGTGCACCGTGGTGGACCGTGCCCGGCGGCTCACCACGGCCGGGGTGGGCATCAACCTCCAACCGCACGCGGTACGCGAGCTCACCGAGCTCGGCCTGGGGGACGAGCTCGCCGCCATCGGCGTCTCCATCGCGGAGATGGCGCACTTCGACCGGTTCGGCAACCGCATCTGGGACGAGCCGCGCGGCGTCGCGGCCGGGTACCGCTGGCCGCAGTACGCCGTGCACCGCGGCGAGCTGCACGCGCTGCTGCTCCGCGCGGTGCACGACCGGCTCGGGCCCGGCGCGGTGGTCACCGGCCTCGCCGTCGAGGACTTCGCGGAGGTGCCCGGCGGCGTCCGGGTACGGCTGCGCGACCGGACGACCGGCGAGCCCGTGGAGCGCGAGGCCGACGTGCTCGTCGGGGCCGACGGCCTGCACTCGGCGGTCCGCGCCCGGCTGTACCCGGACGAGGGGCCACCGGTCGACAGCGGCATCCTCATGTGGCGCGGCACCGCGCGGCGCGAGCCGTTCCTCACCGGGCACACCATGATCGTGGCCGGGACGAACTCGGCCGCGAAGTTCGTCGCGTACCCGATCTCGCCCACCGTGGCGGGCCGGGCCGTGATCAACTGGGTGGCCGAGGTACGGCTGCCGGGCCACCGGATCGTCGCGGACTGGACCACGCGCGGCCGCCTCGAGGACGTGCTGCCGCACTTCGGCGACTGGCGGTTCGGCTGGCTCGACGTGGGCGGGCTGATCCGGGCGAGCGAGCAGATCCTCGTCTACCCGATGGTCGACCGGGACCCGCTGCCGTTCTGGAGCGCCGGCCGGGTCACGCTCGTCGGCGACGCCGCGCACCCGATGTACCCGATCGGGTCGAACGGCGGCTCCCAGGCCGTGCTCGACGCCCGGGTGCTCGCCTACCACCTCGCGACCGCCCCCGATCCGGCCGCCGCGCTCGCCGCCTACGAGGAGGCGCGGCGGGAGACGGTGAACGCGATCGCGCTCGCCAACCGCTCGCTCGGCCCCGAGCGCATTTTGCGAACCGTGGCCGAGCGTGCCCCGAATGGCTTCACCGACATTCGCGACGTGTTGTCGGAAGACGAGATCGCCGCCATCGGCGCCGCGTACCGTAGCACCACCAGCGTCGACGTGGCGGTGCTCAACGAGCGGGAGTCCTGGACCCCGCCCCGCGCCGCCGAGGTCGTCGCGACCCGAACGGCGACCGGAGGATGACCATGTCCCACCCCCCGACCTCCTCGCGCCGGCGCGGCCCGTTACGCGCCGCCGTACTCGCCCTCGTGCTGCTCGCGAGCGTGTTCCTGCCGCTGCACCCCGCGTCGGCGGCCACCCTGGTCACCGTGTGCGAGGTCGCGCCCGCGGCCCCGTGGCACGAGCGGACCGTGCGCGTGCCCAAGCCCGTCGCCGACCACCTGGTCCGGTACACGCCCTCCTACCTCGGCCCGTGCGCCGTGTACGGCGAGCGCGCCCGGCTCGGCCGCGGCGAGCTGGTGGCCTACGCCCAGGCCGAGGGCCCGGTGCCGGCCGCGATCGGCGTGATCTTCCGGCCCGGCACGCTCGACGGCCTGCCGTACCACCCGCCCACGGCCGGGCTGTGGTGCCACGACCGGAACGGCGACGGCACCGTCGACCCGCACGCCGAGTGCGCGGGCGGGTACGAGAACGCGCTGCACCTGTCCCCGGCGTTCAAGCGGCAGGTGGACACGCCGTTCACGTACGTGCTGGTGAACTGGAACCCGCACGGCCACATCCCGGAGGGCGTCTGGGACACGCCGCACTTCGACGTGCACTTCTACCTCAACGCCAACGCCGAGCGGCTCGCGATCCGGCCCGGCCCGTGCCCGGTGCTCACCCACTGCGACGACTACCGGCTCGCCAAGATCCTGCCGCCTGCCCGGTACATCCCGCCGGGGTACGAGGACGTGGACGCGGTCGAGCCCGCGATGGGCAACCACCTGATCGACCCGAGCAGCCCGGAGTTCCACGGCTCGCCGTTCACCCACACCTTCCTCTACGGCGTCTACAACGGCGCGATCACCTTCTACGAGCCGATGGTGAACCTCACGTACTACACGGGGCTGCGCGACGGTACGATCGCCGGTCGCTGCTTCCCGATCAAGCAGCCCGCGGCGTGGCAGCGCAGCGGCTGGTACCCGACGAGCTACTGCCTGCGCTACCGCGCCAACCGCGGCGAGCTCGTCACGTCGCTGGAGAACTTCGTCTACCGCAAGGCCACCTGAGCACCCTGGTGGGGGGTGACCGGCCGGGCTCGCGCCGTGATGGGGATGGGCGGAGCGAGCCCGGCCGCTTTCTTCCTCGCCTTTCTTTCTCGTCATGCCGACGCCCGGGCGGGCTCCGTCCGCGCGGTACGGCGGGGCATGGTGGCGATCGCGACGAGCCCGGCGGCGAGGTAGAGCACCGAGACGAGCACGGTCCGGACGGGATTGCCGCCCTCGGTGGCGAACACCGGCACGGTGTTGAACGCGAGGTTCGCCGAGGCGTGCATGAGCATCATCGCGAACACGCTGCCGCCGGTCGCGGCGAACAGCCGGGCGAAGATCATGGTCGCGCCGATGACCTGGAGCGTGAACAGCCAGAACTCCTGGTCGGCCTGCGCGGTCCCGGCCCGGAAGAACATCGGCAGGTGCCACAGCCCCCACAGCGCGCCGTGGATCGTACACGCGGTGACCGGACGCCACCGGTCGAGCGCGCGGGACAGGGCGTAGCCGCGCCAGCCGAGGTCCTCGCCGATCGCGGCGATCCAGAACGTGGCGAGGGTCTGCGCGGTGGGCGCGACCAGCCAGGCCGCGGGAGCCGTACCGGACAGCAGGGCGTCGAGCGCGACGGCGGTGAGCGGCACGGCGAACGGCACGGCGAGCGCGAGCAGGTACCAGCGCGGGCCGAACCGCACCTTGACCGCCATGCCGAGGAGGCGACGCAGCTCCCTGCGGCCGCCGCGGACCGCGGCGAGCGCGCACGCGGTGAGCGCGGGGGCGAGGATCGCGGTCAACCCCAGCAGCCCCTGCGTGTCGAGGTCGAGGTCGAGCGTGCCGTTCTGGGCGAGGACCACCGGCACGTAGCAGGCCCAGGTCACCGCCGTGGCCAGCACGTGGAACCAGATCAGCCCGCGGATGTCGGCGCGGCGGGCGTCCGTCGTCATTGTCGCCTCCTTTTTATTTCGGACGTCCGTCTTAGAACGCTACGATAGCGCCATGCCACGAGTGGTCGATCACCGGGCCCGCCGCGCCGAGATCGTCAACGCCGTCATCGAGCTGATCGCGACCGAGGGGGCGGAGGCGCTGACCGTGCGGAAGGCCGCCGCGGCCGCGGGCCTGTCGACGGGTGCCCTCGCGCACTACTTCGCCGACAAGGACGCGCTGCTCGCCGCCGCGTTCGCCGAGGTGGTGGCGCGCAGCGGGTTCCGCGTCCGCACCCTGCCCGGCGACGCCGACCCCGCCGACCTGCTCTACCAGGCGCTGCTCGCCCCGCTGCCGCTCAACGACGCCCGCCGTACCGAGTCACGGGTCTGGCTCGCGTTCCTCGACCGGGCGCTGGTGCGCGAGGACGCCACCGAGCTGCTGCGCGAGGTCTACGCCGAGTGGCGCCGCCAGGTGAGCGGGATCATCGCCCGCGGGCAGCGCGAGGGCCGGTTCCGCGCCGGCATCGACCCCGAGGCCACCGCGCACACCCTCACCGCGCTCGTCGACGGCCTCACCGTGCACGCGGTCTTCGACCCCGCCCGCCTCGACGCCGACGTGCTGCGCCGCCTCATCGACGCCCAGGTACGCTCCCTGCTCGCCGGCCCCGCTCGATGACCGGCACCACGGCGAGCAGGGCCACCGCGAGCCCGGCGATCGCCCCCGACGGCGGCCCGGCCGGGCCGCCGCCGTCGCGCACGATCCCCATGTAGTCGACGACGGGCACGCCGTTCACCGCCCCGTACCACAGCACCAGGTAGACGATCTGGAAGAGCCGGTGGGTACGGCTCAGCGTCCCCAGCGCCAGCGCGAACGCGGGGATGAACAGCACGGCGGCGCACCAGGCGGCCACCCCGGCCCGGTCGCCCGCGAGCGCCATGCGGGCCAGCGGCACCGCCCCGGTCGCGGCGGCGACCGCGGCCCCGGCCGCCCACTCCGCCAGCAAGCGGAGCCGCGCCGCCGGGTAGGCCGCGACCAGCGACTCGACCCCGTACTCGTGCCGCTGCGTGCCGAGCCGCGACCAGATGAGCACCGGCCAGATCCACGCGACAGGGAGGACGAACCCGGCGACGGCGGGAGCGGGCGCGACCGCGGCGACCACGCCGATCGCCAGCGCGCCGAGCCACCATCGGCGCGACACCCCCTGCAGGAGGATGCGCAGCTCACCCGCGAGGAGCCGCCCCGCCGCGACGCCCCGCCGCGCCCCGGCGCCGGCGAGAGCCGGGCGCCGGACCGCCGGCGGCTCCGGGAGCGCCGCCGCGGGCTCGGGCGCGGCGGGCGGCTCGGGGACGGGCGCGGCCCGGCGGGCCGGGTCGAACCGGCCGAACCACAGCGCGGGCAGCAGCGCGAGCAGCGCCGCCACCGCGACCAGGCCGACCCGCCCGAGCACGAACGCGGCGTCCGGGTCGAACCCGCTCCACTCGAACGTGCGCAGCGGCCGGTCGCGGTAGGTGAGGCCGAGGCTGAACTCCTGGCCGGACGGATCGATCCCCCGCGCGACCATCTCCTCGCGCATCGACACGGCCACCGGGTGCACCCCGATGCCGCCGAGCGGCGCGTGCGGCGACTGGCCGCCGAGCGCGATCGCCAGCCACACGACGAACCAGACGATGTTGCCCGGCCCGGCCCGCAGCGGCGGGATCGCCTCGAACAGCAGCGCCGCGGCCGCGGTGACCGCCACCATCGGCAGCCCGATCAGCAGGAACGGCGTCACCAGCGCGACCGGGTCGACGGCCGTGGACTCGCCCCGGGCGAGCTGGACGACGAGCGCCGTCCCGGCGAGCACCCCGAGCATCGAGCCGAGCACGAGCAGGTTGCCGAGGAACTTCGCGGCGAAGTAGGCGGACGTGCGCAGCGGCGTCGCCGCCAGCACCTCGCCGACCCCCGACGCGGCGTCCCGGGCGATCGCGTTGCGCACGACGTAGAACCCGCCGAGGGTGAGCCAGATCGCGCCCGCGAGCGCGGTCGCCATGCCGACGTACGCGCTGGTGTACAGGCCCCGGTAGTGGCCGAGGTTGAGGACGGCCCAGCGGGAGTCCGGCTCCGGCACGGCGAGGTACCCGAGCCCGACCGCCGCCGCGAGGATCACCAGGTACGCCGGTCGCCGCACCCGGTCGCGGAAGTCCCCGAGCGCCAGACCGGCGATCGTCCGCGCCGCCTGCGCCGGGCCACGCCGCGCCACGGCCCGTTTCGCGGTCACCGCCGTACCACCTCCGTGGCCGCGTGCATCCGCGGGTCGACGAGCGCGAGGTAGGCGTCCTCGAGGTCGGGGATCACCGCGGCCGCCCCCGGGTACGGCCGGGCCGCGGCGAGCAGCCGCACCCGTACGCCGCCGGGCGTGCGGACCAGCCGGGTGACCACGTGCCGCGCCTGCACCTCGGCCACGTCGGCGGGGTCGGCCAGCAGCACCTCCCACACCAGCCCGTCCACCTCGCGCAGCAGCTCCTCGGGCGAGCCCCGGCGGCGCAGCCTGCCGCCCGCCACCACCGCCATGTCCGAGGCCACCGACTCGACGTCGGAGACGATGTGCGTGGACAGCAGCACCACCCGGTCCGCCGCCAGCTCGCTCAGCAGGTTGCGGAACCGCACCCGCTCGGTCGGGTCGAGTCCCGCGGTGGGCTCGTCCACGATGATCACGCGGGGGTCGCCGAGCAGCGCCTGCGCGATGCCGACGCGCCGCAGCATGCCGCCGGAGTACCCGCCGAGCGGGCGTCTGCCCACGTCGGCGAGGTTGACCAGCTCCAGCAGGTGGTCGATGTGGCGGCGCGCCGTACGGGCCGGGATGCCCTTCGCCGCGGCGAGGTAGCCGAGGAACTCCCGGGCGCTGAGGTTCGGGTAGACGCCGAAGTCCTGCGGCAGGTAGCCGAGCACCCGGCGCAGCACGTCCGGCCGGGCCACGACGTCCACCCCGTCGAAGACGACCGTGCCGGAGGTCGGCCGGGTGACCGTGGCGGCGATCCGCATCAGCGACGACTTGCCCGCGCCGTTCGGCCCGAGCAGCCCGATCAGGCCGGGCTCCAGCCGCAGCGTGACCCCGTCGACGGCGCGCTTGCCGCCCGGGTAGACCTTGGTGACGTCGACCAGCTCGAGCATCGCCTACCGGTCCCTCCGGATCGTCACGGCGCCGTCCCCGGCCCGGGCGACGATCACCCGGTCGCTGCGGGGATCGCTCGGCACGTCCGACCCCGGCGCGTCGATCCGGTACGTCTCGGCCCCGGCCGGGAGCGTGATGCCGACCGAGCCCGCGGCCCGCGCCTCGACCCGGGACGGCGCGGCCGCGAACGCCAGATCGATGTTCCCGTCCCCCGAGGTCGACGCCTCGACCCGGGCCGACCGCGCGTCGGTCACGGTGATGTGGCCGCCGGTGCTGTGCAGCCGCAGCCTGCCCGCGGGCCGCACCACCCGGATCGTGCCGTCGTGGCCCAGCCGCGCGGTGACGTCCCCGGTCAGGCCCTCCAGCCGTACGGCGCCGCCGACGCCGTTGACCGTGAGCCCGATCCCCTCGGGGACGCGCACCCGGTGCTCGCTCTCGCAGGAGAGCACGATGCCGCTGCAGTCGACGCGGATGGTGAGCGTGTCGCCGCGCAGCGTCCAGGACGCGTTGCCGTCCGCCGCGGCCGTGCCGCGCAGCTCGCGCTCGGCCGCGATCTCGCCGCGCTCCCCGGCCACCACGGTGAGCCTCGTCTCGTGCGCCTCGATGGTGAGGTTCCGCCCGGCGAACGGGAAACGGCGGCTGTCCCGGCTCACGGTGGCGCCGCTCGCCGTACAGGCGGACAGGAAGGCGAGGAGCACGCAGGCGCCTGCCGCCGCGGCCCACGCCCTCGTGGTACGCGATCTCATGAGGTCCCCTCCGGTCCGACGTGGTGCGCCGTCCAGAATCGGCCTCGTCCCGGGCCCGCCACATCTGCCGTTCGGGGGATTTCTCCGGGGCCGCCGGCCGGGAGGACCGCCTCAGCCGCGGATCGGGATGCGCGCCCGCACGCGCCAGCCCTTCTCGCGCGGGCCGGCGGTGAGCGTGCCGCCGAGCGCCTCGACGCGCGCGGCCAGCTCGGCCAGGCCGGTGCCGCCGCCGCGCCGCCGGTCGAGGCGGAGCAGCCCGCCCCGGCCGCCGTCGTCGGTGACGGTCACGTCGACCGCGTCCCGGTCCTCGGCGGCCCGCCGTACCGACACGGTGACCTCGGTGGCCCTGGCGGCGTGCCGCCGTACGTTGGTCAGCGACTCGAGCACCACCCGGTAGACGGCCCGCTGCACCTGGCGGGGGAGGAGGCCGACGAGCCCGTCCTCCAGCTCGAGGCTCGATCGTGGCCTCGCCGTCCGCCGCCTCGGCGACCACCTCCATGTCCGGCTGCCGCTCCAGGATGCGCCGCATCCCCCTGCGGACCATCTCCTGGTCGTCGGCGATCAGCAACCGGATCGTCATCGCCGATCATTCTCGCACCCGCCCGCCCGCCGTGCCCCGCGTTCGGTACGTACGCCCGGCGTGCCCGGCTAGGCGGCTCGCCGGCGGGTGAGACGAACCTCCCTCGCCCTCGGCGTGCCGAGCTGGGTACGGTCCCTTGCGAAACCGGACGAAAGGGATGCCGTGCTGCCACTTACCGGGATCACCGTGGTCGCCCTGGAACACGCGGTGGCCGCCCCGTTCGCGACCCGGCAGCTCGCCGACCTGGGCGCCCGCGTCATCAAGATCGAGCGCCCGGGCGGCGGCGACTTCGCCCGCCGGTACGACGAGTCGATCAAGGGCCAGTCGAGCTACTTCGTCTGGCTCAACCGCTCGAAGGAGTCGGTCACCCTCGACGTGAAGTCCGAGCCCGGCCGCGCGATCCTCCACGAACTGGTCGACCGCGCCGACGTCCTGGTCCAGAACCTCGGCCCCGGCGCCGCCGCCCGCCTCGGCCTCTCCCCGGAGGCGGTGCTCGCCCGCGACCCCCGCAAGATCGTGGTCGGCATCACCGGCTGGGGCGGCGACGGCCCCTGGGCCCACCGCAAGGCGTACGACCTGCTCGTCCAGTGCGAGACCGGCCTCGTCTCCCTCACCGGCTCGCCCGACGAGCCGGCCCGCGTCGGCATCTCGGTCGCCGACATCGCCGCGGGCATGTACGCCTTCAGTGCCGTCCTCGCCGCGCTCTACCGGCGGCGGCTCACCGGCGAGGGCGCGGCCCTGGAGATCTCCCTGCTCGACGCCCTCGGCGAATGGATGGGCCAGCCCGCCCACTACACCGCGGGCACCGGCACTCAGCAGCCCCGCGCGGGCGCCCGGCACGCCACCATCGCCCCGTACGGCCCGTACGCCACCCGCGACGGCCGCACCATCCTGATCTCCATCCAGAACGAACCCGAGTGGACCCGCTTCTGCGCCGACTTCCTCGCGCAGCCCGACCTCGCCACCGACCCCCGCTTCGCCACCAACCCCCTGCGCGTCGCCAACCGCGACGCCCTGGAGGAGATCGTCGCGGCCCGGTTCGCCGAACTCGACGCGTCCGAGGCCACCTCCCTGCTCGACCGGGCCGGAATCGCGAACGCCGGGGTCAACACCGTCGCCGACTTCCTCGACCACCCGGTCCTCCGCGCCCGCGACCGCTGGCGCGAGGTCGCCACGCCCAACGGCCCGATCCGCGCCCTGCTCCCGCCGATCACGTTCGCCGGCCTGGAGCCGCGCATGGACCCCATCCCCGCCGTCGGCGAGCACACCGCCGCGGTCCTCGCCGAGCTCGGCCGTACCCCCGAGGAGATCGCCGACCTCGCCCGGCGCAAGGTCATCTGACCGGTCCGCCCGCCGGTGGCCCACGGCGGCCGGTCCTCCCGCGGGGGCCGGGTACGGCCGGCCGCTCGCCGCGCCCTGCGTGACCTGGCCGCGCCGCTGCGGGGTCGATCGGTCACCGGTCGCGGCCTTGCCCTGGAGCGTCCGCCGACGGCCGTCGGGTCACGGTGTGGTCATGACCCTCTGATCAACGCCGTCGGTGACCGATTGATCACCGTGGCGTACGCGGCGCGGATATCCCCGTTGGAGGGATTCACCAATCTGCTGTCCTCGGTCTCGTAATCGGAATAATGATCGAAGTAAAGCAGCCAAGGACACGATTTCCCGCCGATCTGCAGGTTGATCTTCGCGATGAGCGCCCCGGTTCGCAGCTCATAGATCCAGACCGGGACCTTTTCCTTGTGGAAACTCACCTTGATCGTGCCGGTCAGACGGCTCGGCCTCGCTTTATAGCTGCAGGTTTGGACTTTGGTTCAGGTGATCACCCGCCTCGATGAGATCTTCGCGACGCCCGCCTCGGACACCCCGCTGACCTCCGTGTTCGACGGCCTCGACGACGACGGGCTGCGGGCGTTCGGCTGGTGGGTGCAAGTGCGCCTGTGGCGCGAGCAGGCCGGCGGGCGCGACTACGACGAGCGGCTGCTGGAGGCCGTCCGGTTCGTCGAAGACGCGGAACTGCCGTGGACCTTGGAGGACGTCAGGCAGCTCTGGGATTGCGCGGGCTGGCTGTCGAAGGACAGGGGTGACGCCTGCCGGCTGGTGTACGCGATTCCCCTGGCCGCGGCCGCGGGGCTGAGCTACTTCGACCGTCGGCGGCTGCTCGTTTTCACAGCGCAGCGGATTCGGCACTACCGCAGAGACCTCTGGAGAGCGATCGGCGACGATATCGAGACGCTGCTCACCGAGCCCGAGGAGGGCGATCCCGCCGCCCGGGTGCGGAATCTCATCTTGGATTTCGACCCGTTCGCCTGCCTGCTCGCCGACGAGTTCGGCGTGCGGCTCGGCGAGGAGCCCGTGCTGTCGCTGCTGCGGCATTGGGCCACGGCCACCTCCGGCAAGCCGAGTGAACGATGGCTTGATACGGCCCGGCGGCTGTTCGTCCCTGAGGCGGCCGGGCTGATGCGCGAGATCCTGACCCGGCTGGCGGCGTACCGCGAGCAGCGGTTCGTCAACGAGTGGTTCAGCGAGAGGACGATCTTCCTGCATCAGCGGACCGCCCACATGCTGCGCGGCCTGGTGCGGACGTGTGAGCTCGTCGACGAGCCGTGGGTCGCCCCGCTGCTCGGCGACCTGGCGGTCACCTGCGGGGTCGGCATGGGCGGCAGCGGGGCGAACTGCCGCAGCGAGCTGCTCGCCAACGCGGCCGTGCTCACCCTGGCCCGCCGCGGCGGTCTCGACGCCGCCGCCGCGCTCGCGAAGGTCCCGGTGAAGGTGCGCAAGAAAACCGTGCTGGCGAACGCCACCCGGGCACTGGACACGATCGCCGAGCGGACCGGCCTTGGCCGGGAGCGGCTGCTCGACCGCGCGGTGCCGGACTTCGACCTCGACACCGACGGCGTGCGCGAGGAGAAGATCGGTGACTATCGGGTACGGCTGTGCGTGGACGGCCCGGCCTTGCGGTTCGTCAATCCGGCCGGCCGTACCGTCAAGTCGGTGCCCCAGGCGATCCGTAGGCATCCGGTGGTGGCCGAGCTGAAGGCCACGTTGCAGGAGCTCAAGCAGACGCTGGCATCCGAGCGGTTCCGGCTGGAGCGGGCGCTGGTCGAGGAACGCATCTGGCGCTGGCACGAGGTGACCGAATACTTCCTCGACCATCCGGTCACCGGCCGGTACGGGCGCAACCTCATCTGGCAGATCCTCCAGGGCCCGGCCGGGATTCCGGTGCGCGCCGGTGACGGCTGGGAGCTGACCGATCCGCAGGGCCGTCGCATCCAGCCGTTCCCGGACACGCCGGTCCTGTTGTGGCATCCCATCCGGGCGTCCGCCGACGAGGTGCGCGCCTGGCGGGACTTCCTGCTCGACCGTGGGGTGCGGCAGCCGTACAAGCAGGCGTTCCGTGAGGTGTACCTGCTCACGCCCGCCGAGCGGGAGACCGGCACGTACTCGCTGCGGTTCAGCGGGCACGTGCTGCGGTACGGCCAGGCGAAGGCGCTGCTCAACCAGCGCGGCTGGACCGGCCTGGCGATCGGCCACTGGGACTACGAGTGCGGCAGCGATCACGGCGCGGCGGTCAAGGAGCTGCCGGGCATGCAGGCACGGTGGAGCATGCACGTCGTCGGCGATCCGGAGGACGACGGCTGGGGTACCGCCTCGTACTGCCTCGCCGAGGAGGTCCACTTCTGCCGCGAGGGGGAGGTCCACCGCGGGGACGCCTACTGGGCGCCGGGCCGTTGTGACGCGGTGCCGCTCACCGAGGTGCCGCCGCTGGTGCTGTCGGAGGTGATGCGCGACGCCGACCTGGCGGTGGGCGTGGCCTCGGTCGGGCTCGACCAGGAGGCGGTCGCCGGGCACGAGGACTACTGGCGGGAGTACGGCTTCGGCGAGCTCGGCGAGACCGCCAAGACCCGGCGTGACGTGCTCGCCCGGCTGCTGCCCCGGCTGAAGATCGCCGACCGGGTGGAGCTCACCGACCGGTTCCTGCGGGTGCGGGGCGACCTGCGCACCTACAAGATCCACCTGGGCTCGGGCAACGTGCTCATGGAGCCGAACGACGCCTACCTGTGCATCGTCCCCGATCACCGCCGGCATGTCGGCCAGGTGTTCCTGCCGTTCGAGGAGGACGGCGGCATGCTGTCGATCATCCTGTCGAAGGCGTTCCTGCTCGCCGCCGACGCCGCGATCACCGACCCGACGATCACCCGCCAGCTGCGGTGAGGCCGGCCGTGGCCGCGGTCGGCGCGGCCACGGCAGAGCGCGGCGGCCACGCGAGCCGAGCCGCCGCGCCCGCAGGATGCGGGGTCAGGCGGCCGCCTTGACCGTGAACAGGTCGTCGCCCTCGCCCTGCCCCGGCCGCATCACCCGGTGGAGCACCCCGCCGACCAGCGGGAGCTGGAAGGCGCGGGCCGCCACCGGCCGGAGCGCGATCTGCATCCGGCTGCCCGGGGTGAAGAAGAACCGCCGCTGCACGCCCATCCTCTGGATCCTGGCGACGAGCGGCCGCAGGTGGTCCTCCCAGGCGGCCAGCGCCGCGGCCACGTCGTGACGGTGGTGCTCGAGCATGGTGCCGAGCAGCTCGGCCCCGACCAGCCCGGACGAGGCGCCCATGCCGGAGTAGAGGCCCGCGCACCAGGCGGCATCCCCGACCAGCACCACGCGGCCGCGGTACAGGTTGTCGATCCGGACCTGCTCGACCGAGTCGAAGACGTAGTGGTCGGCGGCCTCGAGCGCCGCGATCGCCTCGCCGAGCAGGCAGCCGGGCGGCTCCGGGCCGTACGCCTCGCGGATCCGGTCGACCGGACGCCCGCGGAACTGCGCGTCGACGTCGTCGGTCCGGTACGAGAACAGCACCGCGGGCGGGTGGTCCTTGAACGGGATGAGCCACAGCGAGCGGTCCGGCTCGAAGAGGCTGACGATCTCGTTGCCCGCGTACCCGCCGATCGGCGCGGGCAGCGTGAACGCCGTGATCATGTAGCCGAGCCGGTGCAGGCACTGCTCGTGCGGGCCGAACACGAGCCGCCGGACCGTGGAGCGGAGCCCGTCGGCCCCCACCACGAGGTCGAAGCGCTCGGTGACCGCGGCGCCGTTCTGGTCGAGGGTCACCTCGACGCCGGTGTCGTCCTGCGCGATGTGGATCGGCGTGGTCGAGTACCGGATCTCCACGTCGGGCGGCAGGTTCTCGAAGGCGGCGCGCTCCACGTCGGTGCGCAGCAGCATGTACGGCCGGATGCCCGGCGGGAACACCAGCCCCGGCTTGCGGTTGCCGGCGCGGTCCTCGATCCAGCCCACGCAGTCCGGCGGGTAGCGGTCGTGCATGTCGCCGAGGATGCCGAGCCGTTCCGCGGCCCGCCGGCCGGGGTCGAACAGGGCGATGAAGTAGCCGCCGGTACGGCGGGCCGGGGCCCGCTCCACGATCACCGGCTCCCAGCCGGCCTTGCGCAGCCGGATCGCCGTGGCCATGCCGCTGATGCCCAGGCCGACCACGAGAGCGCGCCGGCCCTTGGCGCCCGAATACGTCGTCATGTCGTCCTCCCCGTGACGCGATGGCGTGATCGCCGTGGTTGACGTGAGGGGTGAACCCGCTCAGGCGCCCGACAACAGCGGCGCGCATGGCGATCCCCCGTGGTGAATTAGTTGGTATTACCAACTAACACCTCATGATGGATGGTAATACAAACCAATGTCAATGCGCTCGGGGAGGGCGATCGTGGGAGCGCGGAAGGGGCCGCCGGAGGCGTGGCGGCGGGCCGTCACCCCTGGCCGGGCGTGCCGGCAGTGCCGACTAGCATGGCCCGCATGACGCCCGACGCCCACCACCCGGACGGATCGACGGAGGCGCTGGAGGACGCCCTCATCCGCATCGCCTACTACGTGGTGGGCATCCTCACCCGGCTCGGCGCGGAGCACGACCTGTCGCTCACCCAGCTACGTGTGCTCGGCATCCTGCGCGACCGCCGCGGCCGGATGACCGACCTCGCCGCCTACCTCGGCCTGGACAAGTCGACCATGTCCGGCCTGGTGGACCGTGCCGAGCGGCGCGGGCTGCTGGCACGTGACAGGAATCCCGAGGACGGCCGGGTAGTCGACGTGTTCGCCACCCCTGCGGGACGCGAGCTGTTCGAACTGCTCTACCGGGAGTTCCGCACCGCCCTCGCCCCGGTGACCGGGCGGCTTTCGCCGGAGCAGCGCGAGCAGCTCACCCGGCTGCTCACGCCCGTCCTCGACGAGGCCGAGCAGGCGACCATCCGGCGCATGCGCGCCCGCTGACCGGCGCTAGTTCGCGGCGGCGGAGGCCGGCTCCGGGTCGGGTACGGCCGGGCCGTACAGGTCGTCCTGGGCGATCGTCACGGCGGCGGGCGGGGCGGTGATCGTGATGCGGCGGCCCCAGGCGGAGTAGCGGGTGTCCACCCGCATGACCACGGCGGATTTCCCCGAGCCCTGGATGTTCACGGTGACCAGCCGCGTGGGCAGGCCGTCCCGGCCGGTGAACAGCCGCCAGGTGATCCTCCCCTTGCTCGTGGCGGTGACGCGGGCGTTCGTCGCGGGATTGCGGTAGGACTTGGGGACGATCTTGCTCAGCTCCCGGTAGGTCAGCGCGCCCTGGTAGCGGTGGCCGCCGCGCACGGCCGTCCGGGTCGAGCGGCGCAGTACCGCCCGCAGCATGGCCGGGTCGTACACGTCGATCGGCTGCAGGCCGGCGCGCTGCGCCATGGTCCAGCAGAACCCGGCCCGCCGGGTCTGCGCCACCCACCGCTTACCGTCCGGCACGGGTATGGGGTACTGCCCGGCGTCGCAGTACACCACCGTGCCGATGCGGATCGCCGAGTGGGCCGGGTCGCGGCCGGGGACATCCCGCCAGGTGACCGCGACCGCCGCCGGTCCGGTGCGCGCGAGCCGTACCCGGCCGGTGACCCGGTACCCCGACGCGGCGGTCGTGCCGCCGAAGGAGATGCGCACGGTCTCGGAGGTGCGCACGCCCTGACCGGCGGAGAGCCGCCGCTTGACCGCGTGCGCCGGGTCCGGAACGGCCGCGGCCGCGGGCCGGGCGACGGCCGTGACCGAGGCGAGCAGTACGGTGCCCAGTACCGCGGCCGCGGCGACGAACCCTCTTGTCATGGCGCGTTCACCCCTTCACCCTCTCCATGGAGGAAGGCTCGCGTAACCCCGGACGGGGCTGCGGTGGAAACCCGCGGGATCCTCGCGCCACGCGCGTGACCTGCGGATATCTCGGTTGGCGACGAATCGCGGCCGGCGCTGATCGGAGCACTCCTCGGGTTTTTCAGATTTTTCTCAGGTGAATTTTATGGCGCTTTACGCCCATTCCAATGACGATGGGGCGGTGCAGCAAGAGCCGCAGACAGCCGTTGCGGCCGAGAATCGGGGAACCGTGGCCGGGAGGGCTCGGTGGTTGGTCGTCGGGGGCGCCGTGCTCGTCGTGGTGGCGATCCTGGCGTACTGGCTGGGTGCCGCACAGGGGGGCGACGCCGCGGCCGCGCCCGCGCCGAGTCCCACACCGACACCGACGCCCACCGCGACCGGGCTCGACGCGACCGAGATCTACCAGCGGGTCTCGCCGTCAGTGGTGGTCGTCCGGGCCGGGGAGTCGCTCGGCACCGGGGTGATCGCGGCGGAGGACGGCCGCATCCTCACCGCGCACCACGTGGTCAGGAACGCGAAGGCGATCACCCTCACCTTCGCGGACGGCACGCGGACGCGGGCGACCGTCGTGGAGTCGGACCCGCGGCGCGACATCGCCACCCTCCGGCCGGCGCGTCTCCCGGAGGTCGTCGTTCCCGCGACGATCGGCGGCGCTGCCCAGGTGGGGGCGCCGGTCGTGGCGATCGGCAACCCGCTCGGCCTCACCCACAGTGTGTCGACCGGTGTGATCTCCGGCCTCAACCGGACGTCCACGGACGGCCGGCTCACCGGGCTCATCCAGTTCGACGCCGCGGTCAACCCGGGCAGCTCGGGCGGCCCGCTCCTGGACGCGCAGGGCGCGGTCATCGGGATCGTGGTCTCGATCGCCGACCCCGGGGGCGACGAGGCGTTCGCCGGGATCGCGTTCGCGGTGCCGATCGGCGAGGCCCTCGGCGGCCAGGGCGACGGCCCCTCGGGCGGCGGCCCGCAGATCTGACCCCGGCTCCGGCCGCGGCGCCGTACCGCACCCCACCGCATTGACGTCACACGAAGGAACCCCATGACCGCGTCTCACCCCGCACAGTCGAGCCGGCCGCTGGAGCGCGTGCTGTTCGAGGTCAAGCGGGTCATCGTCGGCCAGGACCTGCTGCTGGAGCGCATGGCCGTCGCGCTCATCGCCGACGGCCACCTCCTCGTCGAAGGCGTGCCCGGCCTGGCGAAGACCCTCGCGGTGCGTTCGCTCGCCGCCGCGATCGACGGCACCTTCCAGCGCATCCAGTTCACCCCCGACCTGGTGCCGGCCGACCTGGTCGGCACC
>ERZ795043.890-NODE-890-length-18681-cov-4.685064_pt1 | contig 18681 bp, 17 predicted proteins | sample MGYA00375127_ERZ795043 | MGnify/ENA primary metagenome ERZ795043 (study PRJEB30172, sample SAMN05518447) | compost metagenome | isolation source: Feedstock adapted compost from Newby Island compost facility, Milpitas, CA | place: USA:Newby Island compost facility... | reverse complement strand
GCTTTCGACAGGCTCGCGGAACCAGCCGGTCATCTGAACGCCAGTGTTATTGATCGGAAAAGCCACGACATTGAATGGCTCGTAGACCTCGTGCCACAGCTTCAAACCGTCGCCGTGATAGAGCCACGCCATGTGACCAAGGAAGCTCATGCCGAATGGCATGGTGGTGAAATACTGTGCAGCAAAGCTCTTTCCTGACCAGAAATACGAATTTGCTGCATTGGCTTCGATCGTCCCGGATACGACGGCATCAAACCCTTCGAAGGCGGGGATGAGTTCTCCAGCAGCGAAGTGCTGAATTTTCAACCGCCCACCGGACATGGTTTCAATTTTTGAGATGAGATCGGTCGGGCTGCCCGGGCCGACCACGTAGAATGGAGAATTTGGCGGATAGGCGTTGGTCATCCGCCAAGTGAATGTCTCCTGGGCGCGCACAACAGCTGGTGCTGCAAGTGAGCCGGTGACGGCAGCTGATCCAGCTACGCCGGCTTTCAGGAAGTCTCTCCGATCCATAACCAACCCCTCCTCCTGACGCGGATCCAGTTACGCTCAATGGAGCTCAGGCAAGCTCCATGCCAATTCCGCGGATTGAAAGGGAGGTTTCGCGTTTGGAAGCCGAAATGCCGCAAACTGTGACACAACTTCGTTTTGTGCCACACGGAAGCGGATCCCCGTTCGGCCTCTTAGGCGATGAGCTCGTGCTGAACTCTTGCGCTTCTGCTCGGACCGAGCACGAAAACGAGCTGCAACCTCCGGCGCGGGCAGTTTCCTCATCATGACGGCACCAGTCTCCTCGCTGTTGCCGGTCTCATTAGAGACTATGTTTTTTGGAGAGGCTGGCACTCAACCACCGTTTCGTCAAGACAACGCAGGGTGATCACATATTCGATCTTGCTGCTGGGGACTTGCAAAGTATCTAGGCAATTAATCTGAGATCGTCTTGATGCCGACTAAGAATAAGATGGGCAACGGAAGGAGACATCACGTGTGTTAGCGCCACACACGTGCCAAATTGGCCAGCCATTACAGGACGATCTTCAGCGAGGTTTGACTTCGACGCCGATTTTCGAAGTCTTGATCTTCGATAATTCTGGACGCCGGTCAGAAACGACCGCCAGTTTCCCATTTTCCGCGACGGTGATGCCTCTCGTCATCATCATCGTCGTCGTCATCGTCGTACCGCGGACGGCTCTTCCCCCAGGCGTCCTCAGGGGGAAACCAGCCTCCACGAGAGTCAGGTCGGCGCCACTCGTCACCACCCGTCTCTCCGTGTCGTCCGGGCGTCGGGATCGGGAACGGGAAGGGAAATGTGAGGCCACCAGAACGGCGCCGGCCGCCCGGATATCGCAGGCCGAAACCAGCACGCAAAATGTCCCAAAGCACGCTGCCAGTTGCGGCGCCTCCCAGGATTTGACCGAGGATTCTTTCCAGATCCAGCTCGTTGTCGAAGATGACGTCCGGATGATCGTAGCCGGACTTGCGGAACCGGTCCCGCGCTCTTTCCACCTCTAGCCGCCGCTCCGCAATAGAGCGCGCCGACTTCCGCAACTCGGCAATTTCTGCATCGATCCGCTCGATGCGTTCGTTCAGCTCACCGATCCGCTGCACCATTGCGTCGTCAGCAGGCGTGGGCGTGCGCTTGGCCTCCTGGACCAGCGTTTCCAAGCGGTCTTGCGCGTCGGCCATTGCAATGATGTTTAGGGCTTCGCGATAGGCCTCGTCCTCCAAGCTCGCGATGAGCGCATCTCGCCTTTCATCGGTTGCACGAAGCGCCGCTTGGGCGCGCTCGACGGCCCCGTCAGCCTCGGCCAGCTTGCGCCGTGCCTCCTCCATCTTGCGGACGAGCTCATCCTCCCCCGCAGCGCTGAGTGCTTTTCGCTCGACTTCTTCAAGCGCCCTCTTTTGGCTGTCCGCAATCTCCTGTTGGAGCCGCGCGTGCTCGCGCAGTCGCTCCGGGATCTGGATGAGCATTGCGTAGTTCAGGCGGGCATCGGCAAATCCTATGTGCTTTGCCGTTAGACCGTCCATGAAGCGGGCGAACGGCCCTGCCTTATAGCGCGGGGTCAGGTAGCCGATGGACCAAAGGTAGAAAAACAGCGGATCCTCGTCGTAGGGCTTACGTTTTTCGGCGAGCTCTTGCTCAGACTGAGCCGCTTTGGCATCGGCGGCCCCGGCGATCTTTCTCGCCGATTCGTAGGCAGCCTTCGCCTGTTGCCACTCCTCAGACAACTGGATCTCCTCCGCAACCTTCGCCCTCAAGTCGTCGACGGCATCGATAGCGGCTTCCAACGCGGCAGCCGCCGCGCTGCGCTCCGCCTCCGCTTGCTCGAGTGCGGCAAGCGCCGCCTGCCGATCTGCCGCGACTTGGTCGAGCTCACTGCGCCGGCGTTCGAGTAGCCGCACGGCGCGCGCCTCAGCGGCGTCGAGATCCTCGACCAGACGCTTCGCCGTGATCTCGTCCAGCTTGATCCGAGCCAGCTCCCGAAAGGCTTCACTGCGCTCGCGACGCAGCCGTTCGGCCTCGGCTGTCGCAGACGCAAGCGCGCTGTCGAGCTCGTTCTCCTGGCGATGTAGGCTGACAATTGCGTTCTCGATGCGCTCGAAAGCCTGTCGTCCGGTCCACATTGGCCTGATGTCCTTCGCTACCAGCTCGTCACTGTCCCGCCCTCGAAGGGCATCAGGTACTCGACTTGCGTTCGACCCCGGCGCTTCACGCCGAATTCGTTCCGCTGCACGATCCCGTGCTGACGCTTGTCTTCGGCTACAGCTTCGTAGGTCTCTCGGGGAACACGAACACCGAACTGGCTGACGGTCTGCGTCTCGCCAGTTACTTCATCGCGGACGGGAAGTGATAATCGGCGACCGTCGGGCGTGATCGGCTCCACGACCAAGTAGTAGCTGCGCTGCGACCACAGTCCCGAAGGGCGGCGCCAAAATCCGGTCACTTGGCCCGGCTCGGAGACGATCCTTAGCGTATACTCTGCGCTCAAAGTGTCCCGCAGCTGCTGAAGCTCAGCACTAATGCGGCGCATCTCTGGAACGTCCCCATCGCGGATGGCGCGCTCACCGTCCGCAAGCAGCGCATCGGCCCTGCTGCGCGCCGCCTCCTCCGTCGCGATCTGCTGAATGTCAGAGTGGGTGACGCGGATCGACCTAGGCAATGTCTCGGTCGCCTCAATGAGAGCCTGACGGCGGGCCTCCTGAGCCGGTCGGATCAAAGCAAAGTAGGCGAGCCCAGCCAGCAAGAGCAGGATTAGCAGTACCTTGAGGATCCGCTTGCCGACTTTGTCACGCTGCGCCCACAGCTCGAGCACAGTGCGTTTCCACGAGGGCGGTGGCGGTGTGTAGACGAAGCGTTGATCTTTCAGGGCTTTGACACCCTGCTCGAGCACGCGGTCGGGAACCTCGATCCCTTGCTCTCGATAGATTTCCCGAAGCCGGGCGATCAACTCCGCTTCCCGCCCTTCGTCGTCCAGCTCGCGGCGCACCAACTCCTCGCGATGACGCAACGTGTCGACCACGTCCATCGCGATCATGATCTCGTCCAGCGTGTGCGGCTTGGGCTCTTGCGGAGTGTGGCCCACCGTTCGCCCCCTGGACCTTCGAGCTAGCTCAGCGCAGGCAAGACCTCCGCTTCAGCTGCGAGGCGGGCGATGCGCCGCTTGCCATCCTCCACAGCTTCGCGGATATCCTGCGAGTTCTGAGTGGCCAGCTTCCGCATCTCCGCAATGATCTCTCGCGAGCGCTCCTGGAAGTTGATCACGCTATCGACGAGCTGCTTGACTGCATCGGCGCGGATCGTCGGCCCGTACCCGGCTCGTATGGCCTCCTCCTGAACCTTGTCGCCGATCTTGGCCAGATCCTCGAGGCTCTTCGACATGCCCTCCTTCATAGCTTCGAGCGTCTTCGTGGACTCATGGAGCCCGAAGACACCCGTGAAGGAGGCCTTGAGTGCGGTCAACACGCTGTCGTTGGTGGAAAAGAAGGCGATGGCCTGCCCATAGACCCGCTCTTTGGCAGACGTTGTCTGCATGAGCCTGGCCATGATCACTTCCGACGTGTTGTATGCGATGGTTAAGTTATCGGCGAGGTCCTTCGCGATCTGGTAGCGCTTCTCCTCATGCTGCAGGAGCCGCAGCTGCTCGTCGCGGGCAAGCTCGAGCTTCGCGCGCTCAGCCGGGTCCGTGCCTGTAAAGCCGGCGACTTTGGCGGAGGCCTCATCCAGGCGTTTGCGGGCTGCCTCGAGCTGCTCCTCAGCCTTCTTGAGGACCTCAAGGGCCATCACCTCCGCGTGCTTGAGCGCCCCGCGAAAATCACTGTAGGCCTCGAGGATTTTCGCTTCCCGCTCGATCTGGTTCTTGGTTTCGCGAGTAACCTCTAGATAGACTTGACGGATTTTCTCGAAGCGGTCGGCAATGTCGCCTCGGACGATCTTCATCCAGATGTTGCTGCCGCGCTCCAGTAAGTCGAGCTTGCCGTCACTGATTTGATCCACAAGGCGCTTCGCATCGTCACGGATCGAGTTGAAGCCGTCCGTAATCAACTGGTACCGCTGGCCGATCTCCATCTTAGCGGTTTGCTCCCGCACGACTTCGTTGAACACCTCGGCCTGCCCCAGCGTGCGGGCGATCAACGTAATCCGATCCTGGTCGAGGTCCGAAATCTTCTCCAGAAGTGCATTGATCGGTGCAGGTTCCACCTTTGCCGGCATCAACCCTATCTCGCGTAGACGGCTCGTGGCCCTGTCGAGGTACTGCATCGGGGTTGTCGGAGTGACGTCTGTCATGGTGTTCTCGATCCGCTTGCTTCTCCCGGGGCTTACTCCCGCGCCCTCATATCGTGACTTAACCTAATGCTTTCAATCGTGCTGCTTCCCCCTGGTTCCACACGAGGGATCGCCTGCCCTTTCCCAAAGTCAGCGCAAGAGCGCTCGGGCTCAGTCGAAGCTCGTTGTCTCGAAGCGCCTGCACTAGATGGAGTTCGTCTAAAAGTTGAAGCGATAGCTGATAGTTTCCAGCGAAAGCTATCTTTACCAATATGCTTTCACAAACAGACGAAGCTAATGCCGCCGAAAACTGATGTCGGCGGGCCAGCATAATACAGTAAGCAGACTTTCTTGATAGCGATTATCAGATCTTGTCGTGCTTTCCGCACCGTCCCGGTTAGGAAGCAGCGGAAAATAGTAAAGTCTTCCGGATCGAACGTACACGCGTCAGGAGCGAAGATGGTTGTTCCATTTTGCACAAAGAATTGATCCGCATTTTCGCTAGTTCGTTTGCGCGTGGCAGTGAATATCCCTACGCTTGCTTCGTTGGCTGCTCGGCGTCTCCGGTGTCTCGCTTTGATGCCAATCAATGCGCGCGGCCACCGTGAGGCAATGATGGCCCGGGATAGTATGCCTAAGATTGCCTTGTTCGCTGCCCGGGAGGCTCTGCCATGGGCACGATTATCGTTAAATGTCCTGTGACTCGGCTGGAGTACGGAACCAGTATCGAGATCGATGAAGCTAGCTTTTTGAGATTATCGGATATTCAGGTGAAATCGCGCTGTCCGCATTGTGGCGCTGATCATGTTTGGCACTTACACGAGGCGCGCTTCTCATCCGAACAACTGGCGGGCGTAACCGTCCCTGCAGAACGCCAGCGGCACCCCGGTAACTGAGCAGCCGTTGGATCTCTCGCGAGTTCTTGGCAGCACTCGATCAAATGGGCGAGTGCTTGGTTGAGCCTGGCAGCCGTGACCAGCCGCTCACGGTCCCAGCTCCCGCGCGGCATGTGAGCCGCGCGATCCAGCCAAGTCTGCGCGAGGCACCGGAGCTCATCAGTCATCGTGACAAGCGGCATTGCGCTGCGATCCGGGAGCATTCCGAAGATAAGAGCGCATGTATGTCACCGCGGCGTCCGACGCCAGAGTCCCTTCTCGTATTGGTAAGACGGACGTAAACAAGCGCCAGCAAACCCTAGCATTAGAGCCACCGACTCGCGGCGTCAGGATCCCGCGCTAACCATTGCTTCTTGAGAATCAGGCTGCTCGACTACTCATTCGTCAATCTCGGTAACGTCGAGGCTTTTCGTCTCTATGAGGTGGCGAAGTTTTCCTGTGGGCCGGGACTGTTAATGGCTGGCCATATGATTGTGATGAGCGAGCGTACTTGGCAGCGTCTGCCCGAGGACATCCAGAAGATCATCACGGAGGAAGCTGCCATCGCACAGCAGCGCTATGTCGAGTGGGTTGACGAGGGGGAAGCTGCCGCGGCTGAGCGGATGAAGAAAGCTGGCGCAGTCATCATTGAATACAGCCCGGAAACTCTCGCTGAGTGGAAGTCAAAAACTCCGGACCTGCTGCAAGCCTGGGTTGATGACATGGCAAAGCGGGGCCATGGCGAGACCGCTGCTCAGGTCGCTGCAAAATGGCGCGAGCTGACAGCGAACTGATCGAAGTTCCGGTAATTTGGACGGTCCGGCCGGTAATCCGGCCGGCTCACCTTTTTTGGAGTTAGTCGTTTGAGGACCTTAGTCACGCGCCTTGCGATTGCCTCCGTCGCTTTCGGAGGGTTGGGCCTCTTGGTTTCGATGCTCCTCGGGGTGGCGGATGTTGTCGGGACAAGCTTGGGCGCGCCGGTACCTGGTGCTCTGGAAATGACAGAGAGCACGATGGTGCTGGTGGTTTTCGGCGGTCTCGCTTATGCGCAAATCCGTCGTAGCCACATTCGTGTCGAACTCGTCTATCTCCGAGCCGGTCCGATGCTTCGCTCGGTCATGGATCTTGTTGCTGTACTGAGTGCTCTCGTGTTTTTCGGCCTTCTCGGCTGGCAGGGGTTCAACGAGGCACTTTACAGCTGGTCTATTGCCGAAGCGACGTCGGGTATCATCCGATTCCCACTTTATCCCGCACGATTTCTCCTTGTCTTCGGGACGTTTTTGATGCTGGTCCAGCTTTTGCTTGACCTGTGGGACATCGTAAACCAGAGGCAACGGTTTTCGACGGCGGTGCGTGCCGGCTGGATCGCTACTCTGCGGCGCTCTCGAATGGCACGGCTGCGGATTGGTGTGAGTTGGATGGCGGCTATCGGCCTGTTGTTTGCCACGCTGCGCTCTATTGTATTTCGGCGCTACTCGCCGAAGCCGAGGCGCGCGATTCTCCTCTCCGAGACCTGCTGCTCGCTCTTATCGTCGGGTACGAAACGGTTGCGCGCATCGCGAGGTGCTTCACGTTTCCCGGCCTAGTTCTGCACCCGCATGGCGGACTAGCTACCGTCGGGGCTGCCGCCGCCGTGGCTAAGTTGCGTGGCCTCAATGCAGAAAGCGCGGCGGCTGCCATCACGACGGGGGCGACCCTGGTTCTGCCTGGACCATTTGGACATGCTGTCGAAGGCGCGCTGATTCGCAACGTCTGGCCCGGCCTTTGCGCACAAAACGGCATTCGCGCTGTTGATTGGGTTGAGATCGGTATTCGGGGTGGGCCGCACAGCCTGACCGACGTTTTCGCGGCGATTATGGGCGCCGAGTCGGCACCCGAAGAGTTGTGCCGCGCCTTAGGGCAGCACTGGGCGATCCGCGACGCCTACCACAAGATGCATGCCTGCTGTCAATATGGGCATTCGACCGTTGAAGCGGTCTTAGCAGCGCTCCAAGGTGCCGGCACGATCACGCCTGACATGATCGAGCGAATTTCCGTGGAGACGCACTGGAAGGCGCGGAAGTTAGATAATCCACGACCCGCTACGACACTCGCCGCGAAATTCTCTATTCAGCACATCGCGGCAGCGACGTTGGTGTATGGTCATGCCGGAGCGGCGGCCTTTCACGCCGACACTTTGACTCGCCCGGATCTCGACCGCCTTCGGCATCGCGTTGAGATTGCGCCGTTCGAGCCGGAGCTTGAATGGCCAAATGACCGCCCCTCGAGGGTACGAATAACATTGACTGATGGGCGGGTTTTGTCCGGCGAATGTCTAAGTGCTCCCGGAGGCGCCGATCGACCGTTTACGGAGGATGAGATCGCTTCGAAGGTGCGTGCAAATGTTCTGGAAGCCTACCCCGGTGCGGCCGAGGCGATTTCCCGAACGTTGGCTCTCGAGCCGGCCCTATTGCGCACCGGCTGGGCGAAAATCGTTTCCTCCATTGTCGGACGCGATACATCGACCTGATTTTAGGCTATCTCTCTCGCGGCCTGGTGCAACCAGTCGGCACCTTATGCTGGGAAGCCGAGGTGGGGTTTGCCTTGAGGTTAGCCACTTCGCTCCCGTGTCTCGAGGCGAGCATAAAGTGTAAGACCGAACGATGAGCTGAAGAGACGATTATCGGCGCCGACGGGGTTATAGCCACGCGATTTGCGAGGGCAATCATAGGCGGGCTGATCTGATCTTAAACAGGGGCCAATCTGGTTTCGGTATTCGGGGGCCCACACCGCACTATTGAAATCTTGCGAAGAATGGTCGGAAAGCCAAGTATTTGGCAGAATTCTTGACAAGTTCCAAGCTAAAGTAAGTACCACGAGTTTTCTGCCACGTCCGCGGCTGTATCCGATTTTGGATGAAAGCGCCCTAGCGATGTTTGCTGACGCGTCAGCGAGGTGGTCCTTCGAGTGATGTCAAAATGAGCGTAGGCGGCAAGTCCGGATATTCGTCCGGCGCAGCGAAGCGATTGATCCACACTGTTCTGAAACTCGCCCGCGTCGCACAGGGCCAGTTCGAGGTTGGCTCTGTTCTCGCCATGTCGTTTCACGATGCAAGTTTTGATGCTGCGCTGAGCTTCCACGTCGCAATGAAGGCCTTTGGTAAGCCCGAAGGGCTTCTTGGCCGCACCGGCGGGTATATTTTGGCGATGGGCAAGGGTGAGGCGAGCGCCTGGTTCATTGACCTACTGAATGTCAGTTCGCATGAGCGGGCGTTGGAGGTCGGCTTTGGCCGGGGGTTGCATTGCCGCGCTATCGCCAAGGGCTTTCGAAAAGCTGTTGGATAGGTGAGTCCAGGATTTCCGAAGCGATTCTGCAGAATTCAAAATCCTACTTTGTCGGCGCCTGCAGGAGCAGAGCGAGCGCGAAATCGCGTTACTCGTTGGATTTCCCCAATCTGCCAGACCAGGGCATTCCATAACTGGAACGATTGTCAGCATCCTTTCGTTGTCGCCACGCGGCGTTTGTGCCAAACGCGCTGGAATACATATCAGTGCATCGGCGAATTTCTAGCGACGGTCCCCTTCTCATCGATCTTGCGCTGCAAGGAGGCGGCGCGCATGGTGCGTTTACCTGGGGTGTTTTGGACCGCCTCCTGGAAGAGCCGTCCATCCAGATCGATGGCATTTCGGGCACCTCGGCAGGGGCGATGAATGCCGCAGTTTTGGCTGATGGCTACGCTGTAGGAGGGCGCGACAGCGCTCGGGAAGCGCTCGAGGATTTCTGGGCTCAGGTGTCTTGGGCGGCAATGTTCAGTCCCCTTCAGCGCAGCCCGCTGGATATCCTGATGGGCCGCTGGACGATGGACACATCGCCGGCATTCATCGCCTTCGATATGATGGCGCGATTGTTTTCGCCTTACGATCTCAATCCGCACGGGGCCAATCCGCTTCGCGAGATCCTGGCCCGATGCATTCATCCAGAGCGCTTGGTGAACGGACCGATCCGTTTGTTTGTCACCGCCACCAACGTATCGACAGGACAGGGCCGCGTATTCCGCAACGCGGAGCTGACCCCGGACGTTCTGCTCGCGTCGGCATGCCTGCCCACCCTCTTTCAGGCCGAAGAAATCGACGGCGAGCCTTATTGGGATGGCGGCTTTTCCGGCAATCCCACGATCACGCCATTGATCCGCGAATGCGCCGCGAGCGATACGGTGATCGTGCAGGTCAACCCGATCGAGCGAAGTGGCACGCCGCGCACGGCGCGCGAGATCATCAACCGCGTCAACGAGGTGTCCTTCAATGCAACGCTGATGAAGGAGCTGCGCATGATTGCGCTGCTGCGGCAGGTTGCCGACCCTGGTGACTGCGAAGGAAAGCTCTGGGCCAAGATGCGCATTCACCGCATTGCCAGCCCTGCGATGGCAGAGCTCGGCTATTCCTCCAAACTCAATGCGGAGTGGGATTTCCTTCGCATTTTGCGCGACGAAGGGCGCCGGTCGGCTGACGTTTTTCTCAAGAAGCACGGCGCTGCTCTTGGCAAGCGCTCAACGCTCGACCTCGATGCGCTGCTTGAAGGCGTGTAAGGCAGAAAGGGGCTGCTCGAATCCTGATGGGGCCAAATGACCTGACGCGCGTTTAGCAACCTGTTCATTTGTTCACGAGGCGACGGGCATCGCCGAAACAAATATCCTGGTCGGGTGCATAGCGCTTTTCCATCGCCAACTTTACGGGCCGGAGGCAAAAAATGGAGCCCATGGCCACGTTTACTCTCCTGGGCAGATTTACTGAGCAGGGCATTTCGAAGGCTAAGGACACGGTCCAGCGTGCCGAGTCGGCCATGCAAATGGCGGGCAGGATGGGCGTCAACATCAAGGACATCTACTGGACCTTGGGTGAGTGGCCCGGCAGCCATCGCCCGCTGCTCCCGCACTGGGCTATCCTAATCCCCAGCGTAATCGGACTTCTCTTACGGCGAGCTAGACAACTCGTTGTTTGGTACCCGAAAAGCTAGGAGATGCGTGGCCACACCGGCAATCCCATTCGTTGGGGTCGGTTGGCGAAAAGGCGGTGGCGGCAAGAGCGTAGCCGTCGAGCCGAATAGGTGCTGGATCCCTGCTCTCCCTCATCATCACGGCTGTTGATAGGCGCGTTCTCGGGCAATGATGAAGGAGAAAATCGGACTACCGGCCGCGCTATCGCGCAAACGCGTCGGGCTGGTAAAGAGCTTCCGATGTATGTACGTAGTCAATCGAGCGCAGACAGGCAAAATCACCTCTGCGCTAACTGCTCGTCCGCTCTAACGCCATGCTCCCCCTTGCTGGCTCTACTCATGATTGCAGCGGATCGTCCCCGTTCCACTACCTCTCGGGCAGGGAATTTAGTAAACGACAAATTTCCTCGAAGATCAGCGCGTTATTTTAATTGCAATGGCGGAGAGGGGGGGATTCGAACCCCCGATACGGTTGCCCGTATGCCGCATTTCGAGTGCGGTGCTTTCAACCACTCAGCCACCTCTCCGGGCAGCGCTAGGCTGTTATCAGACGGCCGCCTGGAACGTCTTCAAGAACGTCGCTTCATTAGCCGCGTCTTGGGCCACTGCAACTCTAGAGCCACAGTGGCCGCGCCCGCCGGCGCTTCCCTAAGGTACGCGCGCCGGTCGCGTTGCTATAGCGGCCCTGGTCCAACCGTTCAAGCGGATCGCGCCTCAAAATATAAGCGCCCAGTCGCTTCGGGGTTACGGGGCGGCTCAGCCCAGGAAGGAGACAGCCGAAATGGCCGAGGCCAGCTCGTCCGCCTGCCGGTTGGATCTGAAGATTGGTGCGCGGCTGCTCCGAGCCTGAGGTGGCCTTGTAACCTACACCGAACCTGAAGCGACCTGTAGCCAAACCTGGCCGAAGCCAAGCTCCCAACCAGCCGGCCCATCAGAAATCCGAGGCGATCCCATCCTTCTCCCAGTCGCCGTAACGGACGGGGTCTGGGCCATCGCGGCCGCCGATCTCTTTCGGCCGCTCCTCGACCTTGGCCTGGCGGCGGCGCTCCTCGGCCTCCTTGAGGGCGCGCTCCGCGGCAGGCGTAAGCCGGCGTTGCGGCTTCGGTTCTTCCGATTGAGACATTGGGTGCTCCTTTGGGCCCCCCGAGGCGGATCTTGAACGAGAGAGCCCCTATATACCATTTACTGACGCTGCCGTGAGCACCGGCAGCTGATCGGGCCGGGGTGTCAGCCATTCTCGCTTTAGGGGAGATGTTGATGACGAGCAATTACATCAAGACCGGTGTTCTGCTGGGGGTCTTGACGGCGATCCTGGTATCTCTGGGAGCGCTGGTCGGCGGCGAGACCGGGCTTGTCATCGCGTTCATCATGGCGCTCGGCATGAACGCGTTCAGCCTCTGGAACTCGGACAAGCTGGTGCTCAGGATGCACGGGGCCGAAGAGGTCGACGAGCGCACGGCGCCGGAGTTCTACGGTCTTGTCCGCGATCTGGCACAGCGCGCCGGCTTGCCGATGCCCAGGGTCTACATCATGCACAGCGACCAGCCGAACGCCTTTGCGACAGGGCGTAGCCCCTCTCACGCGGCTGTGTGCGCCTCGACCGGCCTGCTGAACATGCTCGATCGCGAGGAGGTCGCGGGCGTCATGGCGCACGAGCTAGCGCACATTAGAAACCGCGACACGCTCATCATGACCGTGGCCGCGACGGTCGCGGGTGCCATCTCGCTCTTCGCCAACATGATGCAGTTCGGCATGCTCTTCGGCGGCGACCGGCGCGAAGGCGAAGGAGCCAGCCCGCTCGGTATCATTGGGGCGCTGGCGGCGATCATTCTCGCTCCGCTGGCGGCTATGCTGGTGCAGATGGCGATCAGCCGCTCCCGCGAGTATGAGGCCGACCGCATAGGCGCGCACATCTGCGGGGAGCCGCTGTGGCTCGCCTCGGCGCTGGAGAAGATCGAGCACTACGCGCGCCGCATCATGAACCCGACGGCCGAGGCGGCGCCCGCGACGGCGCACATGTTCATCATCAATCCGCTCTCGGGCCAGGGCATGGACAACCTGTTCTCGACCCACCCGAATACCGAGAACAGAATCGCCGAGCTGCGTAAGCTCGCGGCTGCGATGGGCCGCTCGAGCATGGGCAGCGCCGCCAGCCCCGCTCGCGGTCCGTGGGGTTGATGCCTCATGGAGAGGCGCCGCGCCGTCGACACCGAGCCAGGGAAGCCGACGAAGTCCACAAGGCAACCAGCATCGACAAAGCAACCCGCGGGCCTGCAGGCGCGGCAGCTGGCTGTCGAGCTCATTTCAGCAGTGCTCGACAAGCGCCGCGCCTTCGACGATGCGCTGGCAGCCTCTCTGGCGCGCCCTGAGCACCAATCATTGGCGGCCAACGACCGCGGATTGGCTCGCCTCATCGCTGCGACCGTCCTGCGGCGGCATGGCCAGCTTACCCACATCGTCAACTCATTCATCGAGCGGCCGCTGCCGCCTGATCGGGGCCGGCTTACGTCGATCTTGCTGGCTGCAGCCGCGCAGCTCGTGTTCCTCGGGAGCGCACCGCACGCCGTCATCAATCTGGCCGTCGAGCAAACGCGCCGGGATCCGCGGGCGCGGCGCTTCGACCGCCTGACGAATGCCGTCTTGCGGCGTGTCGCGGAAAAGGGCGCGGAGATCGCTACCGCTCAGGACCCCATTCGGTTGAACATCCCTGATTGGCTTTGGAACCGCTGGTCGACCGCGTACGGCGAGGATGCGACGCGTCAGATCGCGGAAGCGTCTCTACGGGAAGCGCCGCTCGACATCACCGTGAAATCAGATGCTGAAGGCTGGATCCGCAAGCTGGGCGGCGTGCTCCTGCCGACCGGCTCGATCCGCCTCGTGCCGGAAGGGCGCGTCGAAAATCTGCCTGGCTTCTGGGAGGGCGCGTGGTGGGTGCAGGATGCCGCGGCAGCTTTGCCAGCGAAGCTTTTTGGGAACGTCGCAGGAAAACACGTGGCAGATCTCTGCGCCGCACCGGGCGGCAAGACTGCCCAACTGGCAGCCGCCGGCGCCCATGTCACGGCAGTTGAGGTCGACCCAAAAAGGATCGATCGGCTGAAGGACAACTTGGTCCGCCTTCAGCTCGCGACGGAAATTGTCGAGGCCGACGCGACCGAATGGCAGCCGGATACGCGTTTCGACGCCGTGTTGGTGGATGCGCCCTGCTTGTCGACGGGCACGATCCGTCGCCATCCCGACATCCTGCACCTGAAACGTGAAGGCGACCTCGAACGGCTCGTCACCCTGCAAGAGCGACTGCTGAACAACGCCGCTCGCCTCGTGAAGCCTGGCGGGCTCCTCGTCTACTGCACCTGCTCGTTGGAGCCGGAAGAGGGGCCGCAGCAGATCGAGCGATTTCTTTCGAGGGTGGACGAATTCGGGAGGGTTCCCATTCAACCCGGTGAGGCCGGTATCGCGGCGGAGTGGATCACAGCCGATGGAGACCTGCGCACCCTCCCGTTCCACATGCCGCTCGAGCCCGAGGCCCTTTCCGGCATGGACGGCTTCTATGCAGCCCGTTTGCGGCGGCGGTCCGAAGGTGATGCAGCCGTGTAGCTGCGAGCTGTGCCATTCCTTCCACAAGTCGCCCACAAGCGATGCTCCGGCATCCTCACGTTTCTTGTGAGCAGGCTGCGTTAAGGATATCTCGTAGCGTGATCAGCTGACGTGTTCCTCCTTGGTCTGAGGATTTGCACGGCAGAGCCTAGCCGCAGGAGCCGCTCGTGCCTTCGCTCACCATCGCCGAGCAGACGCGCCTCGCCCGGTTGGCCACGGATCGGGTTCGTAGAGCTGCAGTTGCACGCCTGCTCAGCTCCCGGTTCTTGCGTTGGCGTTATGGCGCTCCGGTTGCGGACGAGTTGCTGATTGTGCCGCAGGAGCTGAGGACAGCCGACCCCAGCTTTGCCGACGAAATCGCAATCGGGCAGTTTGGCTTTGCAGGTGCGGTCGCTTACATCGGCAGCGGTTCGCCCTTCGACCTCAAGCCGCCGAGCCCCGAATGGGAGCGGGAGCTGCATGGCTTTGGCTGGCTGCGTCACCTGCGCGCCGCGGAGACGGAGGAGGCGCGCGAGCAAGCCGTAGATCTCGTGCTCGGCTGGATACGCAAGCATGGCTCGCGGGGCGGTGTGGCGTGGGAGCCGCCGGTCGTGGCCCGCAGGCTGATTTCTTGGATTTCGAGCGCTTCCCTGCTCCTGGAGGACGTCGATCACACGACTTACGACCGGATCGCCGATAGCCTTGGCGACCAGCTGATCCGGCTTTCCGCAACATGGCGCGATGCGCCGGCAGGCTATCCGCGTTTGCTCGCGCTGACAGCGCTTGTCCTTGCCGACCTCTGCGTTGCCGGACACGACCGGCACTTGGAAGAAATCCTGGACGCCTTCAGCGAGGAGCTTGAGACGCAGATTCTGCCTGACGGCGGACATATCAGCCGCAATCCGGGCATTCCCGTCGAGCTGCTGCTGGACCTCCTGCCGTTGCGGCAATGCTTCATCGTCCGCGACCGACCGGTGCCGCCTGGGCTCAGTGCCGCGATCGATCGCATGCTTCCCTTCGTCCGTTTTATGCGGTTGGGCGATGGGTCCTTGGCCCGGTTCAACGGGATGGGCGCACCCAATCTGGATCTCGTTGCCACCGTCTTGGCGTACGGGGAGCCTCCTACGCGCCTGCCCGCTCATGCGCCTGCTTCGGGCTATGCCCGGCTGGCCCGCGGTGGCACGGTGATGATCGCAGATGTCGGCTCGCCACCCAAGCTCGAGCTGGCAGGACAGGCGCACGCCGGTTGCCTTTCGTTCGAGATGAGCTCGGGGCGGTATGCCGTTCTGGTCAACTGCGGAGCACCCGGCCCCGCCGATCAGGACTGGCGTGCGGCTTCACGGGCCACCGCCTCGCACAACACGCTGTGCCTTGGGGGCAAATCCTCGTCCAGATTGGTCCTGCACAACCTTCTGGAGACCTTGGTGGGCTCGGCTCCGATCCGCTTCCCCGATCGCGTCGGCGTGCGAATTCGCGATCTCCCTGATGGCGGCATTCAGCTGAAGGCGCACCACAACGGCTATCATCGCCAATTCGGGCTGATCCATAGACGCCAGTTGATCCTCTCTCCGCATGGGGATCGGCTCACCGGCATCGACCAGCTGGGCCCCATCCGGGGCGCGCTCCGTTTCCCCGTCGACGTGCCCTTCGGCATTCATTTCCACCTGAACCCCGACGCGAGCTGCAGCCTCTTACGGTTTGGGGACGAGGCCGAGATCAAGCTCCCCAATGGCGAGCGCTGGGGCCTCACCGCCAAGGGGGCGCAGATATCCATCGAGGACAGCTTCCACTGCGCCGATCTTTCCGGCCCGCGGCGTTCGCTGCAGATTGTGCTGCGCGGCGCCTGCTATGGCGAGAGCGAGGTGACTTGGGAGCTGGCGCGCCGCGACTGAGCAAAAGCTAGCTCGACCTTTTGAGGGCCGCCGCGTTCTATGCTAGGCGGCCGTCGGCGGAGGCTTCTGCCCGCCGCGCTAGAACCATTGAGTGACGACCGACATGAGCGAACCCATTATTCGCCGCGCTCTCCTTTCAGTTTCGGACAAGACGGGCCTGGAAGAGCTTGGGAAATTCCTTCATGAAAGCGCCGTAGAGCTGATCTCGACCGGAGGGACGGCCCAAGCGCTGAAGCGAGCCGGGTTGCCGGTCAAGGATGTGTCAGAGCACACCGGCTTTCCGGAGATGATGGACGGGCGGGTGAAGACGCTTCACCCGAAGATCCACGGTGGCCTGCTGGCCATCCGCGGGAAGCCCGATCACGAGCGTGCGGCTGCCGAGCACGGGATTGCGCCCATCGATCTGCTGGTGGTCAATCTATATCCCTTCGAGGCCACTGTCGCGCGGGGTGCGTCGCCGGAGGAGTGTGTCGAGAACATCGATATCGGCGGACCTGCGATGATCCGCGCGGCGGCGAAGAACTTCGCGAGCGTCGCAGTTGTGGTCGATCCGGAGGACTATCCGCGCCTCATGTCCGAGATGCAGAGTCGCGGCGGCGCGACGAGCCTCGAGCTGCGGAAAGCATTGGCGGCAAAGGCGTACGCGCGGACGGCGGCTTACGACGCGGCCATCAGCGGATGGTTCGCGCGCGAGATCGGCGACGAAACGCCGACCTGGCGGACGTTCGGTGGCCAGCTGGTCCAGCGGCTCCGCTATGGCGAAAACCCGCATCAGTGGGCTGCGTTCTACCGGACCTCCGAGCGGCGCCCTGGCGTGGCTACAGCCGTGCAGCACCAAGGCAAGGAGCTTTCCTACAACAATCTGAACGATACGGATGCTGCTTTCGAGCTGGTGGCGGAGTTCGATCCGGCCGAATGCGCTGCCGTCGCCATCATCAAGCATGCCAATCCGTGCGGCGTCGCGTGTGCTGCGACGCTCAAGGAGGCCTATCTCGCGGCCCTGCGGTGCGATCCGGTGAGCGCCTTTGGCGGCATCATCGCTCTCAACCGCACCATAGATGCCGAGGCAGCTGAAGAGATCACGCGAATTTTCACAGAGGTCGTCATCGCGCCGGATGCGACGCCCGAAGCCAAGGCGATTTTCGCGGCTAAGAAAAACCTCCGGCTACTGACGACCGGCGGGCTTCCCGATCCGCGGGCTCCTGGTATCACATTCCGGTCTCTTGCCGGCGGCTTCCTGGTGCAGTCGCGCGATGCCGCGAGCGTCGATGACATGGAGCTGAAGGTGGTCACAAAACGTCAGCCCACGCCGCAGGAGCTGGCCGACCTCAAGTTCGCGTTCCGCGTGGCCAAGCACGTCAAGTCGAACACGATCGTCTACGCCAAGAACGGCGCGACCGTCGGCATTGGCGCGGGCCAAATGAGTCGGGTCGACGCAGCACGCATCGCCGCGTGGAAAGCGGAGGAAGCGGCGCGGGCGGCCGGATTGCCCGAGTCGCTCGCCAAAGGCTCGGTCGTGGCCTCCGATGCCTTTTTCCCGTTCGCTGATGGCCTCATCGCCGCGGCGGAAGCAGGAGCCACCGCCGTTATCCAGCCCGGAGGCTCCGTGCGCGATGAGGAGGTGATCAAAGCGGCCGACGAGCGCGGCCTCGCCATGGTGTTCACGGGCGTCCGTCACTTCCGGCACTGAGGCGATGAGCGGGGCAGCCAGCTCTCCCGGCGTGCAGCTCAGGCCCGCGACGCGCGCCGACTGGCCGCTCATCCGCAAGTGGCTCGCGCGGCCTGACATCCAACGCTGGTGGGGTCCGCAGGCGAGCACGGAAGCCGAGGTGCTGATGGCGATGGACAGCACGCACGCCATTTGCCGGATTATCGAGGTCGATGGCGACCCGGTTGGCTATGCGCACGCTGTCGATGCAAGTCTTTGGGGCGAGTCACTGCCGTATGATCTCGTTCCCGGCACGTGGGATCTGGACATCTTCATCGCTGCCGAGAACCATCGCGGAAAGGGCGTCGGTGAAACGGCGCTTCGACTCCTCAAAGATGAGGTTTTCGCGACGACGCTCGCCGTTGCCGTCTGCATATTCGCTTCGATCGAGAACGAGGCGGCGGTGCGCGCTTACGAGAAGGCCGGCTTTCGCTGGCGGCGCGTCTGGCACGATCCCATCTCAGGACCCGAGTGGTTCATGATCGCTGAGCGGCCCAGCCGTTGAGGTGCGCAGAAATGGCGAGCTACGCGGACGATACCCGTTGTTCGCGTACGGGCAGCAGAATGAGCAGCCCGGCGAGGAGGAAAGCAAGGATCATCGCCATGCCGGCACGCTGGCTGTCCGTGAGGGACGTCACAGCTGCGATCGTCAGCGGTGCGAGGAAGGCCGTCACTTTCCCGGAGAAGGCGAACAGGCCGAAATACTGCGTCATGCGATCCGGCGGGGACAAGCGAGCCATCAGCGTTCGGCTGGCGGCCTGATTTGGCGCGGCGGCAATGGCAATCAGACCGGCGAAGATGAGGAACACGATTTCGCCGGTGCTGGAGAACGGCTGCGAGCCCGGCATTCTTTCCGCCATCGGAATCGTGAACAGGACGTACCCGGTCGTCACCGAG
>ERZ795043.882-NODE-882-length-18720-cov-6084.983659_pt1 | contig 18720 bp, 13 predicted proteins | sample MGYA00375127_ERZ795043 | MGnify/ENA primary metagenome ERZ795043 (study PRJEB30172, sample SAMN05518447) | compost metagenome | isolation source: Feedstock adapted compost from Newby Island compost facility, Milpitas, CA | place: USA:Newby Island compost... | reverse complement strand
AATCTCTGGGCGCAGAAAATAGGTACAGAAGTACAACTCTTGCAGGCTAAAAACAATTATGAAAATGTACAGAAACAAATTGCAGTCGTACAATCCCAGCTTTCCCTGTATCGTCTGGTATCGCCAATTGATGGTAAGGTCGACGAAGTGGATTTGAAGATTGGCCAGGCCGTATCACCCGGTATGAATACCATTCGGGTGGTGAATCTAGATGATTTGCGGGTAAAGGGACAGATTGCAGAGAGCTATATCACTCAGGTACATCAGGGCGATCCGGTGGAGGTCATTTTTCCGGATGCACAGGATACTCTGCACACCAGGTTGAGTTATGTATCAAATGTAATTGATCCGAACAGTCGTTCGTTTAACATTGAAATCAAATTACCCGCGCATTCCATTTTTCGTCCTAACATGGTTGCAGTGATTCGTGTGGTGAGTTATGTGAATCCACAGGCTATTGTAGTCCCGGTGAATGTGGTGCAACATACAGAAACCGGCGACTATGTATATGTGGCTGAAGGAAATTATGCCAAAGAAGTAAAAATTATTAAAGGTAAAATCTATAATGATCGTGTGGAAGTGTTGCAGGGATTAAAACCGGGCGATCAGCTCATCGTCAATGGTTATCAGGATCTGGCCGATCACTCGCCCATTGAAATTGTGCAATGAGATGCCTGTGCAGGTGCTTAGCAAATGAATTTATTGCGATAAGGAGATAATCATTTTGATGACGATAAGTTGAATGTTTGCACGCATCATGGAATGGATCTTTAAAGCATAAATGATATTCAGATGAAAGATATTTTCAAGGAATTCAAACCATCGAGCTGGGCTATTGACCATCGTACCAGTATTTATTTATTCACCATCATTCTCACGCTGGCGGGGATTTTTGCTTATATCAATCTTCCCAAAGAACAATTTCCCGAAATTACCATTCCCACCATTTACGTGACTACGACTTATCCGGGTACATCACCGGAAAATATGGAAAAGCTGGTGACGAAAGAAATTGAAAAGCAATGCAAAACCATTAAAGGGGTGAAGCATATTACCAGCAATTCGTTTCAGGATTTTTCCTTGGTGAAGATTGAATTTAATACGGATGTGGATATCAAAACCGCAAAGCAAGATGTAAAGGATGCGGTGGACAAAGCCAGGGCCTCTACCGATTTTCCGAAGGATTTGCCACAGGCGCCGGATGTGCTGGATATTAATCTTTCCGATCTGCCGATATTGTATGTAAATATTTCCGGGAATTATGATTTAAAAAAGCTGAAAAAATTTGCCGATGATTTAAAAGATAGAATTGAAAGTTTACCCGAAATCAGTCGGGTCGATGAAGTGGGTGTACTGGACAGGGAGTTGCAGGTGAATGTGGATATGAACAAGTTGACGGCGGCTAAACTCTCATTCAATGATATACAAAATGCCATTGCCAGTGAAAACCATACCATCTCGGGTGGAAGCGTGAAGATGGATGGCGTGGATCGAGATGTGACGGTGAAACAGGAGTTTACCGATCCGGCTCAGGTGTCCAATTTAATCATTCGTACACCAACGGGTGGTGAAGTGTATTTAAAAAATATTGCGCAGGTTGTTGATACATTTAAGGAACAACAGAGTTATGCACGGCTCGATGGACAGAATGTGATTACACTGAATGTGATTAAGCGGAGTGGTGCAAACTTGATTGATGCCTCTGATCATGTGCGGGAAGTCATCGCCGATATGCAGCAGCATAATTTTCCGAAAGATTTAAAAATTGTGATTACCGGTGATCAATCTGATCGCACCCGCACCACGCTGCATGATCTGGTCAACACCATCATCATCGGGTTTATTCTGGTGACCGTCATTTTAATGTTTTTCATGGGTGCTACCAATGCCATTTTCGTGGGTTTATCGGTTCCTTTATCAATGTTTCTGGCCTTTGTGTTGATGCCGGTATATGGTTTCACCCTGAATATGATTGTATTGTTTTCGTTCTTGCTGGCGCTGGGTATTGTGGTAGATGATGCTATTGTGGTGATTGAAAACACCCATCGCATTTTCAACAACGGGGCGATGGATATTAAAAAGGCAGCTAAAATTGCAACGGGAGAAGTGTTTTTACCCGTACTTGCCGGAACGCTCACCACCCTGGCGCCCTTTATCCCGCTGGCCTTCTGGAAGGGTGTGGTGGGTTCCTTTATGTTCTTTTTGCCGGTTACCTTGATCACCACTTTGCTGGCTTCATTGTTTGTGGCTTATATCATCAATCCAGTATTTGCGGTAGATTTCATGAAACCACATGATCCGGAAGGCACACATCGAGGGAAATGGACAAGGGGCATGACGGTAACCGCTATTATCATGGGCGCTATTGCCCTGATTTTTTACCTGGCTGCATGGATGGGCAAGAGTCGAGCCGCCTTTGGTCTGGGCAATTTCACAGTAACCCTGCTGGCTATTCACCTGGTTTACAGGCTGGTGTTCGAACGCTGGGTGCATCGGTTTCAACATGATTTATGGCCCAGATTTCAAAACTGGTATACGCGATTACTGCGTCGTGCTCTGGCTCATCCGGTAAAATTAGTGTTGGGTACAATGGGCTTGTTTGTGCTGGCTATTGTATGCTTTGCCATTCGCAAGCCGCCCGTGGTGTTTTTCCCCAGCACAGATCCGAATTTCATTTATGTGTATATCACCATGCCGATTGGTACGGATCAGGCGACGACCAATGCGGTAACGCTTGAGGTGGAACGCAGGGTGGATAGTGTATTAGGTATTGATTATGCCAGAGGTAAAACCAATCCAATCGTGAGTTCAGTAATTGCAAATGTAGCGGTGGGCGCTGCTGATCCGAACAGCGACGATGCTTTTGGTACCCAACCCAACAAGGGAAAGGTTACCGTAGCCTTTGTGCCTTATAATGAGCGACATGGTATTTCCACATGGACCTATCTGGAACGAATTCGTCAGGCCGTAAAAGGGATTCCCGCCGCACAGATCACGGCCGATAAAGAAGCAAGCGGTCCACCCCTTCCCAAGCCGCTGGTGGTGGAAATCACCGGCGATGATCTGGACTCGTTGATTGCCGTGTCGGAAAGACTGCGAACCTATATTCTGCAACAAAATATCGGAGGTATTGAAGACCTGGAATCAGATTTTCATAACAATAAACCTGAAGTAATTTTTGATGTGGATCGCGAACTGGCCAATCGCAATGGCATTTCTTCCGCATTAATCGGGCAGGATTTACGCACGGCTGTATTTGGTACGGAGGTGAGTCGTTTCCGGGATCCTCGTGCTGATGAAGATTATCCCATTGAGTTGCGTTTGTTATATAATCAACGCAATAACGTGGATATGTTGCGTAATCTTACTTTCACCTACCGCGATATGGCTATGGGTGGGATTATCCGACAGGTGCCGCTTTCTGCATTCGCCGATATTCGTTATACCAACACGTATGGTGGTATCAAACGCAAAGATCAGAAGCGAATTATTTCTTTGTCTTCGAATATTCTTACAGGTTATAATCCCAACCAGGTGGTTCATCAGGTTGCTGAAGCAGTGAAGCGATTTCCTTTTCCACCCGGTATTACAGCCCGGATGGGAGGAGATCAGGAACAACAACAGGAAACCATGAGCTTTCTTTCTACGGCTATGATGGTGGCAATTGGATTGATATTTCTGATTCTGGTAACTCAGTTTAACTCCTTGAGCAAACCTTTGATTATCCTGAGTGAAGTGTTTTTCAGCCTGATTGGTGTGTTGATCGGCGTATCGATTTTCAAGATGAATATTTCCATCGTGATGTCGGGTGTGGGCATGGTGGCGCTCGCCGGTGTGGTGGTGCGCAATGGTATTTTGCTGGTAGAGTTTACCGATCTGATGCTTGAGCAGGGCATGCCCATTCGCGAGGCACTGGTAGAGGCCGGCCGGGTGAGGATGACGCCGGTATTGCTTACCGCATCGGCCACCATCTTAGGTTTGATACCGCTGGCCTTCGGCATGAACATTGATTTTGTGACCCTGTTCACCGAATGGAATCCACATATTTTCTTCGGCGGCGATAGTGCTGCATTCTGGAGCCCCCTGTGCTGGACCATGATTTTCGGACTGGCTTTTGCTACCTTTCTTACGCTGGTGCTGGTGCCGGTGATGTATTTGATCAAATATAAGTTGAGTGGCATGAAAGGATTTTATGGCGGGAAGTGGGTGGAATTCACGGCGCTGATTCCGCCGTTGTTCTTCCTGTTTGTGCTGATATACTGGTGGTGGGGCAGAAAGGCATATCCCGTTCCGCAAGGTTAACCTGTGGTTTATGGGATATGATGAATGGCCTGCATCACCCGTTGGGTGAGGGCTTCACAGCGTGGTGCTTCAAATACCAGTAATTCTTCAGCGATATGGGATTGTTGCAAATACCTTTTCAACATCTGCCTGGCGCGAAATAGCCTGATCTTGGTATTGACGGTGGAGAGGTGCAGGATTTGAGCCGTATCCTTCAGGCTGTACCCATTGAGTTCTTTCAATACAAATGGTAGGCGGTACGTGGCAGGAAGCTGGAGAATAGCCTGTTCCAGCACATGCTGGATATTGTTATTTTCAAAACCGGGCGTGAACTGTGTAGCAGACATGGCTTCCTGTATTTCTTCCGGCTGGATGCGTTTTTGAATATGATAACAGGTATGTACCATAATGGTAGCCAGCCATTTTTGAAAGGCTCGTGGGCGTTTTAATTGCTTGAGTTGCATATAAGCCTGAATAAAACTTTCTTGCATAGCATCTTCGGTGTCGGCATCTGAAAGTCCATAAGCCCGGCCCATGCGGTAAAGCATGGTGTTGTATTTGCGTACTAGGATGGCGAATTTTTCCTTATCACCGGCCTGTACGGCCTGTACGACGATTTCATCTTCGGCATAATCTGTTAATGTATTCATCGATGAAACAATTTTATTTAAGCTTTAGTGGAGCAGATTGCCCATGCATAACCGGGTTTAGAGGTATGTAAACATTCCCGACCTTATGGATTTTTCATCTCACAGGTCAACAGGATTATTGTTCAACCACCAGTACTCCTTTCATGGTAGGATGTAAGGTACAGAAATAATGCGTTGACCTGTCGATCATGCGACTCCAGCTGTCACCGGGGTTCAGATTTGGAGAAGCCCAGGCGGAGTCGATCTGCGTGATGTTGTGCACCACGATATCCTGGTTCACAAATACCACCCGGGTAGGGCCGTGTAGCAACAACGTATCCGGTACAAATTTTAAGTTATGCATGTAAACGGTATCCACCGCAACTTTAGTGGTTTCCCGGGATGGATGGGAAGGATGGCAGCCCATCCATAGCAGGGCTGCCATAATCCATACACCTGAACCACCCTTTCTCCAGAAATGACCTTCCCACATAAACTTCAGGTTGATCATGAATGAAAGGTATTGGCGATTTGTTCTGCATGTTGCAGATGTTCTTGCAGAATGGGCAATACCTTTTGCAATAAGGCTTTCAATTCTTCATTTTTCGCCTGAGGAATAAGCACATCCTGTACGGTGTGAATCACAGCTTTGTGGTAGTTTACTTCATTTTCAATGTAGGCCTGGTCAAACGCCTTTCCAGTTTTGGCATTCAACATCCGGCTGGTTTGCGTTTCCTGTTTTTTCAAAGATTGCGTCACGGCATTATCCTGTGGAGTGACGTGCAACTTTTTCACCAGTTCTACCGCCTGATGAATAACCGAGTTGTGGTCGCGTTGCATGGTCTGTGCAAAATTGCGGATCTGCGCATCATGGCTTTTTTTCAGAGCGATACGGGCGTAGTCAATATCCACCTGGTTGGCGGTTACCGCTACAGAAGTAATTTCGGGGTCGGTGAGCTGCGGGGTGGATCCCTGTGCAAAGCTCAAGAAATAACTGCTGCATACCAGCAGCGCTGCTCCCCATGCTGCTTTTATCCATATTTTCGTATTCATGGCCTATTTGTTTTTAGATGATGAAATCAATGAAAGACAATAAAAGGAGGCAGGCAGCAGGGAAAAGGTTACAACCCTGATGAAAAATCAATCAAAGCGGTGTGGAATAGCGGAGGGGTAAAATCAGCTCAGTACTTTTTCTATGATTTCGCCGGTTTGTTTGTCTTTTAAGATGAGTTTACGTGCGCCGTAATGGGTGATTTCTTCTTTCACCAGATAATACCGCTCATCATAGTCGGGCAATTGTTTTTGTGTATGCACTTCTGTTTTGCCGCGCCAGACATCGAGTTGCACGGGTTCCCATTGTTTGGATTGAGCCGAGCGGTAGGCTGCATCCAGGATGGCGTTGACCACATAGCCGTCATAAAATGTCTCGCGGGGTGGCCGACCCTGTTCGAGGGCGTCCAGCATATCGGTAAACATGTGGTGATAGCCCAGTTCATTCAGTTCGTCTGCTACGGGGAATAGCCAGCCGCTCTCGCTTTCGGCTTTTTCGGCTGTATATCCGGCCCCTTTGCCCGAGGTGAATACTTCAAATCCGGTGCGCAAAAAATTGTTGATCCATATCGTTCCTTCGGTACCCATCACTTCATCGCGCAGGTCCAGTCCTCCGCGGAAGGTCCAGCTCACCTCAAATTGGCCGATGGCCCCGCTGGCATATTTCACCAGCCCAATAGCATGATCCTCGGCGTCGATGGGCTTCACCTGGGTATCGGCCCAGCACATCACCTCCACGGGTCGAATGTCCTTACCGATATAGGTGCGTGCGATTTCCACACAATGACAGCCCAGGTCGAGGATGGCGCCGCCGCCGGCCAGCTCTTTATTCCAGAACCAGTCGCTATGCGGGCCCGGATGGGTTTCACGGGATTTCGCCCAGAGGATACGTCCCAGGGCACCCTGAGTGATGAGCTGCTGGGCTTTCAGGCTTTTGGGGGTATAAACCAGGTCTTCCAGATAACCGTGAAAGATACCGGCTTTTTCTACGGCCTGCAGCATACGCAGCGCTTCCTGCGCATTGCGCCCGAGAGGCTTGGTGACCATGACCGCTTTCCCGGCTTGCACACATTGCATCACGGCTTCTTCGTGGAGGTAATTTGGCAAGGACACACATACGATATCCACTTCAGGCCGACTGATGGCTTCCTGCATGTTGGTCGTCCATACCGGCACCTGATAATCTTTCGCAAAACGTTCGGCGCTTTCGGTTTTACGGGAATACACACTTACGATGCGGTCGGGCCGTCGATGGCTCACCAGTGCATCAGCGTAGAAACGGGCAATGAAGCCTGAACCCAACATAGCAATACCGGCCATAGCAAGTGTTTTTTGATGTTGATCAAAACAAATATATGAGAACTCCTGCTCAGCTTGCGGCGGCTTGTTCGGCAGCCACCTGAGCCTCCACCTTACGATCCTGGAAGGCAAGCACGAAGAAGATCAACACAATCAAAGCGAAGATGGAGGGAATCCACCAGAACTGATTCCATTGTGTTAACGTCAGCTTATCGGTATTGCCTAAGAAGCTGTTGTACACGGCCCCGGCGATCTGCGCCCCGATGAGCATGCCCACGCCATAGGTCACCAGCACAATCAGTCCCTGTGCCTGTCCACGAATCTCGGGGGTCGATTTTTTATCCACATAAATCTGTCCGGTTACAAAGAAAAAGTCGTAGCAGATACCATGCAGGGCGATGCCTACAATAATCATCCACACGATTTCATGAGGTGCACCCAGGGCAAACAGGGCGTAACGCACCGTCCAGGCCAGCATACCCATGGCCAGCATCCATTTCACCCCGAGACGACGGAAGAAAACGGGCATCAACAACATGAAAATCCATTCCGACATCTGACCGATGGTTTGCGTGGCGGCTATGTTCTGAAAACCGGTACCCTCTAAAAACAATTGGGTGAAATTGTAATAAGCAGCCAGGGGAATACAAATCAAAAACGAGCAAAGCAGGAAAATGTAAAAAGGCTTGCTACCCAGTTGCTGCAGGGCGTCGATGCCGGCTATGCTGCGGAAGGAAACGAGCTTCCCGGCGGCAGGAGGCGGTGTATGCGGCAGGGTGAAGCTGTACAATCCTAACAGGAGGCTGGCCACCGACGTCAGGTAAAGCGGCATAGCCGTTTGTTCGGGTCGCAGCCCCGATTTCACGAAATATACCCCCACAAAACTGATGAATAATCCGGCGATGATCCAGCCGATGGTACCGAAAACCCGGATGGTGGGGAAATTTTTTTCCTGATCGGTGATGTGATGAAAGGTCAGGCTATTGGCCAGACTCATGGTAGGCATGTAGCAGATATTGTAGGCCAGGAGCAAGAGGATAAACAACAATGGATGCCCTACCGCCTTGGGAGTGAGAAACATAAACAGTGCACCCAGCAGGTGCAACACCCCCAATACGCGCTCCGTAGCAAAATACCGGTCTGCAATCAAGCCCACGAAGAAGGGAGCTACAATAGCTGCAATCGGATTCACGGTGAAAGGCCACTGGGTGATGTTTTTCATGTCGTGATTCGACATGAACACCGCAATGGTGGTATACCAGGCGCCCCAGATGAAGAATTCCAGAAACATGAGCAGAGAGAGACGGATACGTAAACTCAACGACATGGTAGCGGGATTTTTAATCAACAATCAATCGAACGAGGCACGATAATAATAAAAATTTCGAATCCAGATTAGAAAAAATTTAGACAAACCTTTGCTTTTGGCTGGTTTGCGGGAGATGGTTGTTCAAGTTTCGATACCAGTCGACCAGCAGCGGCCAGCTATTGTGGAGTTCACGTTTGATATGCATCAGGTGATGCAATCGACTGGAATGGTAGAAGATGCGCAGGCGCCTCAGCTCACGGCTGCCAGGCCTGGTATGCATGGAGAACGTTTTCAGCAGCAATGTAAACAATCGCCATACATGATAGCCGGCTTCCCTCAGGGCCAGCCATCGAACGGGCCATCGGCTATGACTCCGGGCATGCGGTAGCGCATGATAGAGTAAAAAAAAGTTTTCCGATACGGAAGCTTCTCTGATGAAACGCTGGTAGTAAGGCAGACTGAGGCGTGTGGCGGTGAGAAAATGGGCAAATCGCAGGTTTTCAGCATACCAGAGTCGATAGCCGCAAATTTGCAGGGCGGCACAGAGCTCAAAGTCCCCGCCCGAGGTCAGGCGTTCGCCCTGTCGGTCGGTGAGCAACCAACGAAAACCGGCGGCATGGAGATGGAGAAAGGCTTTTTTCCACAGCAGGCTACCCGCGCCATAGAGTTGGCGTACCGGACCCGATCGTTGAGCCTGAGGGCCGCATCCAAACAAATGGAACTGTCTGGCCCACACGGGTGGCGGAGTTTCAAACACGGCTATGCCCTGTCCACCGATCATCGCGATGGCCTCGTGTTCGGGCAACTGGTGCAGGCATTGCAGGGCCTTTTCCAGATAATCGGGATAGAGCCCGTTGTCATCATCACAAAACAATACAAACTCGTATCGGGCGGCCAGGATACCCGTAAGCCGGGCGAAGGAAAGCCCCAGCTGTGGTTCCTGCAGGTAATGAACTGGAAAGGGAAGGGGGTGCTTTTGAATATATTCCCTTGCAAAAGACAAAGTATCGTCGGTAGAAGCATTGTCAACGACAAGGAGTTCCACGTGCATGCCGTTCGGAATATGCAGGGCCTGTAGATGTTGCAGAGAGAAGGGTAATCTTTGGCGGCTGTTGTGGCAGCACATCAAGATAGAGATACCCGGGATTAATGCAAATTCCATAAGATTTTAAGATAAAGTTTAAGGGAATGGGGTTGTAGCAAAACGGGCGCATGGAGCCTGCAGGCCTGATGAAGCTGGGCCAGCACGGGTTTTAATCCGGCTTTCAGATGCCAGTTCCGGTGAGCCGTTTGTATGGCGTAAGCGGCATAGAAATGCCGGGCCCGGGGTGCAGCGGTCCGGTAGATATTTTCCGGCAACAGGGTCTTCATCTGGTGGATGACGTAGCCGATATCGCGCATATTCTGTCCGTTGAGGGCCCATCGTCCGGAAATGGAATGCTGGTGTTGCCGGTAGGCTGCCCGGATAGCAGGCGTATAAGCTACCGCATAGTGGATGGCAATACGCAGCCACATCAGCCAGTCTTCCCCATAAAGCACGCCGTAAAAACCACCTAAGTGTTCGTACACTTTTCGCTGTACCACTACCGCCGGTGTCTGGATACGCTGGCGAGTAGCCAGTCGGCTGAGCCAGCCGATCAGCAGTCCCGGCTGTTCAGCCTCTGGCTCCGATGGATAGAGCGGTTTTCCGGCTTCGTCGATATAGAGGTATCGACAAAAAGCCATTCCAGCCTCCGGATAAGCCTCCAGCAGGTTTTGCATTTCCCGATAAAAGCCCGGCAGTACCAGATCGTCGCCGTGCAGGATATGGAGATATTTTCCCCGGGCGCGCTGGATGGCGGTATTGAGGTTATGCAGGCTGCCCCGGTTTATCAGCTGGCGGAAATACTGCACTCTGCCTCGACCTACTTCATAAACAAGCTGTTCTACAGGATGATCGGTGCTGGCGTCGTCGACGACTTCAATCTGCATATCGGCTTCTGGTAGTGCTTGCGCCAGCACACTCTCCAGGGTAATGGGCAAGTAAGTTGAGCAGTTGTATACCGGGATCATCACCGACCACGTGGGGCGATGCACGCCGGTTACGGGCGGAATTGGAGGAGGCGATTGGGGTGTTCGGTTTTCAAGAGCTGATTCCATGGGAGCGGATTTTTTGCCATACGAGCCTGCTCCAGCTCACCGGAAAAACCGGTCCGGCAGGCGCTTTATGCATTTGTTTTCCAATGAACCGGCGGGCTTTTCCCGGCGGCAACCTTGCAGCCATCTGCTGCAGCATCAGGTTGCGTTTATACGACCAGATATACAGCATGTCGGGAATATGCCGATTGGGATTGTCCAGATGCAACAGGGTGATGGAAAACCGATCGAGCGTTTCCAGGCAATCCTGCATTTCTTCTACATCATGCAGCTCGCTGTAATCATATTGATAAGCACGCAGGTATGATGCGGGTGGTAAATCGGGGCATACCGAAAGCCACACCCGATGGCTTACCTCCTGGGATGCACTGGCATACGCCTCCCGGTACAAATGGCGATGCGTACTCTTTTGGTGGATGCGGTAGCTGAGCAGGGGCTCATCCACGCCGCCCAGGCGGTAACGTTGCATAGTCCGAACAAAGAGGTCATAATCTTCCGCAAAGGGCAGCTGGTAGCCTCCGATATCGAGGATAGCTTTTCGTTGAAACAGGATGGTGGGATGAAAGATGCAACACTCGAAATGCAGGCTGTAGTAAAGAAATGCGGCGGGCAGTCCTTCCGTGCGTAGATAACAGCCGTTTTCATCGATCACATGAACCTGCGTAGCCACCAGCACACATTTGGGATGCTGGCTGACATAAGCCATCTGGTGGGCGATTCGCCAGGGATGGCAGATATCGTCGGCATCCATGCGGGCAATCCATTCGTATCGAGCCAGGGCAAGTCCTTCATTCAGCCGATGGGTAATCCCCGCCCGGTCGGTATGATCCACGATCCGCACCCGGGGATCCCGGGCATAGACTGCGCATAGCTCAAGCGTGCGATCGGTAGAGCCGTCGTTGAGAATCAGCAATTCAAAATCACGATAGGTTTGTCCCAGCACACTGCGGATAGCCGCTTCTATGTAGCGTTCGCCGTTAAAAACGGGCAGGATGATGCTCACGGGCTCAGCCATGGGATCGCCGATTTTTCAGGGTCAACAAACGACGGATTTTCCCCCAGCAACTGTCGGCCTGGAGGTTGCGTTTCAGGGCCCGCATCACCCGAGGGTCGGCTTTGGGTAGGGATGTATGGAGGTAGTTCTGTAACCAGCGGAAAAAGTAACGCTTTATCTCGAGGTAGCTGCCCTTTTGCTTCAGGGTGCCCATGAGCGATTCGGGTCGTTGTCGGTAACGGTTCAGGCAGGTGGAGGCGAAATAGACGGTTTCCTGCAGGTAGAACTTGATCAGGAATGCCTGATCTTCAAACACCATATAGGGGCCCGAGAAAGCCGTTTCAAATCCTCCCAGGCGTTTTAAAACCGCTGTTTTCATCAACAAGCTGCTGGGGCAGGGGGCGGCGCCTTCGCCCAGCGGGTAGAGCGTCAGCGCGGCCTGTGGAGGTGCGATGCAGGTGTCTGCCGTGATGCCCGGGGCGATGACCTGGTCGGGTTCCTGGGCCTGGGGCGACCAGCTGTACCAGTACAGGGATGCCTCGCCGAACAGGGCGCAATGGGGATGATGAGTAGCGAGCATCATCTGGTGTTGCAGTTTTTCGGGCAACCAGAGGTCGTCGGCATCGAGCAGGGCAATGTAGGCTCCACGGGCCTGTGCCAGTCCTAAGTTGCGGGCTGCCGGCAGGCCATGGTTGTTCCCGTCGGGATGAGCCAGTAGCCGGATGCGATCGGGATATTGAGCTGCCCAGCGTGAAGCTATTTCCAGGCTGCCATCGGTGCCCCCATCGTGAATCAGCAACAGCTCCCAGTGGGTATAGGTTTGCCCCAGCACACTCCGTATCGCTTCATCCATGAAATCGGCAGCCTGGTAGAACGGCATCAGTATGGAAACTACAGGTTCGGCCCCCATAGTCATTGTTTTTGGGGAATTGAATTTATTGCTGCGTATATGCAGCTTCTATTTGTTGAAATAGTTTCTCCAGCAGGAGGTGCAGCTCTTCGGCCGTCCAGTTACGGGCCCAGAGCCGGGGTATTTCATAGGCTGTGATACCGGGATTATCCAGTTCAGCCGCAGTGGTGCAAGCCAGCTGATAGCCGGCTTTTTTCACCAGTTCCGGAGTCAATTCATTGTAATGCCCGTGTGGATAAGCAAATACTTCCACCGGCCGTTCAATGAGTGCTTCGAGGTGTTTTTTGTTATCTATGATTTCTTTCCATTGTTTTCGTCTGGGCAGTAAACCCAGCACCTGATGGTGAAAGCCGTGGCCGCCAATGGTTACCAACGGGCTTTTTGCCATCTCCCGGACCTGGTTTTCCGAAAGCATAGCCGGCAGTACATCGGTGGTATGGCCGCATTTTTTTAAAAATGCGGAAGCCCATTGTTGTTGCCGTCGGGGATTGGCTTTCATCCGATTATGCCAGGCATGGTAGGCAAACATTTCCTCGGTAGTTTGTTCGGTAACCAGCAGGCTCATTCTGGCCTGTTCGTCGAACACATCAGGACCGAGCAGAATGCCGTTGAGGTCGGGTACAGGATGATGATCGAGGAATACATGGTCAACCACTTCCCACCAGCATAGCATAGACCGGTCGGCAAGATAGCCGGAAGGGATGAAAAAGGTTCCGGGCAGCTGATAATGTTGCAACAGGGGAAACACTTCGGTGTAATGTTCCAGATAGCCATCATCAAAGCTCAGGTAAATGGTGGGTTTGTTTTGCCCATTCACCCCAGGGTCAAGCAAATCTTTGAGTGGTCTTACCTGATAAGCCGAAGACAACATGCTCAGCTGTTCTTCAAAAGCAGATCTGTCGACGCACATATTCCATGGGTCGGATGCATGAGGTCGGCCAATATGATGATACATGAGCACAATTCCATTCATTCGGAAGGGTGGCGTGGGAGAGGCGGGTTGTTGATTCTTTCTGGATAGAAGATTACGAAGCATAACCGTATTGTTTTAGGATGATTGAATAGCGCATGCAGCAATGATGACCGGAAAATGTGGATCATGGTCGTCTTTTTCTTCTGCAGTCAGTTCATCATCGGCCAGGCCATATAAAAAGGCGGTGGCCGCCAGCACATTTCCGTAAGTATACAACCGTATATTTTCTTCGCAAAATGAGCCGCGCAACAGGCGTCGCAGCGATACAGCCGTAAACGAGCCCTGCCAGCTTTCTTTCCACTCGTCGTGGTCGATGGGGCTGATACCGGGTACCGTCAGCAGCAGGCTGCCTCCGGGCTTCAGCAGGCGGTGACATTCGGCAATGGCCCGCTCGGGTTGTTCGAGTAAATGCAGGGTTTGTGTCAGGATAATACAATCGAGGGACTGAACGGGCAGGGGCACACCCCTGCAGAGATCGCCCACCACCGTTACCCCCGGCAGGCCTTCCCGGACGTGCAATACCTCGCTACGGATCACACACGTTCCACCAAACTGGCGGGTGTAGCTGTTGTCGCCGATTTCCAGCACGCATCCGCAGATGTACTTTCGATGCTGCTCGAGAAATTGTTCAATATAATACCGGTCAACCGGCCGGCCACGGTCGAATCCAAATCGGGCGCTGAAAGGGCGGGTCTGACGCAAGTCTCCCCATTTCACCCTGCCTCTGGACGGGATATAGCGTGCTGTCCACGATGTCGACAAGCCCGCAGGCCGTGAATATGATGGAATCAAGCTAGCAAGACGGGATTTCATATTCTTCCATTTCTCTTTCCCTTTCGACAGCAGCCATCGCAGCAAAGGCCCGGGTATCTGTCGGGTACACAACGCCCACTCGGCCGGCGAAAGACGATAATTTCCGTATAAAGTACGAAACTTCAACCGGCGAAGCAACTCCTGCGCATAATAGGTTTTCCAGATTTTTTCCCCATGGCGGTAGGATGATTTTTGTTGAAGGTCGGGCCATCGCGAGTAGTGGCGATGAAGCACATGCAGCACCTGCTTCAGCATCCATCCCACCCGTTTCGACATGTTTTGGGTATGAAGCCGGTAAGCGGCTATGCGCTCCAGGTGGCTGTGGATCACAAACAGACGCGCCGCCCGCAGGTAAAGATCATAATCTTCCGCTGCTTGCAGGGTGCGGTCGAAGCGCAGGTAGCGGAACACATCTCTTCGATAGCACACGGCGGCATGCATGCCGATATAATTGCCCTGCAGGAGGGCGGTTTCCGGGTCGGCTGGTACATCGGTAGGTTCCCAGTTCTGTAACAGGCGGCCCTCCGCTGACGTTTTGTCGTGATGGCCGGTGATGATAGCCGCCTCCGGATGGGCGGCGGCATGTCGGAGCTGGGTTTCAATAGCGGATGGGTATAACCAGTCGTCTGCATCCAGGAAAATCAACCATTCACCCCGGGCATGATCGATACCCATATTGCGGGCTGCTGCCAGGCCTGCATTCGCCTGATATACGTATCGTACGGCAGGAAAACGTTTCACCACGGCTTCGGTATCGTCGGTCGATCCGTCGTTCACCACCAGGCATTCCACATGAGGGTAGGTCTGGTCGAGCACGCTCTGGATGGCGTCAGATAAATATTGACCCTGCTGGTAACAGGTGATGATGACGCTGACCAGGGGCGATGGAGCGGTTGAAGGTAATCCGATGGACGTATCTGCCCCGGGATAGGGGGGCTTATGGCGGTGTTGGAAGATGTACAGCCAGCCGGCCAGAAAGCCGCGCAGCTCGTCGCCCCAGGTGAGATAGGCATGCTGGAAGCGGTGACGGACAGCCTTCCGGAAGCGCTGGAAATAGTATGCCGGCAAGACACGGGTAAGCTGTTGCCTGTCGGCCGGTCGTCGGAACTGCCGGTAGCTGATGCAGAGTGCCGAGGTGAACCCTCGCAGGTAGTAGAAAATTTGTCGATGCAGCTCTGGCAGGGTGGCCCGGTGGTGATGAAATACGACGGCGGCGGGTTCATAGCGAATAGCATAATCCTGCACCAGGAGGCGATACCACAGCTCTGAGTCGCCATTGCAACCCGCAGCGCCGGCATCCAGGCGCTGGTCGAAGCCTCCCGAGCCCTGGAGTACCTGCCTGCGAAAAGCCATACAGGCCCCGGCACCGAGTTCCCAGACGGGGAAAAGCCGCTTCCCCTCGCGGTCGAGCAGGCCGCCGGTATAGATTTGCGGGAAGAAACCCCGCTGAAAACTCCAGTGTGCCTCAAATATGCGCTGAGCAAGCGTGTCAAGCCTGGCCGGCAATACCAGGCCGGTCAGGGCATGAATTTCGGGATGCTCGAGGAAAGCCTGTTTTACAGCCCCGACCAAAGCCGGGTGCACCTGCACATCGTCGTCGACATAGAGGATAATATCGCTGGAGGAAGCCCTCCAGCCGGCATTACGGGCATAGTCGAGTCCACGGCGGGGCTCGTGGATCCATCGCAGCTCGGGTATGGCTTCCCCCGGAAGGTGAAGTGGGCCCGGGGCATTGTTTACCATCACGAGTTCATCGGGCGCAGGCTGCAGCTCCCGGATGCTACGCAGGCATTCCCCGAGGGCTTCAAGCCGGTTGCCCGAAGTACACACCACCAGGGAAACGGATGGGGCGGGACCTGTGGTTGTGGCCTTACTATGATGAGTAAAAGTCTCAAGCCAGTTTTTCATTCGCTGAGGCATTTCCACCAAGTTCGCGTGCTCAATGGGCCATCCTGCGCGATGAGCTACAGCTGGCCAGGCACATGACCACAGGAGCCGCTCCCAGCCTGCCTGGCTCACCGGAAGGGGTTGTTCATCGGTGTAGAGCTGTCCTAAGGGCAGGGCTTTCCACCACAGCACCAGCAGGTGGGGTATGGTAAAATAGCCTATCCAGGTTTCCGGATCGGCAAGGGGTGCCGAAAGGTCGATATGCTCGACGCGATAGGGCCGGTCAAGCTGCATGTTAGACAGGTTTCAGGTTCATGGGAAATAAAGGTCGTACATAGCCCATGCGTCTTGCCATGTCGGGTTTTTGCGACGGATACATATCGCCGGCGATATCGAACACCAGACAGGCGTCTATCTGGGTATGGTCGCCGGTATGCAGGTCGGTCAGGAAAACCGACAGATAATAGCTGCCCTCGTTTAAAAAGTCGCCCGGAATTTCGTATTCCAGTGTCCAGAGATCCGGGTGTAGCGAAAGAGGTGCGCTTGGTTGTTCAAACAGGCATTCGCCCGCAAGGGTATATAGTTGCAGGCTGAGCTGCAGCTGGTGAATGGTTTCGTGAGCCTGTAATTGCAGACTGATTTTTAAAGGGGTATGGACATCCGGCACGTGCCGACCTGCAGTCAGCCGGGGATCGAGGTAGGCTCGGATCAGGCTCAAGGCTTTCCAGCGAAGGGGTGGGTCGGGCTGCCAGTGCCAGAGCTGGCCTGACTGGGCTTTGAGGTATGCGCCGATCACCTGATGGGGTGGCCCTTCAGCAGCGATTTTTCCATAGTCGAGCCAGATGGCCCGATGAGCAATTTGACCGATGAGGGAGAGCTGATGACTGACCATGAGGATGGTGGTGCCCTCCTCGCGGGCGATTTCGCGGATGCGATGCAAGCATTTGTGCTGAAAAGCCGCATCCCCCACCGAGAGTACTTCATCCACAATCCATAGCTCGGGCCGCAAGAAGGCGCCAATGGCGAATGCCAGGCGGACATACATGCCGGAAGAATAGCGCTTCACCGGGGTATCTAAAAACGGTCCGATCTCGGCAAAATCCACGATCTCATCAAAACGGCTGCGGATTTCCCGGTTACTCATGCCTAAGATGTTGCCGCTCAGGAAAATGTTTTCGCGGCCGCTAAGCTCGGGATGAAAGCCCACGCCGGCTTCCAGGAGACTGGCAATGCGGCCATATCCCCTTACCCTGCCGCTATTGGGTAAAGTAATGCGCGAAATGATTTTCAGGAGGGTTGATTTACCCGCGCCGTTAGGTCCTACAATGCCCAGTACTTCACCCCGCTGCACGGTGAAGCTCACATCGTCGAGTGCCTGGATATAGTTGATGGGTGTGGATGCTTTCTTTTGTCCGGCACGCGTTCGCCACCAGCCCAACAGTTCTTCTCTCAGGCTGCTGGCCTGCAGCGCCAGATTACCCAGACGATAGCGTTTGGAGAGATGTTCAACCGATAAAGCAAGCTGGCTCATGTGGGGATTGTTTTAAAATTAAATGATGTCCATCACCCTGCCGTCGCGCCAGCGGAAGGCCATTAGTCCAGCAACGCATGAAACCAGACAAGCCAGTGCGGCGTAAATCAGACCGCCTATCTGGTGGTATCCCGCACCCAAAAGTCCGTAGCGCAGGTATTCCATGAGCGTACTCATCGGATTCAACAGCAGCCAGTGCCGGAGTGAAGGACTTGCCATGGATAACGGATAAATCACGGGTGTCACTATCCAGCCCAGGCGTAGCAAAAAGTGCAATAAATTCTGGATGTCGCGATAACGGGCGCTGAGGGTGGCGGCGATTAATCCAAGTCCAAGGCTGAGCGAGGCTGCCAGTACCATAACCGGCAGCACCCACAACAGGCCCCAGCCGGGATGCAACCGCCCATGCAGAAAATAAAAAATCATCAGTCCGATCAAAAGCAGACTCTGAATGCCTGCCCGGATGCCATGATGCAGCAGGCCTGCCAGCGGCACAATCATCCGCGGGAAATAGACCTTACTGAAAATATCGGCATAGCTGTGATAGGCATAAGAAATGGTAATGAGGCTTTCTGAGAAGAAGGTCCAGCCGATGATACCGGTCAGGTAAAACAAGGGAGCGGGCAGGCCGTCAGTGGGTAAATCAGCTACTTGTTTAAAAATAAAGGTATAGGTAAGGATGCCCAGCAGCGGTTGCAGCAACAACCAGAGGGGTCCTAAGAGGGTTTGCTGGTAGCTGGTGAGTAAGTCGCGACGCACCAGCCGCCACAGCAGGTCGCGATAGCCTCCCGTGAGACGGGGTATTTCCGGAAATCCCAACCCTTGCCTCTTTTTCGGAGCAGATATTTCCCAGTAGGAACTCACTCTGGAAAGATAGATAAATTTTGTAGTTTCCTCGTTGTTCAGTG
>ERZ795043.881-NODE-881-length-18741-cov-150.530718_pt1 | contig 18741 bp, 15 predicted proteins | sample MGYA00375127_ERZ795043 | MGnify/ENA primary metagenome ERZ795043 (study PRJEB30172, sample SAMN05518447) | compost metagenome | isolation source: Feedstock adapted compost from Newby Island compost facility, Milpitas, CA | place: USA:Newby Island compost... | reverse complement strand
TCAGCTTTGCCTCCATGCCGGGCATGAAAGACCGCACCGTGCTGGTCAGCGGCTTTTCCAAAGCGTTCGCCATGACCGGCTGGCGGCTCGGCTACCTGTGCGCCCATCCCGAACTGGCACGGTCCATGCTCAAGGTACATCAGTACTCCATCATGTGCGCCTCCAGCATGGCGCAGGCCGCGGCCATCGAGGCGCTCAGGGAAGGACTGCCGGAAGTGGAGCGGATGGTCGAATCCTACAACCAGCGGCGCCGGCTCATGGTGTCCGGATTCCGGCAGATCGGGCTGGACATCCATGAACCGCAGGGCGCGTTCTACGCCTTCCCGTCCATCAAATCGACCGGCCTGACGTCGGAGCAGTTCGCGGAACGGCTGTTTGCGGAAGCGAAGGTCGCCGCGGTGCCCGGCCACGTGTTCGGCCTCGGCGGCGAGGGGCATCTGCGCTGTTCCTACGCCACGAGCGTGTCCCAGCTGAACGAAGCGCTGGAGAGAATCGGGCGGTTTGTCGAGAAGTTGCGGAACGGATAAAACACCTACCCAATTCTCCTAAAAACTGCTATAATTGGACAGAGAACGGTTTCCGGCCTTGGAAGGGGGGGCGTGGATGCAGGTCATGGTGCAGGCCGAACCGGACGGTTTGACGCGGGGCGGCCTGGTGCGGGAAAAAAACGACGATTATGCCGGCAAGGCCCGCGAAGGGGAAGACGGTTCAACCGGCAAGTCCCACTGGGATTCGCGCAAAGCCGAGCTGGAAGAGAAGATTCGCCGGTTGCGCCTTCTCATGGAACGGGCGGCGGCCGACGAAAACTCATTCACGTCCGAAGTCGTCGTGCAACTCAGCATGAAATTGGATGAACTCATCAACGATTATCATCAATTCATGGAAGATTACAAAAACAGCCCGAAATGAGCGATCCGCGGCGGCGCGGTGCAAGCGCCTTGCGGTCGCCCGACACGGGCTTTCGGAAAAAAGAACGGATGAGCGCAAACGGGGGCCGTTCCGGCGGGGACGGTCCCCGGTCGTTTGGCGGAAGGTCGAAGGAAACCGGGAATCGTGATATATTCTTTTTGGACAGAGAAAAACAGAAAGCAGCATGAAGAAGAAATGAAACAGAAATGATCGAAGCGAAAAAACGGGGTGGCCGCATGAAACTGTACACGAGAACCGGCGACGGCGGCATGACCGGCATGATCGGCGGACGGGTACGGAAAGACGACGCGCGCGTGGAGGCCTGCGGGGCGATCGACGAACTCAACAGCCTGATCGGACTGGCGCTCCTGTGCGCAAAGGAAGACGGCAGAAACCGCGATCTTGCCGGCCGGCTGGAAGACATCCAGCACGAGCTGTTCGACTGCGGTTCCGACCTCAGCCGGCTGGAGCCGGACGGCGCGTTCAGGATGACCGCGGATCGCGTGGCGGCGCTGGAGGCGGACATCGACCGGCTGGCGGCGGAAGCGCCGCCGATCCGGCGTTTCATTCTGCCGGGCGGGACGCCGCTTGCCGCCTGGCTGCACGCCTGCCGCACCGTCTGCCGCCGGGCGGAGCGCCGCGTCGTCACGCTGGCCGGGCGGGCGGAAACGAACCGGGAAGTCGTCCGCTATCTCAACCGGCTGTCGGATTTTTTCTTCGCGGCGGCAAGGTGCGCCAACGCGCGGGCCGGCGTGCCCGACGTGGAATACGCGCGCGGCGCGGACGTTTTCAAGCGGGAGGATCCGTCCTGACGTGGGCATCGAACCGCTCGTCTACGTGGTGCCGCCCCGGGACGACGGCCTCGCGCTCAGGACCGTCCTCCGCGACCGGATGGGCCTGTCCCGCACCCTTGTCATCAAGCTGAAGCGGGAGGCGCGCGGCATTCTCGTCAACGGGATCCGGATGCCCGTCAATGCGAAGGTGCGGGCGGGTGACCGCGTGGAAGTGCATCTGCCGGAGGAAACGGCGGGCGGCATCACGCCGGAGCCGATCCCCCTGGACATCCTGTACGAGGATGACCACCTGCTGATCGTCAACAAACCGGCCGGCCTCGTCGTTCATCCGACGCGGGGCTATTCGTCCGGCACGCTGGCCAACGGCGTCATCCACCATTGGCAGCGGCTCGGCCTTGCGGCCCGCTTCCGGCCTGTCCACCGGCTGGACCGGGACACGTCCGGCGTGCTGGCCGTCGCCAAAAACGCCTTCGTCCATGAGCAGCTGTCCCGGCAGCTGAAAGCGGGCCGGGTGGAGAAAACGTATTGCGCGTTCGTGTTCGGGCGGCCCGATCCGCCGTCGGGGACCGTGGAGGCGCCGATCGGGCGAAGCGGCGACCATCCCCAAATGCGCGTCGTCCGCCCGGACGGGGCGCCTTCGGTCACCCGCTATGAAACGGTGGAAAGCTGGGGAATCGCTTCCCTTCTCCGGGTCAGCCCGGTGACGGGACGCACGCACCAGATCCGCGTGCATATGCGGCACATCGGCCATCCGCTGCTCGGCGACCCGCTGTATGCGGCCGACCGGCCGGCGCCGGCCGGCGTCGGGATCGCCCGGCAGGCGCTGCACGCGGAATCGCTGGGCTTCGATCATCCGGCAAGCGGCCGGCGGATGGTGTTCCGGGCTCCCCTGCCCGATGACCTGATCCGATTGCGCAGCCGGCTTGCCGCCATGCATGCCGAAAGGAGCGATCAAAGTTGAGCCGACTGACCGTGTACCATTACGCGAAATGCGGCACTTGCCGGAAAGCCGTCCGTTTTCTGCGGGAACTCGGCCATGAACCCGAATTGCGGGATGTGGTCGAACAACCGCCCGATGAGCGCGAGCTCGCCGAACTGATCTCGCGGTCCGGGCTGCCGGCGCAATCGTTTTTCAACACGTCGGGGGAATGGTACAAAAAATTGAATTTGAAAGAAAAAACCCGCCACATGGATGAACGGGAGAAGATCCGGCTGCTCGCTTCCAACGGCCGTCTGATCAGGCGGCCGATCGTCACCGACGGCCGGAAGGTCACCGTCGGGTTCCGGGAAGAGACATTCCGCGACGTGTGGGGAGGATGACGCGTTGTCCGGGCACCAACGGGAAACATCGAACCGGCCATGGATGGCATGGGCCGCGGCGGCGGTCGCCCTGCTGACGAAATACAAAACGATCGTGCCGCTCATGTCCAAGCTGGCGGTGCCGGCGTTCAGCATGCTGGCGTCGGTGTTCGCCTACGCGTGGGCATCCCGCAGCTGGACGATCGGCATCGGATTCGTGGCCATGCTGTTCATCCACGAAATCGGCCACGTGCTGGCCGCGCGGCGCAAGAAGCTGCCCGTCACGGCGCCGGTGTTCATCCCCTTCGTCGGCGCGCTCATCGCCATGAAACGAAACCCGCGGGATGCGGCCACGGAAGCCTATGTCGCCCTGGGCGGGCCGCTTCTCGGTTCGGCGGGCGCCCTGGCGGCGCTCATCGCGGGCCTGGCGCTGGAAAGCCCCGCCCTCGTGATGGTGGCCTACACGGGGTTTTTCATCAATCTGATCAATTTGCTGCCGATCCGGCCGCTGGACGGCGGCCGGATCGCGGCGGCCGTCACCCGCTGGCTGTGGGTGGCCGGCCTGGCGGGCGGCCTCGCGGTCATCGTCTATTTGCGCAGCCTGCTGTTTCTGATCGTTTACGGGCTGTTTGTGGCCGAGCTGTACCGGAAATTTGCGGCGCAGCGGGGGAAGAGGCCGGTGGTGCTTTCGTTTGCCGCCGCCATCCCGGCGGAGCGCCCCGCCGGCGTTTTCGTGCCCGGCGAGCAGCACCGCCGCAGGCTCGATTTTGCCACCTGGTCCAGCCTGGACGGCATCCAGCGGATCGAGGCGGTCTGGGAAGCGGCGGGCATCCGCGAGACCGTGGAGCTGGCGGAACCTCTTCTCGTGGAAGAAGTGCGCCTGGCGGGATTCCGGCCCGTCCGGGACGAACGGGGGGAAACCGTCCATTATGAAGCCGCCATCGAAATCGTTGGCTTCCCCCACGAGAACGACCGTTACCATGACATTCCCGCCCGCGTCAGATGGGCGTTCGGTGCCGCCTACTTCGGCCTGGCCGCCGCACTGGCCGGCCTGATGGTGCTGGTGCAGCGCATGCTTCCCGTCCATGCGGGCTGGGGATGAACCGGACGCCGCGGACAACCGGACCATTGCCCGGGAAATGAAAAACGCCGGATAACGAAAAAGCCGGAACCATCCCGGCAGCAGATCCGGTTTTCTTCCGCGCCGGCCGCGGTCAGCGGCCGGCCGTTTCGCGGCCGGCCGTGACGCCTGCCAGAACGTCGCGCACTTCGGCGGCTTCCTCCGCACTCCAGCCGAAGGCCGCCTCCAGCACGCCTTCCTCCAGCACATCTTCCGGACCGATGATCGCGGCGGTGCCCCGCTGCAGATCGATGACGAGCATTTTCCCGAAAAAGCGTTCCGTCGCGGTGACGGCCAGATCGAACCGTCTCCATGACGGCGTGAGGAACGTGACAAACCGGGTCGCGGTTTCCTCCGTCACGTCCAGCAAAAAGTCGAAGCCGCTCACCTGCATCCCTCTTTCGCGTCCCCGCTTTCGCCCGAAACCGCCCTCACCGGGTCGAATTGCCCATGATGACGTCGGCGGCGATGAGGGTTTTTTCTTTTCTGGCCTCGCGGTTGGCGAGGCGCCAGAACAGTTTGTCGACGGCCCGGCGCCCCATCCATTCCTTGTCGACGTTGACCGTGGTGAGGGCCAGGCCGTGCTCGTTGTCGGCATGGGTGTTGTCGAAGCCGGTCACCCCGCAGTCATCGGGCACTTTGCGCCCCTTGCGGACGAGGCCGGAGATGACTTCGACGGCGGTGATGTCGTTGACGCAGACGAATACGTCCGGACGGACTTCGTCCAGCACGGTCGGCAGGTGCTTCCACAGTTTGTCGCCGGACTCGGGACCGGTCAGCACCGGATGGGGCCTGCTTTCCATCCCGAATTCTTCCAACACGGAACGGAAGGCGATCCACCGGTCGCGGAAGCTGGGCACGGACCGGATGTCGCCGACAAACTGGAACGACTTGTACCCCCGGCTGATCAGGCGCAGCATCAGTTCCCGCATGCTGGAAATGTTGTCGACGAACACCGTGTCCGTGAGAAAGGCCGGATCCTCGTAGTCCACCATGACGACGGGGATGTCCAGCCGTTTGATCTCCAGCAGAATCCGGGTGGAAATGACGCCCAGGGTGATGATGCCCTGAATCGCTTTCGGATTCAGGAGACTGAACACCTTCTCTTCCGACGGTTCCGTCAGCATGACGATGTCGCATCCCCGCTGGCTGAGCCGGCTCGCGATGCCGTCAAAGACCGGCCCCCAGTACGGAGAATCGTGATTCTGGTACTGGATGTTGGGAAAGAGAACGACGATCGTCCCCGGTTTCACGGCACCGTCGTCCTGCGGAGCCGTTTCCGCGCCGGCGGAGGATTTCCGGTTGAAATAGCCCAGCTGTCCCGCGACTTTCAGGATTTTTTCCCGGGTCTCGTTGCTGACGCCGGATTTTCCGGACAGCGCGCGGGACACCGCGAATTTGGACACCCCCGCCAGTTCGGCGATTTGCTGAATGGTGATTTTTTCCCGCATGGTTCCTCATCCCGTCATGTCGATTTGTCCGTTACATATGTATTGTAATGATGGAAAGCTCCGCAAGAAAGCCCCCGGCATCCGCTTTCGCTTCAGCCAAACTTGATGGATGTGGTTCCCCGGGTCATGTCTTTGACCCACAAGCTTCCATTCCGTCCCGCATGATGTGATTGTTAGGCAACAGTTTTTTGATAAGATATCATTATAGTCGTTTTTGCTCAATCTTTCGTTATTTTTTTATTTATATTTTTCTGAAATCCATTGATGTTATGATGAAATGTCGAAATTTGTTGGTTTATCTGTTTGCAACATGAACATAACAAGCAATGCCGAAAGAACGGAAATGGTTATTGACCGAACCCGAAGCCGGTGATAACATAAAAATGGATTGAAAGCGCTTGCTTTATTGCTAAAAGAAAAATCTTGAAACGGGGGTAAACGAATGAGCCCGAAGAAACTGCTATCCTTCATGCTGGTCGCTTTCCTGCTCGTGCTGACCGCGTGCGGAGGGGGGAACAGCACGGAGGGCGGCCAGCCGGCGACGCCGTCGAACGAGCCGGCGGCCACGACGCCGGAACCGGCATCCGCCCAGCAGCCGGAAGAAGAGGAAGAGCCGGGCGTCGACCTCGGCGGCCGCGTCATCCGTTTTGCCGCCTGGTGGGACGACACGCCGACGGAAGATTCGGCGGACGGCATCTACCGCATCGAGCAACAAGAGAAAGTCAAGAAAAAATACAACATCGACATCCAGTACATCAACATTCCGTTTGAAGAATACATGGATGCGGTGACCGCCAGCATTCTCGCCGGTGAACCACTGGCCGACATGCTGGTGATGGAATACAAGCGGGCCCTCATTCCCGCGAAAGACGGCCTGCTGCTCCCGCTGAACGAATTTACCACGGGCATCAGCGACGTCAACAACGAGCAGCGGCTGGTCAAGAAGCTGCCGACGCTCGGCGGGGTGGAATACGCCGTCGCCAAGGGCGCCATTACCACCGTCGTCGGCGTCCACTACAACCGGAAAATTTTCCGCGACCTGAACCTGCCCGATCCGCAGGAACTGTACTACAAAGGCGAATGGACCTGGGAGAAATTCCTGGAAATCGCCCGCGCCGCCACCCGCGACATGGACAACGACGGCGTGAACGACTACTGGGGCACGTCCGGATGGCCGGCCGACATGGTGCGCCACTTCGCCGCTTCCAACGATGCGTACTTCATCCATCCGGACGAACTGACGGCAGGCATCAGCGACCCGAAATTCATTGAAGCGATGGAATTCGTGCAGCGGGTCGTCAACGTGGAAGGCGTCCACAAGGTGAAAAGCGGCAACAAGACGAACTGGGAGGAAACCAGCACCTGGAAAGACGGCGACGTGGCCATGGCCATCATGTACGACTGGGATCTCGGCGACGTGGAGTTCGAATTCGGCGTCGTTCCGATTCCGCGGGGGCCGTCCGGCAGCGGCCAATGGGCGTTCGCCAACACGTCCCTCAACGGCTGGTTCATTCCGAAGGGCGTGAAAGATCCGGACATCGTCTATCAAATCTTCGAAGAACTGCAGGACATTCCGCAAATCGAAGAATATCCCGGCCAGCTCTGGCTGGAGGGCCGCTACACGACGGAGGCGGACATCGAGATGGCCCGCAACCATATCATGGGCAAAGGGTTCATCACTCTCGAAGAGACGGTTCCCGACTTCCCGTTCTACGGGATGATCCACCAGCTCATCGAAGAGAACAAGTCGCCCGCCGCCATCGTTGAAGAAAACCTGCAAGTTGCCAACGACGCGCTGGCCAAACTGAAGTAACGCCGCACCGGACTTTTTGCGACCGCAGGGGGGTGTGCCGAGCGAAACGGCGCACCCTCCCTTTGCTGGATACCGGCGTCCGCTTTCCGGCGTCCGGCCTTTCACAACGCCGACAGCGACGGCGATCAAGCGAGCGGGAGACAAGGAGGGCTGAAACTTGAAGGTGAAAGACCGGCTCGGCAAACCGATTGCAATCATGGTCTGCATCATCCTTGCTTTCACGTTCCCGGGAGCCGGATCGATTGCACACGCGCAGGACGGGGGCGAAGCCGGCGGCGCCGCTTGGCTCGACAGCGATCTCCAGTTTTCCATGATCCTGAACAAGGAAACGTACGCGGATTATTTGGCGCAGCACGGGGAAGCCGCCCGGCCCGAACGGGAAATCGCCCTCGGCGCCGCCGACGTGGCGGAGCTGGAAGGGGAAGGGTTTGAAATCCTGCAGGACGGACTGGACGGCTTTGACGGGCCCGTCGTGCTGACCGGCGAGAGGGGCGCCGTCACCTTCCGCGTCCGCGTGCCGGAGACGGGCCTGTACAACATGAAGGTGCTCTACTATCCGACCGAGGGCAAAAGCTCCAGCATCGAACGGTCCATCTGGATCGACGGGGAACTGCCCTTCAAGGAAGCGGCCTTCGTCCAGTTCCACCGCGTCTGGGACAACCGGCTGGAGGAGATCCGCCGCGACAACCAGGGCAACGACCTGCGCCCGCCGCAGGCCGAACGGCCCGAATGGCGCGAGAAAGCGGTCAGCGACACGGAAGGATACTATGAAGATCCGTTCCTGTTTTATTTCACGGCCGGCGAACACACGATCACGCTCATTTCCCAGCGGGAGCCGATGGCCATCGGCCGGCTGACGCTGTACCGGGAACCGGATCCGCTTCCCCACGCGGAGGCGCTGGAGAAGTACCGCGCTGTGGGCGCGAGGGAAACCGAGGGCATTGTCATCGAGATCCAGGGCGAGGATGCGACGGCCAAATCGAGCCCGACCCTGTATCCGACGGCGGACAAGTCGACGCCCGCGGTCCATCCGTACAGCCCGCGCTACATCCGCATCAACACGATTGGCGGCTACAACTGGCGCGTGCCCGGCGACTGGATCGAATGGGAATTCGAAGTGCCGGAGTCCGGCCTGTACGAAATCACGTTCAAAGCGAAGCAGAACTGGGCGAGGGGCATCTATTCGACCCGCAAGCTGACCATCGACGGCAAGCTGCCCTTCGCGGAAGCCAGGCACATTCCGTTCAAGTTCGCCAACACCTACCGGTATGTGAAAGTCGGCGGGGATGAGGAGCCCCATCTCGTCCATCTCGAGAAGGGCCGGCACACACTCCGCCTGGAGGCGACCCTCGGCGTGTTTGCCGATCTCGTCCGGGAAGTGGAGGAAAGCCTGCTCACCCTGAACGAGATGTACCGGAAAATCGTCATGATCACCGGCACGGCGCCGGACGCGGCGCGGGATTACCGCGTCGAGCAGCAGGTGCCGAACCTGCTGGAGACGTTCGAGTCCGAGCGGCAGCGGCTGCTCCGCATCGCGGATGAAGTGGTGGCCCTCTCCGGAACGAGCGGGGAGCAGGAAGCATTGCTCAGGACGATGGCCATCCAGCTGGAGGAAATGATCAAAAGGCCGGAGACGATTCCGCGCCGGCTGGTCAACTACAAGATCAACACCGGCGGCATGGGCACTTGGCTGCTGCGCGCCCGGGAAATTCCGCTGCAGATCGACGCCATCTACATCACGTCGCCGGGCGTCGAACTGCCGAAGAAGAACATGAACTTCTTCGCCGAACTGTGGCACCAGATCGTGTCGTTTTTCTATTCCTTCGTCATCGACTACAACCAGATCGGGGACATGTCGACCGGCAAGGAAACGCGCCACGTGGAGGTGTGGATCGGCTCCGGCCGGGACCAGGCCAACACGATCAAGGCGATGATCGACGAAACGTTCACCCCCGAGACGGGCATCCGCGTGACGCTGAAGCTGGTGCAGATGAACAACCTGCTGCCCGCCACGCTGGCCGGCCAGGGGCCCGACGTGGCCATGCAGGTGGGCAACGACATTCCCGTCAACTACGGGATGCGGAACGCGGCCTACGATCTGACCCAATTTCCCGATTTTTGGGACGTGGCCAAACGGTTCCGGGAAAGCGCTCTCGTGCCGTACCGGTTCGAGGGCGGCGTGTACGCCCTGCCGGAAACGCAGACGTTTCCGATGCTGTTCTACCGGAAGGACATCCTGGCGGAAATCGGCGTGGACGTGCCGCAGACGTGGGATGACGTGAAGCGCCTTCTGGCGGTGCTCAACAAGCACCGCATGGCGTTCGCGCTGCCCCTCGTCGCCCCGCCGCCGGCCTATCCGGGCGAAACCGTGCCGATCAACGCCACGTTCGCGATGATCCTGCTGCAGAACGGCGGCCAGTTCTACCGGAACGACAACAAGGAGTCCGACCTCGATTCGCGGATCGGCATCGAGTCGTTCAAGACGTGGACGGAATACTACACCGACTACAAACTGGAGCGGGAGTTCGATTTCGCCAACCGGTTCCGGACCGGCGAAATGCCCATCGGCATCATGGACTACACGGTGTACAACCAGCTGACCGTGTTCGCCCCGGAAATCCGCGGCATGTGGGGGTTCGCCCCGGTGCCGGGCACGGTGCAGGCGGACGGCACGATCCGCCGCGACGCGCCGAGCAGCGGCACGGCGGTCATCATGCTGCAGAAGGCGAAGGACAAGGAAGCGGCATGGGCGTTCATGAAGTGGTGGACGCGGGAGGACACCCAGGTGACCTTCGGGCGGGAAATGGAAGCCCTGATGGGAGCGGCGGCCCGCTATCCGACGGCCAACATCGCCGCGCTGGACAAATTGCCGTGGCCGGTGGAAGACTACGAAAATCTGAAGAGGCAGTTCGAGGAGGTGCGCGGCATCCCGGAAGTGCCGGGCGGCTACTTCACCGGGCGCCATCTGCAGAACGCCTTCTACAAAGTTGTCGTCAGCCAGAAAGCCGAACCCCGCGAAGCGATCATGGACTACGTGCAATACATTCATGACGAAATCCGCGCCAAGCGCAAGGAATTCGGACTGCCTTTGTAGAGGGAGGGTCGGATATGGAGCCAATCGCCCAGCCGGAGGCCGTTCCCCGCCCCGCGGGCGGAAAGCCCGCCAAGGCGCCCGCCTGGTGGTCGAGGCTGTGGAGGCAGATCAAGGTCCACCGGCATTCGTACGTGCTCCTCGCGCCGTACATGTCGCTGTTTTTCCTGTTCACGGTCATTCCCGTGGCCATCTCCCTGTTCATCAGCTTCACCTACTTCAACCTGCTGGAATTCCCGAAGTTCATCGGCTGGCAAAACTATGCCCGCCTGTTCCTGGAAGACGACATTTTTCTCATTTCCGTCAAAAACACGATCATCTTCGCCGCCATTACCGGACCGGTCAGCTATGTGGCCTGTTTCCTGTTCGCCTGGATCATCAACGAAATGAGCCCGAAGGTGCGGGCGTTCATGACGCTTGTGTTCTATGCGCCGTCGATTTCCGGCAACGTGTTCTTCATCTGGCTCATGATTTTCTCCGGCGACCGGTACGGCATCCTGAACGCATTCCTGATCGAATGGGGCATCATCCTGGAGCCGATCCAGTGGCTGAAGACGGAAAGCTACATCCTGCCGATCATCATCATCGTCCAGCTGTGGCTCAGCCTCGGCACCGGATTCCTGGCCTTCATCGCCGGTCTCCAGACGGTGGACCGGACGCTTTATGAGGCCGGCGCGGTGGACGGCATCCGGAACCGGTGGCAGGAGCTGTGGTACATCACCCTGCCGTCCATGCGGCCCCAGCTGATGTTCGGCGCGGTCATCCAGCTGACGAGCTCCTTCGCCGTCGCCGACGTGTCGATCTATCTGGCCGGCTTCCCGAGCATCAACTACGCCGGCTCCACCGTCGTGACGCACCTGATCGACTTCGGCACCATCCGGTTTGAAATGGGATACGCGTCCGCCATCGCCACGCTGCTGTTCATCATGATGGTGGGCACCAACCTGTTCGTCCAAAAACTGCTGCGCAAGGTGGGTGAGTGACAAGCATGAAGCTGGCGGTTTTGCGGGGTCCGCGCAAGGTCAACCGATCCCCGGCGGGAAACTTCTTCCTGTTCGCTTTCCTGGCCGTTGCGGGCGCCTTCTCGGCCATCCCGCTCGTCTATGCCATCAACGCGGCGTTCAAGCCGCTGGACGAAATTTTCCTGTTCCCGCCCCGCATGTTTGTCCGCAATCCGACGCTGCAAAACTTCGCCGATCTGGTCAACCTGCTCGGCCAGTCCTGGGTGCCGTTCACCCGGTACATTTTCAACACGGTGTTCATTACCCTCGTGGGCGTGATCGGCCACGTGCTGTTCGCGTCCATGGCCGGCTATGCGCTGGCCAAGCACAACTTCCCGGGGCGGCGCGTGCTGTTCCAGATCGTCGTGCTGTCCCTCATGTTCGCCTGGCAGGTCACGGCCGTGCCGAACTACATGATCATGGCGAAACTCGGCCTGGTGGACACGTACTGGGCGGTCATTCTGCCCGCCTTCGCCTATTCCCTCGGCCTGTATCTGATGAAGCAGTTCATGGAGCAGATTCCGGACGCGCTCCTGGAGGCCGCCAAAATCGACGGCGCCAGCGAGTACCGGATCTTCTGGTCGGTGGTCATGCCCAACGTCAAGCCGGCCTGGATGACGCTGGTCATCCTGCTGTTCCAGTTTCTGTGGGGGACGGACGGCAACGGGTTCATTTACAGCGAACAGCTGAAAACGCTGCACTACGCGTCCAACCAGATCATCCAGGGCGGCATCGCCCGGGCCGGCGCGGCGAGCGCCGTCGCCCTGATCCTGATGAGCGTTCCGATCACCATCTTCATCTTTTCGCAAAGCCAGATCATCGAAACGATGGCCACAAGCGGCATGAAGGATTGAGGGGAGGCGGATGGTGATGAACAAATGGCTGGTGTCCGTTCTCGCGGCCGTCCTCGCCTTCACCGGCGCCGCCGGGCCGGCTTCCGCCTTTTCGGCTCCGTACGAAAGCTACACGTACAACTACTATCTGGACGCCGTCCCGATCCCCGCGCCCTATCTGCCCGACCGGGCGGTGACGGGACGGGATCTCGGCGTCGGCGATTTCCGCAGCCCGAACGACCTGTTCGTCGCCAAGGACGGGACCCTCTACATCCTGGACAGCGGAAACGCCCGCATCATCGTGCTCGATCCCGGCTGGAAGCCCGTCCGCGTCATCGGGTCGTTCATGCGGGACGGGCGGGAGGACCGCCTGCTCAACCCGGGCGGCATCCACGTCACCGAAAACGGGCTCATTTACGTGGCGGACACGGACAACCGCCGCGTGGTGGTGCTGGACGGGGAAGGACGGTTCGTCCGGCTGCTGGAAAACCCGCAGTCGGACATCCTGCCGCCCAATTTCATATTCAACCCGCTCAAGCTGACCGTGGACAGCGCCGGGCGCGTCTACGTCGTGTCGAGGGGCGCCTTCGAAGGCATCATGCAGTTCGACAGCGACGGGACGTTCATCGGCTACGTCGGCACCATCCACGTGCGGCAGAGCATTTTCGACAAAATCTGGCTGCGGCTCGCCACGCGGGAACAGCGGGCGCGCATGCAGCTGTACATCCCGACGGAGTTTTCCAACCTGGACATTGACGACAAGGATTTCATCTACGCCACGAACATCGACACGTACTCCGATGAGCTGATCAAGCGGCTCAATCCGTCCGGCCAGGATGTGCTCAAGCGGTTCGGCTACTACCCCGTGCGCGGGGACGTCCGCTACCGCAACTTCGGCAGTTCGGCCGGCCCGTCCATGTTCGTGGACATCAAGTATCTGGGCGGCGGCATGTACACTGGGCTGGACGCCAAGCGCGGCCGGCTGTTCACCTACAACGACGAGGGCGACCTCCTGTACGTGTTCGGCGCGCTGGGCACCCAGGTCGGCACGTTCACCGTGCCCGTGGCCGTCGAACGGCAGGGCATGGACATCCTGGTGCTGGACCGGGCGAAAAGCAACATCACCGTCTTCAAGCCGACCCGCTTCGGCCGGCTCGTCAACGAAGCGACCCGGCTGCACTACGACGGCTACAGCACGGCGGCGGTGGCCCTCTGGCGGGAAGTGCTGGCCCTCAACTCGAACTACGACGCGGCCTACATCGGCATCGGCAAATCGCTTTTGCTCGAGAAGCGCAACGAGGAAGCGATGGAGTATTTCAAGCTGGGCATGAAGCGCAGGGACTACTCCGTCGCCTTCAAGCGGTACCGCAAGGAAGTGCTGCAGGCGCAGTTCGGCCCGGTCATGTCCGCCATCGTCGCCCTGGTTGCGGCCTGGCTTGCATTCCGCGTCTTCCGGCGCCGGCGGATGAGGAGGGTGGTCAACCATGAAGCAAGACTTCATTAAGTTTCCGTTCTTCCTGACGGTTCGGCCGTTCCAGGCGTTCTGGGACCTGAAATTCGAAGGCCGGGGCAAACGGCGGGTGGCGGCGGTCATCCTGTTCCTGCTGGTGCTGAACGTCACCCTGCAGCAGCAGTTTGCCGGGTTTCTGGTCAACTATGCGGACCCCCGCTATCTGAACAGCCTGAAGGACATCGCGTACACGATTTTGCCCTTTTTCCTGTTCTGCATCGCCAACTGGGCGATCACGACGCTGATGGACGGGGAAGGCACCTTCACGCAGATCGTGCTCAGCACCGCCTATGCGCTGACGCCCCTGGTCGTCATCAACCTCCCGCTGACGTTCATCAGCCGGTACATCACCCAGGAAGAAGTGGCGTTCTATGTGCTGATCAACGGGATCGCCACCGTCTGGTTCCTGTTCCTGCTGTTCGTCGGCAACATGACCGTCCATCAGTACACGGCCGGCAAGACGGTCGTCACCCTGCTATTGACGGTCATCGCCATGGGCATCGCGGTGTTTCTGGCCACCCTCGCCTACAGCATGGGCATGCAGATCTACTGGTTCATCTATGACGTGTACCGGGAACTCATTTTCCGATAAAAGGAGGCCGGACGAGTGACGAAACGAACGAAACGGCTGATCGCGCTGGCCGTCCTTCTGGCGGCGGGCATCGTTTCAACGGTCACGGCACTCAACGTCAAGGGTGCGCCGGCCGTCAACCCGGAAGATTACGCGAACGCCGCATCCGACGAACCGGGATCGGAGCTTGCCCCGCTCGGCGGCGGCACGCATTCCGTTCCGGGGATGGACCTCGTTGCCAAATCGGATGTTCTCGAGCTGTATTATCATCCCGAAACGACGGAAATCGCCGTCGCCGATTTGCGTTCCGGCAAAGTGTGGTACAGCAACCCGGAACACCGCGGGCAGGACCCGCTGGCGACCGGCTATTTCCGGGAATTGATGTCGTCCCAGTTCAGCATCAGCTACCGCAGCGAGCGCGGACTTCTCTATTCGTTCATCAACTACGCGGACAGCATCCAAAACGGGCAGTTCACGGCGGAACGCATCGACGGCGGCATCCGCATCATCTACACGCTGGGCGACATGTCCGTCGGCATCGATGCGCTGCCCAAGCTGATCAGCAGGGAGCGGATGGAAGAGAAAATCCTCAGCAAGGTGAGTGAAAGCGACGCCCTGTTTTTCAGCACGAAATATTTTCCGTCCAAATCCGATCCGAACGTGCTGGAGCGGATCGACGCCTCCGCCGGCCGGCCGCTCACCCTCAAGCGGATGCTGGAGATTTTGCAGAAAGCCGGCTACACCGAGGAGGATCTGAATTACGACAACGCGGAAAACGGCATCGAAACCGTCTCGCTGGCCGATCGGCCGCGCTTCACCATTCCGCTGGAATACCGGATCGTGGACGATGCCCTCGACGTGACGATTCCCGTCCATAAGATCGAGGAGAATGAAGGGTACAAGCTGCGCAGCATCAACCTGCTGGAATACTTCGGCGCCGCATCCGCCGACGAGGACGGCTACATGTTCGTGCCCGACGGGTCGGGGGCCCTCATCCGCCTGAACAATGGCAAAACGAACGCGGAAGTGTATTCCCAGCGGGTTTACGGCATGGACCAGAACGACAACGCCTTCCGCCGCTTCCAGGTGGCCGAGAGCGCGAGGCTGCCCGTGTTCGGCCTGAAGGCGGGAGACCATGCCTGGTTCGCGGAAATCGTGGAAGGCGAAACGTACGCCAACATCAACGCCGACATCAGCGGGCGCAACACGAGCTACAACAACGTGTACGCCAGCTTCGCCGTGCGTGGGGAGGACACGCTGGAAATCTACAAGGGCACCGAGTGGGAAGAAGTCGAGATGTTGACCGACGAGCGCGTGGACCAGAACCTGACCGTGCGCTACACGTTCCTTTCGGGCAAGGATGCCACCTATTCGGGCATGGCCCGCCACTACCGCGAGCGGCTCGAGCAACGCGGCGTGCTGAAGCCGCTGACGGAAGAGCGGGATCTGCCGCTGTTCATCTCCTTGCTGGGCGCCGTCGACAAGCGGAAGACGATGCTCGGCGTGCCCTACCGGGGCATCGTGCCGATGACCACCTTCGACGAGGCGTCCGGACTGGCGGACCGGCTGCATGCGGACGGCGTCCGCAACATCCGGATGCGGTTTGTCGGCTGGTTCAACAAAGGGATGAACCACACCGTGCCGTCATCCGTCAAGGTGGTCGGCGCGCTCGGCAGCGCGAAGGACATGCGGGAACTGGACGCGAAGCTGGCCGAAAAGGGCGGCCGGCTGTATCCCGATGTGGCCTTCCAGCACGTGTTTGCGAAAAATCTGTCGTTCTCGCCGGCCGCCGACGCCGCCCGGTTCGTCACCCGCGAAGTGGCGGTGCGGACGCCGTACGACCGGGCCCTGAACAGCATGAACTATGACCTGGGCCGGTATTACCTGATGTCGCCGAGCAAGCTGCCCCATTATGTCGGCAAATTCATCGACGCCTATCGGAAGATCGGCATCGGGGCGGTATCGCTCCGCGACCTCGGCGATTTGCTCCATTCCGACTTCCGGGTCAGCCGCCTCGTGTTCCGCGAACAGGCCGAAAACATCGTGCGCGAACAGCTGGCGCGGATCCGGGACGCCTTCCCGGACGTGCTCGTCGTCGGCGGAAACGCCTACGCCCTGTCGGTGTCCGACCAGTTCGTGAACGTGCCGATGGCGACGAGCCGCTTCACCATCGTCGACGAGGAAGTGCCGTTCCTGCAAATGGTGCTGCACGGGTATGCGGACTACGCCGGCAGCCCGATCAACCTGAGCGACGAGCAGGATGTCGTCGAGCACCTGCTGAAGCACGCGGAACTGGGTGCCGCGCCGCACTTCCTGTGGTCGGAGAAGCCGAGCAGCAACCTGAAATTCACCCGGTTCGACCATCTGTTTTCCACGGCGTACGCCGACTGGTACGATCAGGCCCTCGAGATGTACAGGCGGCTCAACGACGTGTTCGCGGACCTCAGGCTGGCGAAAATCGAGGAGCACATCCGGCACGCGGCGGGCGTCGTCGAAGTGCGGTACGACAACGGCACGTCCGTCTACGTCAACTACACGGATGCGCCGGTCACCGTGAACGGCGTGACGGTCGAGGCGCGAAATTTCACCACGGGCGGTGAGACCAGATGAAACGGATGCGGATCACCCTTTCGCAAAGGAGAGCGCTGCTCGGGCTCGTCTTCATCCTGCCGTGGCTTGCCGGGTTCCTGTTCCTGTTCGCCTTCCCGCTCGTCGAGTCGCTGCGGTACAGCTTCACCGAGCTCAAGATCGCGCCGGGCGGCGGCTATGAACTGACGTTCCTGGGCATCGAGAACTACCGGGAAGCGCTGTTCATCAATCCGAACTTCAACCGGATTTTGACGGAATCGGTCATCGACATGGCCTGGAACGTGCCGCTGATCCTGTTCTTCAGCCTGTTCTCGGCCGTCCTGCTGAACCAGAAGTTCCGCGGGCGGCCCCTTGCCCGGGCCATCTTCTTCCTGCCCGTCATTCTGGCGTCGGGGGCGGTGGCTTCCGCCCAGGAATCCGGCCTGATCCACCTGACGGGCAGCTCGGAAGTGGCGGAAGAGCTGGGCAAAGCCCAGTACGGCTTCGACGTCGATTCGCTGGCGTTCCTGCTCGACGGCGCCGGACTGCCCGTCTGGTTCACCGAATACATCATCGACGCCGTGGAGCGCATCTACGAAATCATCCGCATGTCCGGCGTGCAGATTCTCATTTTCCTGGCCGCGCTGCAGTCGGTGCCCCAGTCGATGTACGAAGTGGCGAAGATCGAAGGGGCGACCGGCTACGAAACGTTCTGGAAAATCACGTTTCCGATGGTCAGCCCGCTCATTTTGACGAACATCATCTACACGGTCATCGACACGTTCAACAACAGCCCGGTGACGCAGACGATCTACGAAACCGCCTTCCGGACCAATGAATTCGGCCTGTCGGCGGCGATGAGCTGGCTGTACACGATCGTGGTCAGCCTCATCCTGATCGTCATCGGCATCCTCGTGTCGAGACGGGTCTTTTACCACGAATGACGGAAGCGATCCAGAAAGGAGGGACGTCGGTTTGCTGACGGAATTGACGCGCAACGGGGCGGTCGTCTACCGGCTGAAGCGGAAGTCGCTGGGCTGGCTGTGGGCGTTCGTGCGCGCCGTGCTGATCATCGGCGTGTCGTTCACCATCATCTATCCGCTGCTCAGGTACATCTCCGCATCGGTGAAGGACCCGGCGGACATCTACAATCCGATCGTCTATATGGTGCCCGTCAACTACACGCTGGACAATCTGAAATATGCGATCGGGATCATGAAATATTGGCTGGCGCTGAAAAACACCCTCGTGCTTTCCCTGTCGACGATGGTGCTGCAGGTCGTCTCCTGCGCCCTGGCCGGATACGGGTTCGCCCGGTTCCGGTTTCCCGGCAACAACATCCTGTTCGCCCTCGTGGTGCTGACGATCCTCATTCCGGCGAGCACCCTGATGCTGCCGATGTATCTGCATTTCCGCACCTTCGACGTGCTGGGCGTCGTCAAGCTGATCCGGGGGACCGACGGGGTCAACCTGCTGAACACGTACTGGCCGATCCTCATTCTGTCGGCCACGGCCAACGGCCTGAAGTCCGGTTTGTATGTCTACATTTTCCGGCAGTTTTTCCGCGGCCTGCCCAAGGAAATCGAGGAAGCCGCGCTGATCGACGGCGCGGGCGGTTTCCGCACGTTCTACCGGATCATGCTGCCCAACTCGATTCCGTCCCTCGTGACGGTGGCGCTGTTCGCCTTCGTCTGGCAGTACAACGACACGTATTACGCGTCGCTGTTCATGCCGAACGTGACGCTCCTGTCGAACAAAGTCGCCGCCCTGCCGGCGGAAGC
>ERZ795043.879-NODE-879-length-18756-cov-17.269183_pt1 | contig 18756 bp, 9 predicted proteins | sample MGYA00375127_ERZ795043 | MGnify/ENA primary metagenome ERZ795043 (study PRJEB30172, sample SAMN05518447) | compost metagenome | isolation source: Feedstock adapted compost from Newby Island compost facility, Milpitas, CA | place: USA:Newby Island compost facility... | reverse complement strand
ATCCACAGCACCCAAGAGGGTGCCTACTTTTAGGGGCTTACTGTCAAACTCGGGGTATCGGTTCCTGATTTTTTTCAAATTTCAGGTCCAAGGCGTTTTATCGAACTTTGATTTGAACGGTTTTCGGCGTGCATCCTTTCGCTTCAAACGTCACATGGATGATTCCGCTGGAAGTCGGCCGAATGACGGCAAGCGCTTTTCCATCGAACGTCATTTGTGTGGCTTCAAAGAAATTGCGTTCCGGTTTCGGATTTGCGCTGCCAAATCCCAGCAAGATACCAGGGCCCTCAACTTTGACGGACACTTCACGATCTGCAAGAGGCTTTAAAATCCCCTCGTCATCCACAAGTGAAATGGTAATAAAAGCCAGGTCGCTGTCGTTGGCCTCGATTTCCGAACGATCCACTTCTGCCAGCAGGTTCACTCTGCTTCCGGCAGATTTCAACCTCGTTCGGCCCGTTTCCTTGCCGTTCGTGTAAGCGACGGCGACGATTTCACCCGGAAGATAAACAGTTTCAAATTCCGCCTTGTAACCATTCGCTTCGCCCGCAGCCGCTTTGCCTACCGATTTTCCATTGACGAACAATTCAACTTCATCCGCTCCGGAATAGACCTCCACTTTTACAGGCTTGCCTTCGAATCCTTCCCAACTCCAACTGGAAACAACGTCGCTCCAACCCCAGGAAGAAATGTAGGCCTTCTTCCCGTAGTTGGCCGGACGCTGGACGGCAATGTAAGGCTCGTTTCGAAGACCGAATACGATTTCCCGATAGTAAGATTGAGGTCTGCGATTGCCGATAATGTCAATATCTCCGCAATACGCCGTTAACCAGGGATATTCGCCAAACAGTCCTTTCCTGTTGCTGGCTTCCTCATCGTAGGCAATCATGCCGATTCCCGATTCGCCCAAATAATCCCATCCCGTCCACGTAAAATCACCAATGACATGACCGTTTTCCTTGACCAGTTTCCAATTGTTCGCGATGTCCTTGGGGAATGTTTCACTGCCGCAGATAATGCGGTTCGGAAACAGTTCCTTGTCCATTTCGTATCGGGTGTCTGCATAGTTATAACCCGCCACATCTACGGTTGCAAACGTCTCAGCCGTGGCTGCCGTAACCATTTCCGACTTGTTGATCTGTTTCATCACATCGGCGGTATTTCCGCCCAATGCATTGTTGAAATTGCCTTCCATATTGACCAGGGACTTGGCTCTTTCTCTCAGCTTGTCCATCACCGTGAGCATGCAGTTCACGGAATTCATGACATATCTGGTGGGATCCAGGCTGCGGATTTTCTCGGTCAGCTTTCTTCCCCAAGCCGCACCGTTTGGGGATCCGACCTCCGGAATTTCATTTCCGATGGAGTACATGATCACGCACGGATGATTAAAATCTTTATTCACCATCGCTTCAATATCTTTTTCCCACCAGACGGGAAAATGCATGGCATAATCAAAAGGAGACTTGTTCGTCGTCCACATATCAAAGGCCTCGTCGACAACCAACATTCCTAACCGGTCGCATGCGCGAAGCATGGCTTTGCTGATCGGGTAATGAGAACTGCGAATCGCATTGAATCCTGCAGCTTTCAGGATTTCAACACGACGCTCCTCGGCGCGGTCAATCGCAGCAGCACCAATGATCCCATTATCATGATGAATACACGCGCCACGAAGCTTCACCACTTCTCCGTTGATGCGCAATCCATCCACAGCATCCAGGGAAAGGGAACGGATTCCGAACGTTGTTTCCTCTTCATCAAGTACATGCTCGCCATCCATGACCTTGATCCTGCACGTGTACAAATAAGGGGTTTCCACACTCCACAATTTCGGCTCCTTTACATACAGCCGCTGGCGCACGGTGGCGCTTTCGCCTGCAAACGCAGTATACGGTGCCGAATCAGAAGCGACGACATTGCCTTCTGCATCGATAATCTCTGTGACAATTTTCGTCTTTTGCGTGTTCATCCCTTCATTTTCCACCGTTGTCGCCACCATGACAATGGCACGTCCATGAGCAATATCCGGAGTGGTAATTTTCACGCCATCCAGCGCAATATGGACCGGATTTGCAATCATGATCTTGGTATTGCGATAAATGCCGGTTCCTGTATACCATCGGGAATCATCCGTGCTTCTTGTTACTACCTTGATTTCATTTTCCTCGCCATATTTCAGGAACCGATCTGCCTTGATATAAAAGTTACTGTAACCATATGGATGTTGGCCAGCAAAATCGCCATTGATGTACACCATTGCATTCGCATATACGCCTTCAAATTCAAAGAAGACTCTCTTGTCTTTGTATTCAACGGGGATAAAGAATTTCTTTTTATAATCGTATATTCCATCAGGGTAAAAACCCTTTTTCTCAGCACTTGTCGCTTTCGGATCCCTGGCCTTCGTAATCATCACATCATGCGGCAACGTGACAGGTTCCGGTTTTCCCGAGAACATATTTGTAAAACTCGTATGCGGTTCTACGGTCCAACCATGATTAAACGATTGTCTGATCATTGCCCATCCCTCCCTAATTCTTTCAACAGCGCCTTGACCCGATCACGAAACATCTGGTTTTCCATTAACCTCTTAATAGTAATTTTTTTTATAAAATTTACAAATTGGGCGTCGTACAATTCCGGAATATGCTTTTTCAAAATACGACTTGTCGCTTCGTTGTTCATCAAATCTCCAATTCTCGTATTCTCGTCATATACGACCCGAAAAAGATTCGCATTTCTGTATACAAACCGATACGCGCCGGATCCGACTTCGATTCGCAGACCTTGTTCGTTTTCCGTGATCGAAAGAATACCTTTCGATGAACGAAGCTCCTGGCTTCCTTCGTATACCTTATCGACCGCAGCTCCCGGAAGCGCAATTTCTGCTGTCGTATTCTCCGGAATGCGAACGTACACTTCTATTCGATCGCCGTCGACGTTCCATCCCGATTCAATCAAACCGTACATGGACTTGAACTTGGCTTTGGCCCAAGTTAGCCGATTTGATCCAAACAACGGCCGAATCCGAATCCGCTTGTACGCCGGTTCAGCTTCATCCATATCCAGGCCAGCGATTCTCCGGTACATCCAATCCCCGATCGCGCCGTATGCGTAATGGTTAAATGAATTCATATCGTCGCTCCAGAACGATCCGTCCGGTTTGATGTTGTCCCAATGCTCCCAGATCGTGGTTGCACCTTTCGAAACGGAATAAAGCCAACCCGGATAACTATCCTGAAGCAAGAGTCTAACGGCGGTTTCATGATACCCGTTGTCCGACAACGCAAAACAGAGATAAGGCGAGCCAACAAATCCCGTCGTCAAATGGTAATCGTTTTCGACGATCAATTCGTTTAAGTCGCGTGCAACCCGCTTCCGTACGTCGCCATCTACCAGATCAAACATCAGCGCCAAAACGTGAGCCGTTTGCGTCGGCGCGGCAAGCCTTCCTGCAGGCGTAATGAATTCGTTTCGGAACGCCTCCTTGATGTTGCAGTAAAGTTCCTCGTAACGGCGGGCATCTTCCATTTTGCCAAGGACCCGAGCCGCGTCGCGGACAATACGCGTCGAATAGGCGTAGAACGCGGTCGCAATCAAGTCTGTGGGAGTCGCACCGACATAGCTGTTTTCTTTCGCATCCAGAGCGAGCCAGTCCCCGAAATGGAAGCCTGTGTTCCACAAATATTCGTTTTCTCCTTGTGCGCGAATGTATTCCACCCATGCTTTCATGGATTCGTACTGCTCCGCAAGCAACCTGGTATCTGCATAGTACAAATAGACAGTCCACGGGCAAATAACTGCCGCGTCACCCCATGCTGCGGACGAAGCACCGTCCAATACGTTCGGAATTACGAACGGAACGCCGCCGTCCGGCAATTGCTCTGCTTTCAAATCTCGCAACCATTTTGTGAAAAATGGACCTCCATGATAATTGAACAAAGCTGTTCGGATAAACAATTGCGCATCGCCGGTCCACCCCAACCGCTCGTCGCGCTGCGGGCAATCGGTCGGTACGTCCACAAAGTTACCCCTCTGCCCCCATTGAATGTTGCGCTGCAATTGATTGACCCCCGAGTGCGAACATTCGAACGATCCGGTGGGCACCATATCGGAGTGAATGACTTCACCTACAAACGCGTCGAGCGGCAACCCGTTTTCCTGCACCGGGTAACCTTCCACTTTCACATAACGAAAGCCCATAAAAGTAAAATGGGGTGCATAATTTTCAATTCCTTCCCCTTTACATATATATTCTACTTTTTGTTTTGCATGCCTAAGATTTCCAAAGTATATGTTCCCATTCTTATCTAACACCTCAGCGTGTTTCAGCACAATGCGCGTTCCCCGCGGGGCTTTGACTGTAAAACGAATACGTCCGACCATATTTTGCCCCATGTCCAGCACATGATCGCCGTTCGGGGTAACAAACGTGGCGACCGGACGGACGATTTCTGTTACCCGCGTCGGCCAGTTTTCTTGCATGACCAAATGATCCAACGGAAGATCAAGAATTTCTACTTTCTTCCATTCCTTATCGTTGAATTCCGCGTTACTCCATCCGTCCTGCTCAAGCCGGGCATCGTACGTCTCTCCGTGATAAATGGTTGAATACAGAATGGGTCCCGTCGACGCTTTCCAGGACGAATCGGTTGCGACGACCTCTTCGGTTCCGTCCATATAGCGGACATGAAGCTGTAGCAGCGCAGCGCGACGTTCCCCGTATCGATAGATTTTGGGATAAAACCCCATCCCGCTTCTGTACCATCCATCCCCAAGTACGATACCAATGCCGTTCAACCCTTTGCGTAGCAAATCAGTTACGTCGTACGTTTGCACTTGCATTCGGTGATGATAGCTGGTCCAGCCCGGGGCGAACAGATCATCGGAGACCCGTTGCCCATTCACGTAAATCTCATACATTCCAGCCGCCGTCGCGTAAACACGAGCAGATGCAACGTTGTCCTTCAATTCAAAACGCTTTCGAAGCAGAAACGCGGGCTCCGATTCCGGATTGATGTCAGTCGCGGCGGGGGTGATCCACTGAGCTGTCCACTCATCAGTTTCCAAGATTCCCGTTTCCCACCACGCCGTATCGCTCCATTCCGACTCACGGCCCGCATCGTCCCAAACTTTTACGCGATAATAATAGCGGGTGCGGGACTTGAGCTCCGGTCCGGCATATTCGATTTGAATCGATTGCTCGCTCGCGATGAATCCCGTATCCCAAACAGGTTGACCGAAATCTCCGTCTGATCCCGCAACCTGAATCCGGTAGCCCTTCTGTATCGTGGCCCGTCGGTTGGAACCGATCATCCAGCTGATTCTCGGTTTTCTTACCCCAATCCCCAACGGATTCGTCCTATACTCGCATGTCAAATTGTACACCTTTAACGCACACATATTCATCGCTCCCATCTATGCGTGTTTGTTAATACGCCATCTATCCGCCGTCGGACGCAACCACGACCTCGTTGATAAAACGCCAATTGCCGGACGCAAGGGAAAAACGCGACGGTTGCAATTTCCTTGGGTGTGTCAAGAATTTTGTGTAAACGCCTTTTTCCTTACAGATCCCGGATGCCGCTCCCGTTACAATTGCACTTTAAGGTGCATTAGTTCCGTTCAGATGTTGCAGGATGCTGTCCATCATCTCTTCCGTGAACGCTCCCCGACTGAAAGCGACCAAACTCCTGAGGGGTAAGCCCATCATGACAGATTTCATCATGGCCTGAGTTTCTTTATCGCCAGCAACCGGTTGGTTGGGGCTCATTTGCCGCATCATGGCCTGGATGATCTGCGCACCTGCAGGATCGGCCAGCAGATCTCCCCATGTCGAGTTTCGGGTAAAGGTCTTTCTGACCGTCACCGTGGAAGTCACGTGAACGACCGCTTTCAACGCGATGTTCGCGGAAGAACCGCCGACAAGAATCTCGAATTCACCAGTCTCCACATACCAGTCCTTCAAATCGGTGTTGTAATAAGCAAACGCCCGCTTATCCAGCACGAATTCAACCGTCTTCTCTTCCCCCGGTTCAAACGACACCTTCTGAAAGCCCTTAAGCTCTTTCTCCGGACGCGTAACGCTGCTGACGACATCCCGAACATACAGCTGGACCACTTCCTTGCCTGCCCGGTTGCCGGTGTTTCTCACTTTCACGCTTACCCGAACCGTCTCATGGTCCGAAATCGCGCTCTTGTCCAGGGTTATATCCGTATATTCGAACGTTGTATAGCTGAGTCCGTGGCCGAACGGGAACAGCGGTTCAATCCCTCTTGCCTCGTAATGGCGATATCCGACGAACAGGCCTTCCCGGTATTCGACCCGGTCCCCTTCCCCGGGGAAATTCAGGTGTGAAGGATTGTGCCTGAGCTCTTTCGGAAACGTCTCCGCCAGTTTGCCGGATGGGTTAACCTCTCCGAACAGCAAATCTGCGATCGCACCGCCTGCCGCCTGACCGCCCAAGTATGCTTCCAATACGCCTTTCACTTGTCCAATCCAGGGCATTTCCACCGGAGAACCGTTGCTGAGCACAACGACGATATTCGGTTGGACTGCCGCGACCGCTTCAATCAGCCGGTTATGATTGTCCGGCAACCGCATATGCTTTCGATCGTAACCTTCGGATTCGTAACGGTCTGGCAGACCGGCGAAGACAACCGCAACATCCGCGTTTTTCGCCACACGTACCGCTTCTTCCACCAGATCGTCGTTCGGTTCGTCTTTCTCCAGTTCATAACCTAGCGCATAGAGAATTTCCGCGTTTCCTTGAACGATGGCGGCTATTTCATCGTAAGGGATATCAAGCTTGGTCGGAACAACATGCGAACTGCCTCCGCCTTGATAACGCGGTTTCTTGGCCATCTCCCCGATGACGGCAATCCGGCCTTGTTTGCGAAGCGGAAGAACGTTATCGTCGTTTTTCAAAAGCACCATGCATTCTGCGGCGACCGAACGCGCCAATCGATGATGCTCGACCGGATCGTAAGAGGCGTTTTCCTTTTTGTGATCAACGGCTCTGAATACGATGTTCAGAATCCGTTCGACCGCCCGATCCAGTTGCGCTTCCGACAACTGACCGTTTTTGACCGCTTCTACAATCTTCCTGTCCCCGTAACCTCCATTTCCCGGCATCTCCAGATCAAGGCCTGCCGCGAGACCGGCGACGCGTTCGTTGACCGCTCCCCAATCGGAGACGACGAACCCTTCGAACCCCCACTCATTCCGCAAAATATCGGTCAGCAGGTAAGCATTCTCGGAAGCATACACGCCGTTGACTTTGTTGTATGCGGCCATCACCGTCCAGGGTTGGCCTTGCTTGACCGCCCCTTCGAATCCCGCCAGGTAAATTTCGCGCAGCGTCCGTTCATCGACAACCGCATCGACGGTCATCCGGCGGTGCTCCTGGTTGTTAACCGCGTAATGCTTGGCCGACGTTCCGACACCCTGGCTTTGAACGCCGCGGATGTGGCTCGCGGCCAGTTCGGCGGTCAAGTACGGATCTTCCGAAAAATATTCGAAATTCCGGCCGCAAAGCGGAGACCTTTTGATATTCAGCGCGGGGCCGAGAATGATGGCGACGCCCGCCGCTTGACATTCCTTGCCAAGTGCGGCACCAACCTTCTCCAGAAGCTCCCGGTTCCAGGATGCGGCAAGACCGGCTCCCGACGGGAAACAGGTTGACGGAACGCTGTCACCGATTCCGAGATGATCGCCGCTGTCTCCTTGTTGCTTCCGCAAACCGTGCGGGCCATCCGTCATCATGATCGACGGGATCTCGAGCCGTTCCACCGGTTTCGTCCGCCAGAAATTCAGTCCCGAGCATAAACTCGCTTTCTCCTCCAACGTCATTTCCGAAATCAGTTTTTTCAAATCGCGCGGCATATTGTTTAGCCTCCTTTACGGGTCCATTAAAAACTGGCTTCCGCTCGCTTTCACCCCGTAAAAACCGGGCGGATCAAGACCCGAAAGCCAGTTGTGTGTTAAATTGTAAAGCTGTAAGCTCCGCTTCCCACCTCGAAGACGATGCGCCCCTCTTCAAATCGAGCATTCGGAACTTCCTTACATACTTTTTCGAAATCGTCAGGGCTCCCCGGCAGCATGACCGTCGCCGTCGTATTCGCAGGGACCTCGAAACGAAAGACCATACCGGCGTTCATCCTTTCCCAGCTCGAGACAATCGTGCCATACGGGGATTCAAACGTTGCCGAAGCGCGGGTCAACGTCCCTCCGGGGGTGGGTTTCAGGACAAAATGTTTGTATCCCGGTTTTTCAATCACCGGTCGAATGCCGGCAACGCCTGCAAACAGGAAGTCGCATACGGCTCCATAGGCGTAATGGTTGAGAGACCCCGACAATTCTCCGTCGGGTGTTACTCCCACCCACTTTTCCCAAATGGTCGTTGCCCCCTTGCGGACGGCGTACAGCCAGGATGGACAAGTATCTTGTTCCAGCAACCGAAAAGCGATATCTGTGTATCCGTGATCCGCCAGCACGTGAAGAATAAAAGGCGTGGAAAGGAACCCGGTGTTCAGGTGATAGTCCTTTTCCTTCACCAGCTCTGCCAGCCGGTCGGCAACGGCCTGCTTTTTGTCTTCCTCGGCCAATTCAAAGGCCAGCATTCGGACATTTGGCGCCTGCCTGTCATTCAGGATGCGACCGTCTTCCGGAATAAAGTATTTGTTATAAACGCGCTTGATTTTGGCAAATCGCTCCCGGTATTTTATCTCTTCTTCCTTTTTCCCAAGGATGGCGGCCATCTCGGCAAGCAGCCGGGTGGAATATGCGTAATATGCCGTCGCGACCAACGGATCAGAAAGTTTCATTCTGGTTTGAAAGAATTCTCCCGGGGCGCCGGAGTCATCGGGGCTTGTATCTGCTTCCAGCCATTCGCCCCAATGAAACTTCGTATCCCAAATATAGTTGGCATCCAATTCTCCGTCCGTATAGTTTTGGTACGCCGGGTGATCCCGATAATGCTCATTCGCGTTTTTGGCGCAGTGATCCATGTAGTCTACCCAAGCTTTCGCCGAATCGAACTGCCTTTCCAGAATGGTTTTGTCTCCATAACAGAGATACATGGTCCAGGGAATGATGACAGCCGCATCGCCCCAGCCCGCGGATCCGTCCCAAATACCGGCTTCCCCCGGCCTTGCATCTTCAACATTCGTTCCCATTCTTCTCTGTTGTGGAAACCAAGCACATTCGGAACGATGCTGCCGACCGATCCGGTCGGGAATTGTTCCGCGGCCAGATCCGCCATCCATTTTTCGAAGAACAGATAAACGTTCATGAAATACGACGCCGTTTTGCAATACAGTTGGGCATCGCCGGTCCAACCCGCCCTCTCGCGCGTCGGACAATCCGTCGGAATGTCCACGAAATTGCCCTTCTGGCTCCATCTGCATTGGAAACCAGTTGGTTGATCAGCGCATTCGAACAGGTAAAGTCGCCCGTCTCTTCCAAATCGGAATAGATCGCGACAGCCGTAAAGTTTTCCGGGTTCAATGGCCCCGGATAATTTTGAAGCAGGACATATCGAAAGCCGAAAATCGCAAAGTGCGGGCTGTAACTTTCTACGCCGCGGCCTTTCAAAATATAATGAACCTTTTGGAAATCCTCAAGTGTTCCCTGAAATGCCAAATTATTCAGCGTAAAGTTGCCGTGTTTGTCCAGAGCTTCCCCATGGACCAGAATAACTTCCGTTCCGGCATTTCCTTGAACCTTCATCTCGACCCAACCGGCAATATTTTGCCCGAAATCCAGAACGGTTTCGCCATTCGGCGTCTTCAGGATTTGGGGGGTGAAGCGTTCTTTCCGTCTGACCGGAACACTGCGAGTACCGATCAAGTTCTCATACCCGTCGTCCGTTACATTCACAGGCTTCCAGGCGGAATCGTCATAACCGGGTTTGTTCCACTCGCCCAGCTCGAGTCTGGCGTCGTAAATTTCGCCCGCCTTCATATCGGATTTCAACAAGGGGCCGTAAGATGTTTTAAAGGAACCGTCGCTGACAATGATGTCACGGCTTCCGTCTTCATAAGTGAGCACCAGTTGGCCAAGAAAAGCCAGTTTGTACCCGAAATTGTTCTTCAAATTTGCTGCTCCGCTGGAACCCCTCCACCATCCGTCTCCCAAAATGACGCCCCACGCATTTTGGCCTTCCTGGAGCAGTTCCGTGACATCGTACGTTTGATATTGCATCCGTTTGTAATAAGAAGTAAAACCAGGTGTAAACAAATGATCCGTACCCTCTACACCGTTTAAGTAGAAGCGGTAAAGCCCTTTGGCCGTCATATAAGCCCTGGCGGACACAAGTCCCTTTCTGACGAAAAATTCTTTCCGAAGATAAGGCGCCGGTTTGTATGCGTCCGGGTCGACCTCATCCTCCGGCTCAATCCATCGGGCTTTCCAATCCGTGGCATCGAGGAGACCCATTTCGAAATACGCGGGCTCGCTGAAAGCGGATTCCTCCCGATGATTGCTCCAAACCTTGACCCTCCAATAGATCCGCTCCATCGATTGCAATTCCGGTCCGCCGTAAAGCACGTACAACGATTGATCCGATTCAACTTTTCCGCTGTCCCAGATCAGTTCGCCAAAATCAGCGTCCAAAGATGCCTGTATCTGATAGGCTTGTTGTATGACATTCGTTTTATCGCTGCGGATCTTCCAGCTCAAACGAGGCCTTTTTGCATCGATTCCCAACGGATTGTGGAGATGCTCGGTCCGCAAAGCATATGCTTCCAACACTGGGGATCCTCCTTGCCTCTCGCGAATTCGTTAATCACGTCATTGCCAGGCCAGGATCAGTGAGCATCAATGCGAAAAACCGCCCCCTGCCTCTTAGAGGAGGAGACAGCGAGGCGATTTGCCGCCACAAGCAAGAGCCTGCTACCTATTGTTGGGAAGCTGCCCAAGCATCAAGCTGCCTTTGCTTCTCTGCCATATACTTTTCGATTCCGGCAGCTTTTAGCTTATCATTAAATTCCTTCAATTTCTCTCTAGGATCCACCGTACCGGTTTCCAAAGCTGTAGCATATTGCTCCAACACATTCCTTAACGCAACCGCTTCGTTTTTGACCGGCTCCGTGTCGAATACAAAGCCGAGCGCCTTGGACGGGATGGCACGCGCCCCAAATTCATCCATGAGCTTCCACAAATCTGGGTTGGCGGCCTTCGGAAGATAAGCAAGCTTTTGATTTCCCATCATCCAAGCAACGTCTCTCATGAGGTAGCCAACGTTTGTTAAATCCACTCCTTCCGGAAAATCGACTTGTGTGTCTGAAATCTTGACATAGTGCTTACCTTCGATGCCCCACGACAGCAGGTTAACGATATCCTTATCTGAATACATCAGATTCAGGAACATCATCGCCCGCTCCGGATTTTCCGAATGTTGGGCGATGGTCCACAATCCGACCATGACATCTCCGGTTGTTGCATGGGGAGGATAAAGTTCTACTCCTACAAGATCATAACCGGTTTGAACTTCTAATTCATCTTCCTGGCTTGGGTTGCCAAGATAAATTGCGCTAAACGCACGGCCGGCCTTGATTAGTTCCATGGGTTGTCCCTTTGTCGTCGCCGCGTCTTTATTGATATAGCCGGCTTGGAACCACCTGTGTACCCGATTCAGCTGATCAGCATAGTCTTGGGTCTCAAACAAGTTGACGACCTTCAGTCCATTGTCATAATCCGGAAGTACGCCAAGCCGGTCTCCCAAGTCATCGTAGTTCCGAAAAGAAGTCACAGGTCCGACGCCCGGAGTTACGGCAAGCGGAATGATGTTCGGCTCGTTCTCTTTGATCGTCTTCAGAACGTTCTCCACATCGTCGAATGTTTTGATCGATGCGACGTCAATTTGATACTTGTCGACAAGGTCTTTGCGCATATAGTAAGTAGTATTTTTTGCATAGGCGTCAACAATCGGAACACCGTAGAGTTTCCCGTTAATTTTGGGCACATCTACATATTGTTCACCAACGGCCTGAATGATGCCCTGTCCATGTTGCTTCAGAAGATCGTCGATCGGCAACAATTTCCCGGAAACCGCGGACGAGTGGTACATCCCGCCGGCTCCGAACAGAAAGGCAAGATCCAGCTTCTCGCCGCCAGAGAACATCAGGTTCATTTGCTGTTGATAAGCACCGATACTGATTGCAAGGATATCGACGGTGGCGTTTATTTTCGCTTGCGTAATTTTGTTGATCTCCGCTTCTACCTCTTCCAGGTCCCTCGGAACCGCCCCGAAAATCGGGAAGGCCATGGTTATTTCATAAGGATCCAAAGTCGCCTTTTCAGCATTCTCAGTTGTTTTTCCGGTGCTCGTTTCGTTTGTAGCGCTATTGTTGTTTTTATTGTTGTTGTTTGAACATGCGGTTATCATTGCGGTAACGAGTGCTGCTGCAAGCAACAAACTGACAAACTTGAATTTTCTTTTCATCTTGTTCCCCCCTAAAGATCTGTTTCACAACACCACTTTACCTGTTGTGTTCGTTGCCAACTAACACTTTCACGACATCATGAGTAGCGTTTTCACGACTCTTTATTGCAATGGACTATTTACTTAGAATCCATAAAGCTATTACAACTTTGAATTCCATATCATATTAAACCGTTGTATTGGATGGCATCTTCAATAATCTGCTCTGTCCATTTCTTTATCTTTAGTACCACGAGGCACGTATCCGCTTGACCTGTACTTCTATTCGTAATCTTCAATCCGCCATTCATCTTTCCAATCCAGATAAGCCATTTTTCCGTCAAAGCAGAATGGCAGCCATACATAATCGGCCTTATACGTATTCTCTTCCGGATTATAAGGCTGTCTTCTCTGTGTCGCAGGGAAAGGTTCGTCGGCTCGATCCGGATTGAAATAGCGGTCGACGCGATCCCGGATGACTTCGTAAGGAACAAAACCCTCTTCATCGGTAATCCAGCGATCTGCCAAAGCGATATAGAGATCTTTCTTCTTCGGATGCTTGAATACCGATGAAATCTGGGAGCGGAAAGACGTATTGGTCTGATCGTTCACGTGCGGATTGCCCAGAATCTCGAATGGGCCGTGATACGTTCTCGCACACGCGACTTCCGATGGATTCGGGTAGTAACCTGTCGTTCCCGATGTCACCAGATAATGAAGACCTTTGCGACAGAAATAAGCTGGCGCTTCACGGACATAAGGCGGATGGAGATTAGGGAAATGAGTGGAATAATAACCCGTTACATCCGTGTAATCAGAAGTCAGGTCCGCACAAATCAATTCGCTGTGAGCACGTTCAAAATAGCAATAAGCTTTGCCGTCAGGCGCCACAACCAGATCAAAATCTCCGAAGTTCATATCAAGGGGACGAAACCTGGTTTTGACAGTGGTGTATGGCCCCAGCAAGCGATCCGCCGTGAGGATGGTTGCGGTCTGGGTACCATCTTTTTCCATTATTTTAAGCCAACATACATACTTCCCTGTTTTTTTGTTGTAGATTATATGTGGACGGTCCATACAACTTGACGGATGAAGAGGGGATGCGGGATCGTCCTCAACGGGCGGGATGATGATCCCCTCATCCTTCCAATTGTAGAGATCCTTCGAAGAGTAAAAGCGAACTCCCCAATGCCAGATTCCGCTGCCGGGAGTCGTTTTCTCCTTGTTCTCCCCGTACCAATAGAAGGTATCGTTTTCGGAATCGTAAAAGATTGAGCCTCCATGGGCCTGGATTCGTTTTCCTTCCGTGTCCAACCATACCTGTCCCGGTCTTATGGATCGATACATGATGGATGCCCTCCTTGTACAGGATTGAACTATTCACAAAACAACTGAACAGGGCCAAGTAAACCGCTCGGCTCAAGTTGTGCAAAACGCGAGAAAATATCCGGCGTTTCCTTTACAAGTGTATTGGTCACTTCAATCGTGAGGTTATTGCTGCCTGTTTTCATCAGTTTGCTGATGTCGAACCGGTACGGAGGGGAAATGCGCACGCCGGCGGATTGCCCATTAAGGAAGACCTCTGCTGTTTCAAACACTTCGCCCAGATCGATCACGACACGTTTTCCAGGCGCCCGGGACCATGTAAACCCGGTTTCATAACGAAACGTTCCGGAGAACGCAGGGAGAAATTCAGGCCGGCTTAAATCCGAAAGCTTCTCCAACGTTCGCCAGGGTCTGAAAGCAGGGTATTGTTCAGATGTTGCCATGGCAACCGACCATGGGCCTTCTATGGACATGCACAGTTCCATGTCCGGCATCCGCTTCACGGCATCAAGATCATCCAGCGCAGCGCCGGAAATGACAAGAATGGATTGGGAAGGCAGCAGCTTCAGTCCAAGAAGCGATCCGTTTCCTTCTCTCACACTGCCGGATTCCAAAAGCCTATTGTCATAAGCGTCGTAAAAACAGACCTTTTCTGTTACCGGAAGATACACTTCAGTATCGATTTCATGAATGGGATGTTCGTTAAAAAACATGAAGACGTCCATGTTCGAGTGTTTCATGTGATAGAACCGCAAGTAAGGTTGATCGTCTTTGACCCGAATGTCGAAAAATCCTGATTCCTTCAGTCTGCCCGCGAGCTGGTCAAGCGGAACAACCTCTATCCGCTTGTTCGCCGCAAGCCGGTCCAGGATCTCCCGGTTACATTCATCATCACTGATCCGACGAGGCAGTTGATTGATAAAGAAAATGGGAAGGCCTTTCATCGCAAAATCATGGAGACGAGACAATACTTTTCCCGGAAGCGCTTCGCTATACGGGACGATAAAGCAATCATAGGATTCTCCGTTCAGAACGAGCTTGCCATCCTGAACATCAGCCCCGTCGACAATGGTATCGCACGGCAGCACATCACAATCGATCTGATTTCTCATGAGTTCTTTGACCGGCTTTTGAAAATACATGCATTCCCCGGACCATTCCGCTTCGGCGTGGTACAGAACAGCGGCCGTTGCAACATGCGTTCCGCCCGACAGAAGATGACACATGCGGTTCGTATATTGATTCAAATATTTGTAATACCGGTATTGCGAATTCTTTCCCCTGGCATACAAATGCGGCGGACAGTCTCGATCCGGGTATTCTTTGGGCGAGAAGGCGTGAGGAACAAAGTGATTCACACCCCTGACCAGCATGTGATCCGTCAGCCACTTCATCAGCTTCAGCCCTTCCGCCCATCCGTAAGCGCCAAACACCTCGGCCACTGTACGCCCTTTCTTTTTGGGATCGATGTGGGCAAGCGAAACGGCCATTTTGGCCATCCCATAGCTGAAAAACTCCGAATCGAGCTCGTGCATGAGCCCTTTGGAAGAAATGTCATCGAATCCGGGCTTCAGTTGCCAGAGCACGACATCCAGTCCGGACATATCTTGTCCGCCGAGCGCCCGGAAGAAGTGTCCCGCTCCGCAGCCGAGCCGGGCATGAACGTTGTTGTCCTCGAGGATGTGTCCAATATACTCGACCCCGCGCTCCCTGCACCAATCGCCGATTTGTTGGGTGAAATTCTGTGCGTACAGTTTGCTTACCAGGTTCATATACGTATAGCGAATTTTCCACATCCGCTCTTTGCCGCTGTGCCAAAGAAAGGGCAAAAATCTGACGTAGTCAGAACCGAACTCCCGTTCCATCAAGCCGTACATTTCCTTGCTCCATGGAAGCGAAACATTGGCCTTGCCTAATTTTGAATTAAAATCGTACGTATCTTTATCATTGTAAAATCCGGGTTCATCCGAAAAGAAGCCGGCTATGGCCTTGCCAAAATCCTCACGGTAACGCTCGTAAAACGCCTCATATACCGTATCGATGAGAACGCGAACCGATTCGGCGGAAAGATAGTTCACATAATCGTGTTTGCTCGGATCACCGCCATGTTCACTTTCGATAATGGAGAAAATCCGCCAATAACCTTCCGGAACATCCCAATATAAAGTACCATTTTGTACCATTCCAGTCAGATCCACGGTCTCTTCCGTCAATTCTCCCGTTACCGGGTCGCGTTTGACCGCGATCACGGCGATCAATGTTCCTCCGTTACTGTATCCCGGAACATAAGGCAACGGTGAAACCATGAACGAAGAATGGTCTCGAGGGCCGATCGCATCAACATGATTCTCTGACAGGAAAAGCCGTCTGAGTTCCTTGGGGGCATCTTTCAAACGACCGGCTGCATGGCCTGTAGGGAAATGATCGTCGTCCAAAATCCAGACCTTCATGCCCCTTGCTTTGGCTTCTTCCAGGATGATGTCGAAATCTCTCCACCACCCGGGGCCAAGGTAATCGGGATGCGGCCTTGCTTCTACGCAAACCGCCCGGATTCCCGACTCGTGGATGCGCGCCATTTCTTCCCTCAGGACCTCTTCCGCTTCCCCATGCTGCCAAAAGAAAGGCAAGATATAATTTCCTTCTTTCCCTCTCAAAACTTCATGCAATTTTGATTTCATAGATGAAAGTTCCCCCTCTTGTCGTCCTCTTTATCCTTTGATCGCGCCGATCATAATGCCTTTCACAAAATGCTTCTGGAAGAAAGGATACGCCAGCAGGATCGGCAGCGATCCGATCACCGCGATCGCCATCCTGACCGACTCGGAAGGCATTTGCTGCATGGCACCGCCGGCTTTGTCTCCCAGATTGATGTTGATAAACTGGATATCCTGCATGATGCGTTGCAACAGGTTCTGAATGCTGAAATATTTCGGGTTTGTAATATAGATCATCCCGTTCTGCCAATCGTTCCAATACATGATCGCCGTAAACAACCCGATCGTCGCGAGCACCGGTGTCGAAAGCGGCACCACCACCGACCACAGGATCCGGTACTCGCTCGCTCCGTCCAACCGCGCCGATTCAATCAAGTCATTTGGAATCGTATTCTGGAAGAAGGTTCGCATCAACATGATGTAAAATCCGTTCGTCAGCAATCCGGGGAAAATCAGCGCCCAAATGGTGTTCTTGATGTCAAAAAGCTGCGTCCATACCAGGTACGAAGGCACAAGACCTCCATGGAAAAGCAAGGTGAAAAAGACAAGAAACATAATCAGGTTGCGGTGCGGCGTTTCCTTCCTGGACAGCGGATAAGCCAGAAGGGTGCAGATCGTGATTCCGATGGCCGTCCCGACAACCGTAATAAACACCGTAACGCCAAAAGCGCGCAAAATCTCCAGTCCTCTTGCGAACAAATATTCATAAGCCGCCGTGCTGAACACGCTGGGAACGAACGAATATCCGTTCGCCAATATGGCATTCTGATCCGTCAAGGAGGCAGAGATCAGCAGGATAAACGGGAGGATGCATGCTGCCGAGAACAAGAAAAAAGAGAGATGGCTGATTGATGTCAGAACTTTGCTTTCGCTTTTCAAGGTGGTCGCCTCCCTAGAACAACGCGTGGTCCTTGTTGTAACGCCGCACCAGATAGTTCGCCAGAAGAACCAGGATGAAGCCGACAATGGATTGATAAACGCCGGCCGCGGTGGACATGCCGATATCGCCCGAACCTATTAATCCTCTGAACACGTAAGTATCGATCGTGGACGTCGTTTCAAACAAGGGTCCGGAGTTGAGCGGCACCTGGTAGAACAAGCCGAAATCGGAGTAGAAGATCCGGCCGACGGCGAGCAGCGTCAGCATGATGATGACCGGCATCATCAGAGGAATCGTGATGTGCAGGATCTGCTTCCAGCGGCTTGCGCCGTCAATTTTGGCCGCTTCATAGTATTCTTCGTCAATGCCCAGCAACGCGGCGAAGAAGACGATGCTGGAATAGCCGACACTTTTCCAGAAATACACCAAAGTCAAGATAAACGGCCAGTACTTGGGCTCCGTGTACCATGAAATCCCTTCTTCGATTCCGAACAAGGGAAGAATCGTGCGGTTCATGAATCCGTTCTCCGCGCTTAAAAAGGCAAACACCAGATAGCTTACAATGACCATGGAGATCAAGTGCGGCATGGTGATAATCGCCTGATAGGTTCTCAATAAAACCTTGTTCTTGATCTCGTTCAACAAAATGGCACAGGCGATGGCCAGAATCGTTCCGATCACAATGAACACCAGGTTATAAAGAATCGTGTTCCGTGTAATGATGTACGCGTCCGATGTTTTGAACAGATATTCAAAATTGTCGAATCCGACCCACTCGCTTTTGAAAAAGCCTTTGGCGAAATTGACATTCTTAAAGGCGATGAAGATGCCGAACATGGGCAGATAGTTATTGATCAACAGGTAAAGAAGCCCCGGAATCATCATGATGAGTAGGGATGAATACTTCCGGTAATTTTTTTTTTTCTTTCCTTCGGAATGACAAGCCGGCCTGACGTCGAGGTCGCCTGGTTCATGTGCAAATCCCTTCCTTGTCCTTTTCTTTGTGACCCATCTGTATCATAGGAAAACAACTTTGCATTCCACTAACGGTATGACGACTTGTTCAATAGCAGTTTGACGACTTCTCGCAAATAAAAAAGCTTTATTGCCTCCGTGGTTAACGATAGACAATCGCCAGACCTCTTTGGGACTTCCAGTAAGTGATGGCACCCATGCTGGGCGCACAAAATAGGCTGCTTCGCATTGATGCAAGCAGCCGTTTTCCGTTTGTTCCCTGGCCCCGTCTTCGGGGATGCGGGCGCCTCAATCTTCCATCGTCGACAGGTCGCCGGCCGGCAGGTTCAGCTCCCACGCCTTGAGCACGCGGCGCATGATCTTGCCGCTGCGCGTCTTCTGTCACCGCCGGAATATAATTGACCCAGGAGCGCCGAAAAGAAAATGACCCACC
>ERZ795043.874-NODE-874-length-18959-cov-365.834427_pt1 | contig 18959 bp, 12 predicted proteins | sample MGYA00375127_ERZ795043 | MGnify/ENA primary metagenome ERZ795043 (study PRJEB30172, sample SAMN05518447) | compost metagenome | isolation source: Feedstock adapted compost from Newby Island compost facility, Milpitas, CA | place: USA:Newby Island compost... | reverse complement strand
GCCGGCCGAGCCGGGGCAGTTGACGGTGTGGTGGGAGTTGGTCAGCGGGCCGGGGCTGGCCGCCTGGAGCAATACCAACTCGCTTTCGGTGCTGGTCGCCTTCACCGAGCCTGGTCTGTATGTGCTGCGCTTGTCAGCCAGTGACGGCGAACTGACCGCGGCCGACGAGGTGCGCGTGGAAGTGCAGCCATCCGGTCCCGCCAACGAGGCCCCGAGGGTCAGCGCCGGCTGGGATCAAACGGTGGACTGGGGCGACCCCGTGGTACTGCGGGGCGGCGTGCGTGACGACGGGCTGCCCGAGGTGCCTGGTCGGGTCACGGTCGAATGGCAGGTCATGAGCGGTCCCGGTCAGGTGAACTTCGCCCGCCCGCAAGAACCCAACACGGAAGCGTCCTTCAGCGAACCGGGCGATTACGTGCTGCGCCTCGTTGCATCGGATGGCGAGTCGACTGCTTGGGACGAGGTGACGATCCGTATCCTTCCGCCGCCGCCGGCCGATCAGTTTGCCCTGGTCTGGGAAGCCGAGGAGGGTGAAACCGGCGGCACTGCCTCCAGCCAATTCAGCGGCCAGCCCGACTCCCCCGCCAACGCAGCCGCTTATGTCCAAGGGAGCAGCCTGGGTGGGAGCGTGAGCTGGACGATCCCGGTCCCGGAGGATGGCCAGTATGTGGTGTGGATCCGCGGCCTGGCCACGGACGGTTCAGGTGCGCAGCTGGATCTGGTCGTGGACGGCACCAGCCAACTGCAGGGCCGGGTCGTGCCGCTGACCGGCGCCTCATGGGAATGGATGCCGCTGTTGGTTGCCGCCAACGGATCCTTTGCACCCCCGGCGGGCGGTTTGCCGAAGCTGGCGGTGTCGCTCGCCGGTGGGACCCGGACCCTGACACTCCGCCTCCCCGATTCCCGGCTCTTGGTGGACAAGGTCCTGCTGGCGGCGGCCCAGACCGGTTTCTCACCCGCGGCTCCCGGAGCCGCGCCCGCAGGTGCTCCTCGGTTCGTCGCGGCTCGGCTCAAGCCGGACCGGATGCAGGTGGTGTGGGAGACCCTCCCCGGCGCGGTGTACCGCGTCCTTTACAAGGACCGCTGGGACGATCCACGGTGGCAGGTGGCCTCACCCGGGCTGATGGCCTCCGGAGAACAGATCGTGTGGAAGGATCGTTCCGCTGTCGGGGTGCCCTCGCGGTTCTACCGGTTGGAACGACTCTACTGATCGGGCCGTGCCGGCCCCCGGTCCCCCGGATGCTCCAGCCGGGACGAGCAATCGTTCTACCCACGACCTCACGGCGGGGCCCGCCGCCGTCAGGCCGGTTCGAGCTCGCACACGTCCAACTTCACCGCAGCGGCCTGGCCGATGAAATCCAGTCGGAGCAGGACCACGTTGGGGCCGTACCGTTCCTCCACCCAACCCTCCAGCCCGCGCAAAGGGCCGCTCTTGATGATGACGCGACTGCCCTTGCCAATCTGGGGCGCCAACCGGACCTCGCAACCGGCCTCCAGTGCGAACAAGATCTCGTTGAGCTGGCGTTCGAACAGCTCCTGATCGAACACGTCCAGCAGATTGGCCACGTAATCGCTGGTCAGGACCGCGCGCCGCTGGTCGCGCGTTGGACGCAAAAACACGTACCCCGGGAAGAGAGGCTTCTGGAAAACCACAATCTTGCCGCGGTAACGATGGGCTGAAGGCACCAACGGTAGCGTGGCGTCCACGCCTTCGCGGTCGCAGAACTGTTTCAATTTCTTTTCGCAACGGGGCCGGGTGTGCGCCACCACCCACGGTTTGGCTTCCACCGGACCAAAATGACCGCAGTCCCGCGCAGGGGTCAAGGAGCGGCCCGGACCGACCCCCCCAACCAACACACGTGCAAGCCCGTATGGACGGCCCCTTCGGGAAGCAACTGACTCCGGAAAAGTGTCACGCGATCCACCATCCAGACCGCCGAAGGCGGCGCGGGCAACCGGGTCAAAACACGCCCCAGCCCGTGACGGGCAGCCGGACTCCCATCGCGAATCCGCGCCACCGTCAGGTGAGCCCGGAACGGTCGATCCTCCTTTTGGCCCCACGGCGCGGTCCATTCCTGGACGCGCGCCTGCAACCGCTCCAACGGACCCAGCTCCCCGGTCAAGCCCAGCCAGAACACCCGGGGCCGCTCCGGCGAGGGGAAACAGCCAAAGCCGTGCAACCAAAGCCTCATCGGTTCCTGGCCGGCACAGGCCGCCTCCAGGGCCTCCACCAGCAGCGAAACCTCGCCCGGGTCCACGTCACCAAGAAACCGCAGAGTCAAATGCCACTGGGCAGCCGGGGTCCAACGCAAGCCCTCCGGCATGAACCGTTGTGCAGCCCGCTGCCACTGCTGCAGACCCTCGCGAAGCGGCTCGGGCAGCGGCAGCGCCACAAACAGCCGCCAGGGACCGGCCGGAGGCTCGGGCGTCTCAGGCATGTTGCCGGGCATCATCAACTTGTTCCGCCAGCGGCCGGGTCAGCCGCTCCGGATCCACTTCCACCCCCAAACCAGGCCCCTGCGGGACGAGCGCCTCGCCGTTTTCCACCCGAATGGGTTCGCGCAGCACACTGCCCTGCAGGAACTGGGGCCCGTTCAACGCCGCCGGTCTTTCCAGCCCGTGCGCCGCATAAAGCTGCAGACAGGCCGCCAGCGACAGGTCCGGATCCGTCAACCCGCTGCCCAACCACATCAGACCGGCATTCTCCAGCATCTGAATCTGCTTGCGCGCCTCGGTCAGGCCGCCACAACGGGCCACCTTCATGGCCACGCCGTCCAGCAGCTCCAGACGGATGAATTCCTCCAACTCGACATGCGACACCACGCCCTCGTCCATGAGGATGGGCAGCGCACCCTGTTGGCGGAGCTTGCGGTAACCGGTCAGTCGGGCCGCCGGCAGGGGCTGCTCCAGCACCGCCACACCCGCATCGGCCAGCCGGGGAGCCACCTCCAGCGCGGTGGCCTCGTCATACCCGCCGTTGGCGTCCGCCCAAAGGAAACCATCCGGGACCAGTCGCTTGACCAACCGGCACAGTTCCACGTCGAATCGCGGGTCCGGTGCCACTTTCACATTGAAGTGCCGGTAACCCCGGGCGCGTCCCTCGGCGATCACCTGCTCCGCTTCCGCAAGCGAACGTACGTTCACCGTCCAGCTCAGCGTCAACCGTTCCCGGGCAGGCCGGTTCCACTGCTGCGCTGCGCTGAGCCCCTTCAACCGGCCCACCAGATCGAACCACGCCAGGTCCACCCCGGCCTTGCAAATCGGCTGGCCCGTGGAAAAGGACGGCGCAATGACACGGTTCATCGCCGCGTGAATGGCCTCAGGGTCAAACACGTCCAACCCCTCCAACTCCGGCGCCAGATAGTTCTGCAGCGTCGTGAGCACCGTCTCCAGGGTCTCGTAACTCCAACGGTGCAGCGGAATGCTCTGACCCCAGCCCGCCACACCGTTGTCGGCCATCAACCTGACCACCACCGAAGCCCGCGCCGGAGGGCGACCCCGCGGCCCTTCGAGAAACTTGAACCAACCCCGCGTGGGATAAATCACCGGATACGCCTCCAACGCCGCTATACGTGTGCTCATGATCGTGCGTCAAACCCTGCTCGAAGTTCTTGCCTGCCCCGGCCGGATCGCAAAACGTGGTCGGACCGAACCGCCCATGCAGGCCGGAGGGTGTTGTATCGGACCGCCCGGTTCCGGTCAAACCGGTGCGCAGGGCCCGCCGGACCTGTTCCGGGCTGACGAATCAAACCGATTGCGGTAAGGATGGAAGATGTCCGGAGCACCGGCAGCAACGGGAGAAGATCCGTGAAACATCTGTTGAGCATCGAAAGTTTGAGCGCTGCAGAAATCGAGGCACTGCTGGCCGACGCAGCCGTGATGAAACGCGAACGCGGCCGCCACGGCACTCAGCCCCTACAGGGCCAGGTGTGGGCCCTCATCTTTTCCAAGTCCTCCACCCGCACGCGCGTTTCCTTCGAGGTCGGGATCCGTGAACTGGGCGGCCAGCCCATCTTCCTCAACGCATCCGATATCCAGCTCGGCCGCGGCGAGCCGATCTGTGACACCGCCCGCGTCCTGGGCCGCATGGTCCACGGCACCGTCTTCCGTACCTTCGCCCAGGCCGACGTGGAGGAGTTCGCTCGTTACGCAGGAATCCCCACCATCAACGCACTGACCGATGAAGAGCATCCGTGCCAGATCCTGGCCGACCTTTTCACCATCCGGGAAAAACGTCCGGGACCGTGGCACGAAAAGGTGATCACCTTCGTCGGCGACGGCGCCTGCAACGTCGCCACTTCGTGGGTCTTTGCCGCGGGCCGGCTCGGTTTCGAATTGCGCGTGGCCGCACCCCGCGGATTCCAGCCCTCGCCCGAAGTGCTCCGCCGGGCCGGCGGTCGCATCCACTGCACCGAAGACGTCCAGGCCGCAGCCCGCGGCGCCGATGTCTTGTACACCGACGTCTGGGTCTCCATGGGGAAAGAAGCCGAGGCCGTCGAACGGTTGAAGGCCTTCCAAGGCTACCAGATCAGTCAGGCCCTGGTTGCTCTGGCCAAGCCGGGGGCTCTGGTCATGCACTGCCTGCCGGCCTACCGCGGCAAGGAAATTGACGCCGAAACCTTCGAGGCCCACGCCCAAACCATCTTCGATCAGGCCGAAAACCGGTTGCACGTGCAGAAGGCGATCCTGGCCTGGGTGATCCGCTGAGCGGAACGCTCACGCGTCCCGTCATTCCCCGGACCAAACCGCCGCCACCGTCTTGTCAATCGGGACAACCTCACCGAGATTGTCCCCGTCATGATCGTCCTCAACCATGACGCAAACGCCGGCCTTGGACCGGCCACACCCTCTCGCCGGGGCCCAGCCAGGCCCGCCCCAATCCCGATCCGCACCTCGCAGAGAACGGCCGCCAGACGCCCAGCCGGCTCCCCGGTCGGGCAGCTGCCCATTCGCCGGTCCATCCGGGCCCTTTGCCTGACGATCTTTCTGGCTTGCGCAGCCCCGTCCCGTGCCGAAACCGTCCCCCTCGTGCCCCTGGCGGATTCCTGGCGCTGGCTGCAGGGCACCCGGGAGGCGTCCGAGCCCGATCCCACTGCGTGGCGATTGCCCTCGTTCGACGACTCCGGCTGGCCGGTGGGAGTCATGCCCTTTTGGTACGGGGAGACCCAGCCCTATCCGGGCACCGAACTCACAGACATGCGCGGTAACTATACCTGCGTGTTTCTCCGGCGCACCTTCGTCTTGGACCAGCCCGAAGCCGTGACTTCCCTGCGCCTGCGCTTCCTCAGCGACGACGGTTGCATCGTCTGGATCAACGGCGTCGAAGTGGCCCGATTCAACATGCCGGAAGGTTTCGTGCCCCATGACGGGGCGTCGTTGCCCGCCCTGCCCGAGCCGATCCCCTGGCAGAGCGTGGAACCCGGCCCCCCGAGCACCCTCCTTCGCGCCGGCACGAATGTCCTGGCCGTGCAGGCATTCAATTCCAGCCTGGCCAGTTCCTCGGACTTCGTCATCCACGTCGAACTGGAGGCCGAATTCGACAACGATCCCCCGGTTTTGTCGCTGGTCTGGCCGCCGCCCGGCAGCCGACTGTCTGCCCTGACACGGATCGAGGTCGCCTTTTCCGAGCCGGTCTTCGGTGTGGACGCCGCTGACCTGTGGATTGACCGCCAACCGGCCACCAACCTGGTGACCGTGGCTCCGGACCAGTACGTTTTCGAATTCCCACCCGCCCCCACCGGCACCGTCTCGGTAGCCTGGGCGCCGGCGCACGGAATCGTCGATCGCGTCGGTCTGCCGTTCACCGGCGAATCATGGTCCTACGAAGTGGATCCACAAGCCGCCTTGCGCTCCGTGTGGATCAACGAGTTCCTCGCTTCCAACAGCGGCCGACCGGCCGACGCCGTCCGTGACGAGTTCGGCAACAGCCCCGATTGGATCGAACTGTTCAATGCGTCGGAGGACTGGTTGGACCTGGGCGGTTGGGGCCTGACCGACGATCCGAACCAGCCGTTCAAATGGAGGTTTCCGGCCGGCACGCTGCTGGGTCCACGCAGCTATCTCTTGGTGCTTGCCTCGGGCCGTAACACCAACGCACTGGGCCGGTTCCACACCAACTTTCGCCTCTCGGCCAGCCCGGGCTATCTGGGCCTGTACGACCCCGACGGCCAGGTCGTGTCGGCCTTCAGCCCGTCCTATCCGCCGCAGTACACTGACATTTCCTACGGGCGCGACCGGCTCGAACCCGCCCTGCTGGGTTACTTCACCCAACCCACGCCGGGTGCACCCAACGCCACCCGGGGCGAAGGCTTCGGCCCCGAAGTTCGCCCTTCGCGCGTGCCGGGAACGTTTGAAAGCCCGTTTGCTCTGGAACTTGCCGTACCCGATCCCGGGAACTGGGAGATCCGGTATTTGCTGGTCGCGCAGAACGTGCCGGCCACCTCTCCCGCCCCCACCAACGTGCCCACGACGGATTCCCCCCTCTACACCGGACCCATCTTCATCACCAATACCATGATCGTTCGGGCAAGGGCCTTTCCCAAACAGCCCGGCCTCTTTCCCGGTCCGCCAGTGAGCTTTCCCTATGTCCGAATCAGCCCCGCCGCCGCAGCCTTTGCTTCCCCACTGCCCATCGTGCTCATCCACAACCTGGGCGGCGGCGCCTTTCCCAGTACCCAACCGCGCCTCGACCGCGAGAGCATCCTCATGGTTTTTCACCCGATCGCCGGGGTGGCCTCCCTGACCAACCCGCCTGCCCTGATCACGCGGGCCGGCATCAACGTCCGCGGCAGCAGCACCGCATGGTTGCCCCAGAAAAGTTTCGCCGTCGAGACATGGGACGAATACAACGATGACAAAGACGTCGAACTGCTGGAGCTGCCGGCCGAATCCGACTGGGTCTTTTACGCACAGAATGCCTACGACCCCTCCTTCCTCCACAATCCCCTGGCCCATGCCTGGAGCCGCCTCATCGGTCGTTACTCCCCCCGCACCCGCTTCGCCGAGGTCTTCGTCAACACTGCCGGAGGAGAAATCCGCTTCAATTCACCGGCCGGCGGCGATTACCACGGCATCTACACCGTGCTCGAAAAAATCAAGCGCAACGACCAGCGGGTCAACGTAACGCGACTCGACCCGGGCGTCTCGGACCCGCCGGCCGTCACCGGCGGCTACATCCTCAAAATTGACCGGGCCGACCCCGACGAACGCACTTTCTATGATCCCTATCTCGAGACCGGGATCGTCTATGTGGATCCACCCGGCCCGGAAATGGAAACCCCCGCCCGGGCCGCCCAGGCCGACTACATCCGGAATTACCTCCTCTCCTTCGGTGCCGCTCTTACCGGCGTTCAATGGACCAATCCGGCCACCGGTTACGCCGCGTGGATCGACGTCCCCTCCTGGATTGACCATCACATTCTGAATGTCCTGGCTCTCAACGTGGACGCCCTCCGCTTGAGCGCCTACTTCTTCAAAGATAGGAACGCCAAACTGGAAATGGGGCCCCTCTGGGACTTCGACCGCTCCATGGGCACTTCCGGCGATGGCGACCTGCGCGCCTTCAACCCGCGATCGTGGATGGGATCCGTGGGGTTGGGCGGCGGGTCGGATTATGGCACCGACTTCTTCAATGCCGCCAACGTCTTTCCCAACGGTTGGTACCGCCGCCTCTTCCGTGATCCGGATTTTTGGCAGGCCTGGATCGATCGCTGGCAGGAACTGCGACGCGGCCCCTTCCAAACCACCAACCTCATGACCCTGGTGGACCAGTTCGCAGCCACCGTCAGCACCGTCCATTTTCGTCAGGTCCAGCGCTGGCCCGGCTCCGCCCCGCGCTCCGGCTGGATCTCCGCCGCTGGCTACGCATACAATTTCCCCGGTACTTACGCAGGCGAAATCGCCTTCCTCAAACGCTGGCTCACAGATCGCCTCGAATTCATCGACACCAACTTTCTGGCCGCGCCGGAGCTGGACCGCCCCGCCGGACCCGCACCAGCCGGTGCCGTGGTCCGCCTGCGCACCGCCACCACACTGCCCGGAACCCTCACCTTTTACACCCTCGAGGGCTCCGATCCCCGTTTGCCGGGCGGCAATGTCTCCCCGCGCGCATTCGTCGGTTCAGGCGAAATCGCCCTGACCTTGGAAACCAATGTTTGCGTCGTCGCCCGCAATTACCATCCCGACCACCGCAACCTCACCGGTCCACGCAACCCGCCACTCTCCAGCCCTTGGTCCGGCCCTGTCCGCACGACTTATGTGGTTCAAACGCCGCCCCTCACCCTGACCGAAATCATGTACCACCCCGCCGAAACCGGAACCTCCGGGGATGACGAATCCCTCGAGTTCCTGGAACTCAAAAACACCGGTGCCAGGCCGTTGACCCTCGCCGGATTCCGCTTCACGGCAGGTATCCGATTCGTCTTCGACCCGACCAACGCCCCTGCCGTTCTGGATCCGGGAGCCCACCTCGTGCTCGTGCGGGATCGCGCCGCTTTCCAACAGCGGTACCCGGAGGTTACGCGCGTGGCCGGTCCCTACGAAGGAGCCCTCGCCAACGAGGGAGAGCGCCTGGCCCTCGAGGGACCGTTGGGAGAGCCGGTGTGGGAGGTGACCTACGATGACGCGTGGCACGTCACCACCGATGGTGCGGGCTTTTCCCTGGTACCCGTGATCGAGGGCCTCGTCACGAACACGCCCTCGGGATGGCGACCCTCCGCCGCCATCGGCGGTTCTCCCGGTTCCGCCGATCCTACGCCGCCTCAGCTCCCGCAGGTCCTCGTCAATGAAGCCCTCACCCACACGGATCCACCTTTGGTTGACCTGGTGGAGCTGTACAATCCCACCGCTGAAGCCGTGGACCTCAGCGGCTGGTTCCTCACCGATGATCGACGGGAACCGCGCAAATTCGTCTTCCCCCCGGGGTCGATCCTACCGCCGTTCGGTTACCGGGTCGTGGACGCCAACGCTTTCGGCACCGGCCCCGCCCCCTTCAACCTCAGCTCGCTCGGCGAAGAAATCTGGCTCTTCTCCGGAGATGGCGCCAACCTGACCGGGTACGCCCACGGCTTCCGATTCGGCGCGGCAGCCAACGGCGTCAGTTTCGGTCGCCACGTGGACAGCCTCGGACGCGAACATTTCGTCGCTCAATCCGTCAACACCCTCGGCGGCCCCAATGCCGGACCGCGCGTCGGACCAATCGTCATCCACGAAATCATGTTTGAACCGCCGGCGTCGCCTGCCTACCCCGATACCGTCCACGAGTACCTCGAGCTCTACAACCTTGCCGACCAACCCGTCCCTCTGTACGATCCGACCCATCCCACCAACACATGGCGACTGGAAGGCTTCGACTTTGTCTTTCCACCGGGCGTGGTCCTGGGACCTCGGAGCTACCTGGTCCTGGTGACCTTTGATCCGACGGCAGACCCGGTCTCGGCGGCGTCCTTCCGGCGGCGGTACAGCCTGTCGGAAACCGTTCCGTTACTCGGCCCGGTCCCGGGACGACTCGCCAACGAAGGGGAACGCCTGGCCCTGCTGCGACCTGACCCCCCACAAACCCTGCCCGATCCTTTCGTGGGCTACGTCCCCTACGTGCTGGTGGATGAGGTGGACTATCTCCCGGGACCGCCGTGGCCGGGCGGCGCTGCCGGCACGGGCTGGTCCCTGCAAAAGCGGCGGCCCGACCGGTTCGGGAACGACCCGGCCGCTTGGGAGACCGGACCACCCACGCCCGGAGCGCCCAACGTGGCACAAGCCTCGCAAGACGCTGATGGGGACGGGTTGCCGGACCCGTGGGAGGCAGCACATGCGCTGAATCCGAACAGCGCCGAAGGAGACGACGGCCCCCGAGGCGACCCTGACAACGACGGGATGACCAACCTGCAGGAGTACGTCGCCGGAACCCATCCCCGGGACCCTGCCAGTCGGCTGGCGTTGACGGTTCGCTCGACCGGTCCGGAATTTCTGGAGTTGGGTTTCACAACGCAGCCGGGCCGCACGTACTATCTCGAGCGCGCGCATGATCTGGCGGGCCCGTGGGAGTTGGCGCGTACCGTGTGGGGGACGGACAACCCGCAGTGGGTGACGATCGTGGAGGAAATCGACAATGCCGAGCGCTCGTTTTACCGTTTGGTCGTCGTCCTCAGACCCTGAAGCTCGGAAGGAGTCCCGCTGCGTTGCGCGGACACTCCCCATGGGATGGAAGCCGTAAGTCCGGCTCGGGCCGTGCGCCCCGTGTGTTCCAACGCCCGGCGCAGGAAACCGGCTCAGCGCGGCAGGCGTGTGCCCACACGGAAGAAGTCAAAGTCGGCGTGGCCGCCGGCCTCGCGGGTGGCGTAAGTAAAAAGCGCAAACCGGTACCCCATGAAATGGGGCAAAGTGTAGGTCATTCGAACCTGCGGACCGATCGGGTTCCAATGCTCTCCCGTCCCGCTGTGGAAAAACCGCGCCACGTCTGCGCGGTTGCGGAAATCGCATTCCACGCCCAACCAGACGAGATCGGATTCCCAAGGGATGCGTTCCGCGGTGACCGGTCGGTCGTTTTCTGCGTGCATCAGGAGCAGCCAGAGACGACCGCCCTCCCGGGTGACGGCCAGCATGCCGAACCGCCGCTGCAGCAGGCCCAGCCCTGCGAAATCCCCCTCTTTCAATCCCGAGACATCCAGGCGGATCCACCCGGCACATTCCGGCCCGAAGGTCCGCTGGGTCAGCGTGTTGCGTGCCTCCAGAAAGCCGCCGTCCACACGCCCCGTGCGCAGCCGCAACCAGCCGGGACGTTCCTCCAGCGACCAGTGCCTGGGGTCGGGATTGTGATTCCATTGCCAGGCCAGCGGCAGGGGACGTTCCCCGGGACGCCGCTCGAACTCGTCCGAGATCACCAGGTTCGAAAGCGGATCCTTCGGTGCCGGCAGGTCCAGCGTGTCCGGCACCTTCCCATCCACACCATACACCGGCCAGTCGTCCTCCCAGTGCACCGGAACCAGAAACGGCGTGCGGCCCACCGCGCCATGGTCCTGGAAAAGCATCGCGTACCAACGCCCGTCAGGCGTGTCGATCAGCCCTCCCTGCGCCACGCCCTGATCCTGCAGGGCCACCCGCCCTTCATAGGGCCCCGTAAGACGGTCGGCACGAAAGATCAATTGCGTGCGCATCCCGCCGCGCGGCCAGGTGATCAAATTCAGATAGTATTTGCCCCGGATCTTGCGCAACTGGGATCCCTCGGCCGGCAACCCGATGTTGGGGCCCGCCACCCGACTGGCATTGGAGATGATCACCTGGTGAATCCCGCCCGGCTTGATCCCGCTCAGATCGGGCTGCAGTTCTGTCAACCAAATGTCGCCCCCGCCGTGGACCATGAAGACGCGACCACCGTCTTCGAAGTGCAAAGAATGATCATGGAGGGCGGGGCGGAACGAGCTGACCTCCCAGGGGCCCTTCTCGAGGTCGCGAGTGCGAAACACGTAGGTCCGGCCCGTCGTATGGGAAAAGGTCGTGACATAAAAAACGCCGTCGTGGTACCGCAGGCTGCTGGCCCACGAACCGCCCCCGTAGGCGTTCCGGCCGTCGCGCAGGCTCAACGCGTCGTTGTCCTCCAGGATGTCGTAGGCGTAGTTGATCAGCTCCCACTGCACCAGGTCCTTCGACCGCATCAGAGGCAGGCCCGGACTCAAGTGCATCGTGGTGCTGCTCATGTAGTAGGTGTCGCCCACCCGGATGACCGCCACGTCCGGCACGTCCATCCAGAGAATCGGATTCCGCGCGCGCCCGCCTGCGAATGAGCCGTCCTGCGCGTGCCCGGCTGCCGACACAGCGGCCGCCCCGCAAGCCGTCTCCACCCCCAACAGCAAGGCCAGCCACCACCCTCCACGTCCGGGCCGCGATCTTCCTGCGATCATCACGCAAGCCAGTCAACCCGCGCCAGAGTCCGGCTGTCAAGCGCTCCCTCCCCGCAAGCCTCCCGGCCGCCTGCGGTGGTTCAAAATCGCCGTCCTGCAGGAGTGGACATGACCGGCCTGGCGACCCTCTGGTCGCACCAATCGGCCGCCACGCTCACCTCCCGGATCATCGGTTCCTCCGGCCGTCCCTCAAATCAACAGAGGGGGCCGCGAGCTCAACCCCGTTGGCACCCCTCGCGAGGTCCGGCCTCGCTCGCCCGCAGCCCCCGAAGGTCACCGCCGCCCGTCTGCCGCCCGGCCATGCCCAGGCCTCAGGTGAAAATGATCTGGGCCCCGGCGGATCGCTCGTAGAACTCGCCCACGGTCAACACCTTCTCCACTTCGGGACAAAAATCCTCCGGTCGGAGATGGAACATCTCCACGGTGGCCTTGCAGGCGAAGATGTGTCCCCCGGCTTCGTGGATCATCTGGAGGAACTCGGACACGGGTGGGATGTCGAGCTTCTCCATCTCCTTTTTCATCATGGCCGTGGCAAACGCGGACATCCCGGGCAGGGCGCCCAGGATCGTGGGCAGCGGAAACCCCTTGGCGTGCGGTACCCGCAACGCAGGATTCCCCACCGTGGCGATTCGAAGTTTGTCTTGGAACCCCTTCAGCACCGCGTACAGGCCGAAAAAGGTGAAAAAGAGATCCGCCTCGATCCCCTCCATCCGCGCCCCGTTGGCAAGAATCAGGCCCGGATACACGCCATCCAGCGTGCCGCGCGAAACGATGATGGATACCTTGCGAGGTCGTTCGGTGGTGTGACTCATGGACAGCCTCCGTTCGGTTTCTGCCTACACGCAACTGGTCGGTTTCGGACACCCGGCAATGCGGGCCGCCTTCTTGATCGGACCGTCCGGGAACAGCGCGTACAAGTCCTTCGTCGCGATCCCGGCAACCTTGTTCAATCGCCGCATCCCGGGTACCGTGCCGCGTTCCTGAAAGTCTTTCCGGATGAAATCAATGACCTTCCAGTGCGCGTCCGTCAGTTGGATCCCCAGTTCCTGCGCAATGGCTTCCGCTATGGCACGGTTCCATTGCGACGGTTGGGTCAGATACCCCTCTTCGTCCACCGTGACCGTCTGTCCTGCGATGACTTTCTCGGGCATAAGTGGTTCTCCTCCGTTCCTGTGTTTGGCTCCGTCTTGCGGGTGTTCAACCGGCCGGCTCGGGTTTCAACGCCCCGGCGGGAATCTGTTTCCCGGCCAGCGACATCTCCGGTCCCACCAACGGAATGGCGCGGCCCGGCAACAGCCAGTGCCAGTACACCCATTCAAACGCCAGTTTTCCCCAGTGGTTCAACCGCGATTCTCCCAACAGGCGCAGCGGTCCGATCCACGGGAGCGGAAACCGGCCCGGGACCGGCTCCAGCCGGTAGTTGAAATCCAGAAGCACGGCCTTCCCGAACCCGGTTTCCACAAAACAGTTCGCGTGCCCGTCGAAACGCGCCGGCAGCGGCTCGCCCCGGATGTGGGCCAGGAGATTCTCCGTCAGCACCTCGGATTGAAAATGCGCCACCGACCCGGCTTTCGATGTGGGCAGATCCGTCGCATCGCCCAGGGCGAACATGGCCTCCTGCCCGCGCACCTGCAGCGTGTGCCGATCCGTGGGCACGAAGTTCATCTCGTCCCCCAGACCCGATCGTTCATACACCTCCGCCCCGAGATTCGGCGGCACGGTGACCAGAAGATCGTAGGGCACTTCCCGATCGTCCCAGCTCACCAGTTTGTGCGCCCCGGCATCCACGCGGGCCACCGCAAAATCTGTCACCACCTGGATCGCCTTGCGCTCCAGCAAATCCCCCAGCACCCGGGCCGCCACGGGCTTGGTAAACGCCCCCGAAAGAGGGGTCACGTATACCAACTCCGTCCGATCGCGAAGCCCCCGGCGGCGCAACCACCAGTCCGCCAGAAACACAAACTCCAACGGCGCCACGGGACATTTGATGGGCATCTCGCTCACGTGAACCACAAGACGCCCGCCCTGCCAGTCTCGCAACGCCTGCGCCAGCCGCAACGCACCTTCGTACGTGTAAAACTCGAACACGCGCCGGTTCCAGTCCTCGCCCTGCATCCCCTCCACCTGGTCGGGCGCCGGCCGCGTACCCGTGGCGAGCACCAGCACGTCGTAAGGCAGCTCCCCGCCATCGGCAAGTCGCACCCGACGCCGATCCGGTTCAATCGCCTCGGCCCGGGCCTCGATCATCTCCACCCCGCGCTTCAATTGCCGCCGTTTCGGCCGGACCACCTGCTCCGGCTTGTAAAGGCCGAAGGGCAGGAACAGAAAACCAGGCTGGTAAAAATGCCGCGGCTCCTCGTCCACCACCCGGATGCGCCATTCGCCGCTGTCCAGCCGGCTTCGCATCCGATTGGCCAGGATGGTTCCCGCAGTGCCTGCACCCAGAATCAGCAGCTCCTTCATACGTCCACCGGGATGGAGCCGCCAGCCGGGCTGAGGTTACAAAAGGCTCCACCGGCGCACCCCCTGACTGGTGCACATGCCGACCATGTCCTCCCGCCTGTTCCGATCCCTTTTTGGCGTCCATCCCTCCGCTCCAAGCACCGGCTCGACCCGCACAAGTCCACGTGAACGCCTCCACCGCTCCACACCGCGAAGACCACCGCGCCGCGCGCCGACCGCGCAACATCTTGTTCCCCGCCACGCACTCCCAACGCCCTGGCGACCGTGCCCCGACATGTTCATCTCCACAGGGCCCACGGCCCCGGCGGTTCGGGACGAAAGCCGGCCGCCCCCTGGTCCGGTCTGGGAATCTCGATCCCCCAAGGACGCGGGCTGCGCGGCTGGTCCACCCGGTGAAGGCCCGATCAAGATGACTTGCAACGGGAACCCGCAACCGCTCCAATCGCACCCGCCAAATCTCCGGTCCTTGCCAGGCCGGAGACTCCGGAAAAAGGCGGGTTCGGGCAAAACAGTGGCCGCTATGAGGCGTTCACAGGCAAAAATGCCCCAGCCTCCTGGAGGCGATGCAGGCGTAGGGACTCTGCCCAGGTGGCTGCTCCCGGCACCGGAGGGCTGCCGCCTCCGGATCAAACTCATCCCGCGCGCTTCCCGGAACGAGGTGGGCGACCCGCGCGGAGACCATCTCGTCGTCCGCGTCACCGCACCGCCCGTGGACGAAGCCGCCAACCAGGCGTTGCGACGGTTCATGGCGGAACGAATCGACTGCGCACCCGGCCGGATCGAGCTGGAGCGCGGACAGCATTCGCGCCAAAAAGTGCTGCTGCTCCGCGGACTCGACGCAGGTTGGGTGGTCGCGCGCCTGGGCCTGGCGACGCAAGAGCCACGCGGTTGACCAAAAGGGCACGGTTGACCCACGCCACGCCGGTTCGGCGGCGACATCGGCCGGCTCACTGTTCGGTTTCCGGCATGCCGGGGGTGGGCTCGGTTCGCACCCGCTTCTCCGCACTCGTCACGCGCGCCTCCAGCAACAAGTCAGAACCCAACCGCCGCCAGCGCAAATCGCAAAGTCGCAGAATCTCCTCCCACGAGCGCGCGCCCTCCCCGGCCACGGCCCGGCGTGACCCGGCCCCGCCCAGGATGATGGGCGCGTAGAAAAAGGCGACCCGCTGGGCCAGACCGGACATCAAAAACGAGGCCTGAACCTCTCCACCACCTTCCACCAACAAATGGGTTACTTCCTCCCGGCCGAGCCGATCCAGCAGCCACACAAGGTCCAGACGGCCCCGCCGGTCCTTGTCGCCACCCTCCACCAACGGCGCCTCCCACACCGTCACACGCCGGGCCAGTTCCCTCACCCGGTAGCGGGGGGCGCGCGGACCCACCACCACGATGGTCCGCCCGCATGCAGAATCGGTCACGACCTGCGCCGTCAACGGCGTGCGTGCCCGGGCATCGAGAATCACCCGGCGCCCCCGCCAAGGGATGCGCGTCCGCGGCAGCAGAGAGGGATCGTCGGCCAATACCGTCTCGATCCCCACCAGCACCGCGTCGCTCCCGAGGCGCAGCCGCCGACCGTACGCGCGGGCGCGCGGGCCGGTGATCCATTTGGACTCGCCCGTCGCGGTGGCGATCTTGCCGTCTAGGGTCATGGCGGCTTTTACAGTGACCAGCGGCCGCTGGTGAACGATCCAGTGGTTGAACGGCTCGTTCAGAGCGAGACACTCAGCGGCCAGGACCCCGACCTGCACCCGCACCCCGGCCGCCTTCAGCAGTTTCAACCCACGCCCGGCATGACGCGGATTGGGATCCACCGCGCCCACAATCACTTCGCGAATCCCGGCCGACAGAATGGCATCCGTGCACGGGGGCGTGCGACCCCATGTGCTGCATGGCTCCAGCGTCACCACCAACGTGGCCCCACGGACCAGATGCCCCTGACGCCGCGCATCTTCCAACGCTTCCACCTCGGCATGGGGCCGCCCCGGCCCGCGGTGCCAACCCCGGCCCAACACACGGTCCCCGCGGACGATCAACGCGCCCACCATGGGATTCGGCGAGGTCCGACCGTATCCCTTGCGCGCCAGTCGCAGGGCCTCCCGCATCCAGGTCGTGGCTTCCATGGCTAGGACCTGGGGACGGACTCGGTACGCTGCCCGGCCCACCAGCGGGCCATCGCCGCCAGCGCACGCGCCCGGTGGCTGATCCGGTTCTTCACCTCCGGACCCAGTTGGGCGAAACTCTCCTCATACCCATCCGGCACGAAAAGCGGGTCGTAGCCGAACCCGCCCGTGCCGGCCGGTGCCTCCAGGATCCGCCCCTCGCACACACCTTCGAAAAACCGCACTGCAGGTTCCACGTCAGGCGAGGTCCCACCCACCAGGGCAAGCACACAACGAAACCGCCCCCGACGCCGTTCCGGTGGCACACCCCTCAGCAGGCGCAGCAGTTTTGCATTGTTTTCGCTGTCCGGACTGTTCCCGGGTGCGCCCGTCTCCAGGGCGGCAAATCGTGCCGAGTCCACACCCGGCGCACCGTCCAGCGCATCCACTTCCAGACCGGAATCGTCTGCCAAAACCCACCAACACGGCCCGCCCTCCCCGCCCTCCCCACGCATCACACGCTGCTTCAGCCAGTGCCAGACTTGGGTGGCCTTCAGCGCGGCGTTCCCGGCAAACGTGCGGGCCGTCTCGCGCAGCTCGGGCGCATCAGGCCAATCCGAAAGCACCCGATACGTCAATCCATCGCCCAGGATGGCCCGGATCTCCTCCACCTTGTGTCGGTTTCTCGTCGCCAGGACCAGCGTTTCCACGCGGCCCACCTTACCCCGACCGATTCCCCCGGGCAAAACGCTTCCGCCCGCTTGGACAAGACCACGACCCCGAAGCGCCCGGGGCCCGCGAGCAACGTTCGTATGAGAGCAGATCCCAGAGAGCTTCGACGCCCCTGTCTCACCGCACCGGCGGCAACCCGGTCTGCCAGCAACAAGGCCCCGGCAGGACAGCCCGCTCATGGTTCTCGGCTCCGTTCGTCTCCGGGTACCCGGGCCGGGCCGGGCTACCGTGGCTCCGCGTTCGGGAGGTCATTGTTACACGACACACGCGCCGCCCGAAAAAGATTCACCGGAACGCCCGCCTCCGGCCGGGACGGCACCACCCTGGTCCTGGAACGCAACCAGTACGACACCGCCGGCCGGCTGATCCGCCAGACCAACGCCCTGGGCGGCGTGACCACTTGGACCTACGGCACCACCGCTGAGGGCGGCCGGCAGGTCACCATCACCGACCCCTACGACGGCACCCGGATCGAGAGCTACTACCGCGACGGATCCCTCAAGAGCATCTCGGGCACGGCGGCGTTTCCGGAGAGCTTCAAATACGGGGCCGAGCTGGGGCAGACCTGGACCCGCAGCATCAAGGGTGACTTCGACAGCTCCGAACGGGTGGAGACCTGGCACGACATGCTGGGCCGGACGGTCCGAACCCGGTACTCCGGAGGCGCGGAGGCGTTCCAGTTCTACGATTCGGGCGGGCGGCAGATCCGCAGCGTGGACCCTGACGGTGTGCAGACCCTCTACACCTACGATCCGGAGGGTTCATTGGCCCTGACGGTGGTGGACATGGACCAGGACGGTGAGGTGGACGGGGCGGGTCCGGATCGGATCCGCCGGCAGGTCCGCGATGTGTATTTTGCCGACGGGCGGCAGTGGGAACGGACTCTGCTGTGGGAGACCAACGATCTGAACCAGGGTGTGCTGGTATCGGAGCAGCGGGTCAGCCTGGTTGACGACGGTCCGGAGACGCACGTGAGCATTCAGTACGGGCGTGTGACCACCACGGTCATCCGACGCGTGCCGGCCCAGCAACAACGCCTGGTGACGGTGATGCATCCGGACGGTTCGGTGACCGAACAGCTCTACACCAACGGGTTGCTGGCACGGATCAGTCGCTGGGCCGACAGCAGCCGCACCACCCTGTTGAGCCGGACCGATTACGCCTACGATCCGCACGACCGGCAGGCGCAGGTCATCGATGCCCGCAACGGGCTGACCCTCCACATCTACAACGCCGCCGATCTGGTGGTGCAGACCATCCAGCCCGACCCGGACGGAGCCGGACCTCTGACCCAGCGGACGACCACCTGGACCTACGATGCGTTGTTGCGCGCGACCAATGTGACGTATCCGGGTGGCCGGTGGCAGCGCACACGTTACACCCCGCAGGGGCTGGTACAGAAGACCTGGGGCATGAGCGCCTGGCCGGTGGAATACGGCTACGATCACGCCGGTCGTCTGACCAACATGGTCACCTGGCAACAGTTCGACCTGTACTCCGGCCAGGGCACGGGCGGCCAGGCCCGGACGGCGTGGCTGTACGACACCAATCGCGGCTGGCTGGTGGCCAAATGGTATGCCGATCCGTCCACCGGAGTGCCTTCGGCTTCACGTGCCGTGCAGTACACTTGGACGCCGGCCGGTCGGTTGGCCGGTCGGCGTTGGACCCGCGGGGTGGTGACCACCTACGGCTACAACGCCGCCGGGGAACTGGAGACGGTGCACTACAGCGACGGCACGCCCGGCTACACCAACCGGTACGATCGCCGTGG